>Ga0208905_1001945_pt1 | contig 10186 bp, 9 predicted proteins | sample AntAceMetag02UKS_FD_184776 | JGI IMG/M metagenome (GOLD analysis project Ga0208905, IMG submission 184776) | Saline lake microbial communities from Ace Lake, Antarctica - Antarctic Ace Lake Metagenome 02UKS (SPAdes) (version 2) | ecosystem: Environmental > Aquatic > Non-marine Saline and Alkaline...
GAGATAGTGGCCTGTTATAAAAATTGATTAACTAAATTTTATAGTAAATAACGAAAAAATAATTTGATTTATTTAAAATAATTTTTACAAAAAAGAAGGATTATTTAAGGCAGATGTAGAAAATAGAAAAGAGATTAGATTAATGGGGTCAGGTCTCAACATTTGACATAAGTTGGCTAGTTGCCTTATTTAATATTAACTTATGTCAAATGTTGAGACCTGACCCCAAGATAACCCAAGAAGATAGGAGGTGGTTAATCTAGCAGAATTATTCAAGTTCTCAGTTAATAAGGATTTGTTTACTTAAAAGATTAATTAAAAATATTTAAGGAGGGTTAATAAGTAATATGCTAAGATTTAAATTAAGTAAAAGATTATTAATTTTTTCGTTAACTTTCTTGTTGGTTTTGAGTTCTATTTCTTTTGTTTTGGCTGCAGAAAAAGAGATTGTTGTATTATCGATTAATGACTTTCATGGTGCTCTTGCCCCTGCGGGTAAAAATGTGGGAGCAGCGAAACTTGCTGACGCTTTAAAGGTTGAAAAAGCAAAGAATCCTGAAGGGACAATTATAGTATCAGCTGGAGATAATTATCAGGGTAGTGCTATGTCTAATCTCATGTATGGTGAACCGGTATCATCAGTATTTAAAGAGATGGGTATAGAATTATCGGCAGTCGGCAACCATGAATTTGACTGGGGAATTAATCGGATTAATAAATGGGCTGAAGAAGGTGGATTTACCTTTGTCTGTACAAATATCTACGACAAAAGAACTAATCAGCCGGTCGATTGGGCAGAACCTTTTGTCATTATCGAAAGAGAAGGAATAAAGGTTGGCTTTGTTGGTTTGGCTACCCCGGAAACTGCTTATAAAACTCTTAAGGCAAACGTAGAGAATTATGAATTTAGAGACCCGGTGGAAACGATTGAAGAATGGATACCCAAAGTGAAAGATGCAGGGGCAGACATAATTATCGCCTTAACTCATCTTGGTTCATTTCAAGACAAGGAAGGAAATATTACCGGTGAAGCTACTGACTTGTGTGCAGTAGATGGAGTAGATGCAGTAATATCTGCGCATACTCATCAGATGGTTTGTGGTTTAGTTAATGGTAAGCCTCTCGTACAAGCATATAAGTATGGCCGTTCATTTGTTAAATTGACTTTTATTTTTGATGAGAATAATAAATTAGTTAGCGCAGAGCCTTTCTTAGATATTCTTTACGAGAGAGCGGATACGCTTAAGGATGATGCTGACACCTTAGTAGTTTATGAGAAATATAATGAAGAATTAAATCCTGTTTTAGGAAAAGTATTGGGTAAAACCACAGTAGATTTGGACCATAATAGATATGCCGGACCATCTTTATTGGGTGAGTGGGCGTGCGAAATTATGAAAGATAAAGCCGGAGTTCAGATTGCTATGACTAATGGTGGAGGACTCAGGGAACCTACTACTCCAGTTATCCCAGCAGGAGATATTACTGCAGGTAAATTATATGAAGTTATGCCTTTTGATAACACTCTATATACTATGAAGTTATCCGGTGCAGATATAAAGGCAAATATCGAACATGGCATAATGAATGAAGATATTGGCTGGATTCAGATATCTGGAGTAAGAGTAACTTATAATCCTAAGGCAGAGGCAGGTAACAGGATTACCAGTATGGTTTTAGAAGATGGCACCTCTGTTGAAATGGATGACTATTATACTGTGGTAACTAATGACTTCATGTTTACCGGTGGAGATAAATACAACTTTGAGAATGCTAAAGATGGATTGGATACATTTGTTCCTATAAGGGATGCTTTGATGGAAGCGGTAGAAAAAGCCGGAGTTATTTCTCCTAAGAAACAAAATTGGTTATCCGAAGAGAAAGTTGGCAAGCTTTATGTGGTAGAAGTAGGTGATTCATTATGGGAGATTGCCCAAAAATATGGGACAACAGTAGAAAAAATTCTTGCCTGCAATAAAATAGCGAATTCAAGACTTATCAGACCTGGCCAGGAGATACTTATCCCTACCGAATGATAAATTAAAAAGTGAAAAGAGGATGGTGTTCTCAATGTGCCATCCTCTTTTTTGTTACTATTTTGTTGAATTATTGGAATTATTGGGGTCAGGTCTCAACATTTGACATAAGTTATAGATTCTTTTAAGTTACGTTATGTCAAATGTTGAGACCTGACCCCAAGATAGAGAGTTGGTAATTATGGGAAAAAAACAAATTAATATTTTCTTATGGATATTCATATTTTTTATTGCTTCATTATTATTTTATTATTTCTTTATTTATAATAGAGTTAGTTCTGTGGATAATAAGGATATTATTTATGTAAGGGCAAAAGTCTTAGAAGTAATTAGTAGTGATTTAACCGAAGAAGGAAATATACCAGGTGTTTATATAGGCACTCAGGAATTAAAAGTTGAAATATTATCCGGAGAATTTAAAGAACAAATTTTAACCTTAACTAATTCTCGATTACATGGTGATTTGGTTTACGATGTTGTGGCAGAGGATGGTATGGAAATTCTTTTGGCTGTGAAAGAAAAAGAAGATCAGCCTCCTTCATTTGGAGTTGATACATATGCCCGTGATAAGGTTTTATATATACTTATTTTTTTATTTATTTTTGTATTAATAGCAGTAGGGAGAATAAAAGGTCTAATGGCTTTAATTTCCCTGATCATTACCGGTTTGTTGATTGCTTTTTTTATGTTACCCCTGATGTTTAAAGGCTATAGCCCGATCTTATTGGCAATTATCACTGCTGTTATGGTTATATTTTTATCTCTGATGTTAATTGGGGGATTTAACAAAAAGAGTTTAGCAGCCATAATTGGAACATCAGCAGGAGTAGTAATTGCCGGAATTATTTCTTTAATATCAGGGAAACTTGCCCATCTTACCGGGATTACCGGAGAAGCCAGCGAACAACTTATTTATGTAGTTGGTAGTTTTCCTATCAATATAAAGGGGATAATGTTTGCTGGTATTATTATATCCTCTCTTGGCGCAGTGATGGATGTGGGCATGTCTATTTCCTCTGTACTCTTTGAGATTCATGAAAAGGCTCCTGGATTGGGCAAGCTAGAACTCTTTAAATCAGGGATGAATGTGGGAAAAGACATAATGGGTACGATGGCTAATACCTTAATACTTGCTTTTACCGGAGCTTCTTTAAGTATAATGATTCTGTTAATGGCTTATAATATGCCTTATTTTAGAGCCATAAATCTTAATACAGTTAGCACTGAAATAATTCAGGGTTTATCGGGAAGCATCGGATTAGTATTAACAGTCCCGATAACTTCCTTTATTTCCGCCCTATTTATTGAGAATAAACAGAAGGAATATAAAATCAATAATTGATTTAATTATTTGCAGGATAATTGAATATTACTATACTATGAACTTTAGATTTTTTCCGTCTTTTAAATATTTATTTTTAAAACCTTGAACCCGTAATGCATTAATTCTTATTACTATATTTTCGTATTTACTATCTACTAAAAAGAGATATGAATAAATTGAAAAAATAGCTAAAAAATCTTGTATTTTAATAAATTTAATGTTAAACTTTATGGGGTGTTTCAAATTTCATTAAAATAATAAAATTATTTAAAGAGGATAAATGATAATAAAAACTATTATTAAATTTATCAATTTCACAGAAAGTCACCAAACATTACCTTATTTATTAAGCCAGATAAATGTATCTAAACACATTTTACCTTACCAAACTAATCTAAAAAAGTAGCAAAGGAGGTGTTAATAGTTAATTAAAAATTAGTATTGCGATAAAATGTTTTAGAAGTAAGAAAAAATATTTTTTAAGGAGGAAGAAAAAATAATGAAAAAGTATACGTTAATTTTTTTAGTAGTCTTAGTTTTAGCAATGGTTTTTAGTTTATTTGCAATTGCTAATGAATCTATTAAAATTGGTGTTCACGAACCTATGACTGGTCCATTAGCTGCTGGTGGACAGATGACCATGGAAGGGGTAAATTTAGCTTATGAACAAACTCCGACAGTTTTAGGGAAACCTATAAAAATGGTGTTAGTAGATAATAAAGGAGAAAAAGTAGAAGCAGCTAATGCTATTGCCCGTTTAATTGAGTATGAAGACGTTATTGCCATTGTAGGTAGTTATGGTAGCACAGTTACTATTGCCGGTGGAGAAGTAGCCAACCGTGCAGGTATTCCTATGGTAGGATGTTCTCCTACTAATCCCTTATGCACTCTTGGTAAACCATTTGTCTTCCGTGCCTGTTTCATTGATCCATTTCAGGGTGCAGTAATGGCAAATTTTGCTATCAATAATCTCAAAGCGAAAACAACTGTAGTAATTCAAGATATTGCCGCTGATTATTCTGTTGGTTTATCAAATTTCTACCGTAACTCATTCATAGAATTAACCGGTAAAAAAGAATCTGTATTAGGGCTTATTTCTTATCAGGGTGGTGGCATTGGTGATCAGGACTTTACTGCCCAATTAAGTTTTGCTGCCGGTAAAGACCCGGATGTTATCTTTATTCCTGCCGCTTCTTATGGTGATGTTGCCTTGATGATTATGCAGGCCAGAGAAATGGGAATTGATGCAACATTCTTAGGTGGAGATACCTGGGAAGCTCCTGAATTCTTGGATGTTGGAGGTAAGTCAATAGAAGGTAGTTACTTTAGTACTCATTTTGATGCTACTGCAGTAACTACTAAAGCAGCAGAAGTATTTAGCAAAGATTTTATGGCAGAATACGGAAAACTACCAAGCGCTTTTGCAGCCTTAGGCTTTGATGCTTATAATATGGTTATTGATGCAATCAAAAGAGCTAATTCCAGCGATCCAAAAGCTATTCGTGATGCCCTTGCCGAAACGGAAGGCTTTGAAGGAGTAACTGGGATTATCTCTTTGGATGAAAACGGTGATGCAGTAAAAGATGCCGTTATTAAAACAATAGAAAATGGCGAGTTTAAATATGTAACAACTGTTCATCCGGTAAAATAGAAATTTGTGACAGGCCTTAATCTCAAAAAAAGAAACATAAAATTAGATTGAGGGAAATATAAATCCTCAATCTAATTTTATGTAATAAATAAAAAATACAAATATTAGGAAAAAAATATGACTTTTAATGCATTTTTACAGAATTTATCTAATGGTATTTCGTTGGGTTTCTTATTTGCTCTAATAGCAATCGGATATAGTATGGTTTATGGGATATTAAATTTGATTAATTTTGCTCATGGGGATATTTTTATGATGGCAACCTTTTTTGCTTATTATGCTATTGCTTTTTTTTCTCTCCCCTGGGGGATAGCATTTTCTCTTGCCATCATTTTAACTGCCGTTTTAGGTGTTTTAGTGGATCGATTTGCATATCGTCCCTTGCGGAATTCACCTCGTATCTCTTGTTTGTGCTCTGCTATAGGCATGTCGTTCCTTTTACAAAATTTTGCCATTGTAGTATTTGGAGGTCGCCCAAAAGCATTTTTTCGACCAGAAGTTTTTACTAAAGTGTTTACTGTATCTGGTGTCAGAATTCATATCGTATCCATTGTTACTCCAATTATAGCTATTTTAGCTTTGCTGGTTTTAACCTACATTATTTATCGTACAAAAGTTGGATTAGCCATGAGAGCAATTTCTCGCGATTTTGATACCGCGAATCTGATGGGAATTAATATCAACAAAACAATTGCATTTACCTTTGCCATTGGTTCTGGTTTAGCGGCTACTGCAGCAATACTATGGGCTTTACGTTATCCTCAAATATATCCTTATATGGGAATTTTTCCCGGGTGGAGAGCCTTCGCTGCCGCTATCATGGGAGGAATAGGCAGTATACGCGGCGCTACTCTGGGTGGTTTTTTAGTTGGATTGTTAACTATTATGATTGTAGCTTTTTTACCTGCCTTGGCAGGCTATAAGGATGCTTTTATATTTATCGGGGTAATAATTGTATTATTATGGAAACCAAAAGGATTGTTTGGAGAAGATTAGGTGGATAAAATATGATAAGTAAAAAAATGAAAAATAATAATAAGTTAAACTGCATTGTTATTCTATTAGTAATTATATTTATTATAATTGCAGAAAGAAACTTTGATGCTTATGTTATCAGAATACTAAATTTATGTGCTATTTATATTATATTGGGAGTTAGTCTTAATTTAATTAACGGATTTACCGGTCAATTTTCTTTGGGACATGCTGGTTTTATGTCAATTGGTGCTTATGCTTCTGCGCTTTTATACATGTCTCCACAAATAAAAGAAGTGAATTACTTTATCACCCCTTTGATTATGCCTTTTCGAGTTATAGAGACTTCTTTTTTTGTATCACTAATTTTTGCCGGTTTAGTTGCTGCCCTGATGGGTTTTTTAATAGGTGCACCATGTCTGCGGTTAAAGGGAGATTATCTGGCTATTGTGACCTTTGGATTTGCTGAAATAATTCGGGTTGTGTTTAATAATTTGCAGAGCGTTACCAATGGACCTATTGGCCTTAAAGGATTGCCTATCTATACGAATTTATGGTGGACCTGGGGAATTGCCGTATTGACTGTACTGGTGGTAAAAAATTTAGTTAATAGTAGTTACGGTAGAGCATTAAAGTCTATTCGAGAAAATGAAAGTGCTGCTGAAGCCATGGGTGTTAATCTTTTTTTTCACAAGTCATTAGCTTTTACAGTAGGAGCTTTTTTTGCGGGTTTAGGTGGAGCTTTACTTGGAAGTTTAGTTATGACTATTGATCCCAATACATTTAGCTTTTTATTGACCTTCCAGTTAATCGTCATTGTTATTGTGGGAGGATTGGGCAGTATTACCGGTACAATTATTTCAGCTACTATTATTGCCGTGTCAATGGAATTATTAAGGGCTGTAGAGGCACCAATGAATATTTTTGGTTTACACTTAACCGGTATTCCGGGAATGCGTATGCTGGTATTTGCTATATTACTGATGACTTTTGTACTACTCTTTAAGCAAGGACTTATGGGAAAAAAAGAATGGTCTTGGGAAGGTTTTTTTAAAATATTATTTCCCAAACAAAGAGACATAAAAGAAGGGGATTAAGAAGATGAGTGTTCTAAAAACCGATAGTATTTGCATGCAGTTCGGTGGATTAACTGCAGTTTCTAATTTTAACTTGGAATTAAAAGAAGGAGAATTGGTAGGCTTGATTGGTCCTAATGGAGCCGGTAAGACTACTATTTTTAATATGTTAACCGGGATATATAAACCGACCAAAGGTAAGGTTTATTTTTATGACCGGGAAATAAGCGGATTGGGAGTGGATCGAATCACTTCTTTAGGTATTGCCCGAACTTTTCAGAACATTCGCCTATTTTCCAATATGACTGTTTTAGATAATGTAAAAGTTGGCACCCATGTTCATATAAAATCATCTATTTGGAAAACAATTATGCAGTGGCCTTCTTATTTACAGGAAGAGGATAGTATTCATGAACGGGCTATGGAATTACTGAAAGTAGTACATTTAGATAATTTAAAGGATCATTTGGCAGGAAGTCTTCCTTATGGAGAGCAGAGGAGATTGGAAATAGCTCGAGCATTAGCTACTAATCCAAAATTATTACTTTTAGATGAACCAGCGGCTGGAATGAATCCTCAGGAAAGTAGTGAGCTGATGAAGTTTATTTTGGATATACAAAATAAGTTTAAATTGACTATTATATTAATAGAACATGATATGAAAGTAGTAATGGGAATAAGTAAAAGAATGCTGGTAATAGACTATGGTGAGACTATTGCCGAAGGGAAGCCTTTAGAAATACAACATAATCCAGAGGTAATTAAAGCTTACCTGGGGGTGGAGGCGACAAACTATGCTTAAGATTAATAATTTGAATGTTTACTATGGTGGAATCCACGCATTAAAGGGTATTTCTCTCAAAGTACCCAAAGGAAAGGTTGTAACTTTAATAGGGGCTAATGGTGCAGGAAAAAGTACCACCCTTCGTACTATATGTGGATTGGTCAAAGCGAAAAAAGGGGAAATAAAATTAAATGAAAAAAATATTACTAATAAATCTACTAACGAGATTGTAAAGATGGGAATTGTCATGGTTCCGGAAGGTCGGAAAATATTTCCCAATCTGACTGTACAGGAAAATTTAAATATTGGTGCTTTTATTCGAACCGATAAAGAAGAAATTTATAAAGATCAAGAGTGGGTATGTAGTCTATTCCCCTATTTAAAAGAAAGGCTTTGGCAAAAAGGAAGAACATTATCTGGGGGAGAACAGCAGATGTTAGCAATTGCTCGTGGACTAATGTCTCGCCCAAAGTTTTTAATGCTGGATGAACCTTCTTTAGGGTTAGCACCTTTACTGATAAAAGAGATATTTGAGATTATTCAAGAAATCCATAAACAAGAGATGACTATACTTTTAATCGAGCAAAACGCTTTTGCTGCATTGAAAATTGCTGATTACGCTTATGTGCTGGAAACCGGCAGGGTTGTTCTACAGGGAACTGGAGAAGAACTTTTACAAGACGAGAGAGTAAAAAAGGCTTATTTAGGAGAATAGTATTACTACTGAGAAGAAAATATATTAAGTTATTTCGAAAAGCAAGTAAGTTTTATTATTTTATAGTAATTAGCCATGAAATTTTTCGCGCATAGACGCTGTTTTTATCAAGAGCAGTAATATTTACAATATAAGACTTTTTAATTAAAGGTTTTAAAGGGTTAGGGGTAAAAGAAATTTCTCGGTTTTCTGGATTGAAATCGAATTTTACTTTTGCCCCTCCTAATTTCATAGAGAAAGTTTTTGCATCATAATTATCCCCCTCTAAAATTACCCCTATCTTAATAAATTGGTTGCTTTCTATTATGCCGTCATAGGGGAAGAATTGGGAAGCATTAAAAGAGCGTTGATTTAATATTCGGATAAAAGAATTAAATGAATTATTTCCAAAAATTATTTGTCGATTTAGGGAAAAGGGGTCGGCGGTGGGAGTGTTATTCATACTATTGGCATTTAGAATCCCTTCATAACCTGCCTGCATAACCAAATCTTTAATTGTAGAACTGTAGGTGCCATAAGGATAAGCAAAAAATTTTACTTTATCCTCTATTTTGTTTTCCAAAATCTCTTTAGATAAAAAGATTTCCTTTCTAATTCGAGCCAGATAAGTCTCATAGTTTTCATTTTTCTTATATTTCAAGAGGTTGCAATGACTTAGGGTATGAGAGCCGATTTCAATATTATTTTTGGTCATCTCTCTAATCTCTTCCCAGGTAAGACTGTAGCTATTTTTTTCGATAAAGTTGGTATATAAAAAAAGAGTTGCCGGGAAGTTATATTTTTTTAATACAGGATAGGCTAAAGTATAGGTAGATTTAAAACCATCATCGATGGTGATTGCGATTGGTTTTGGTGGAAGTTGACCAGTTCTTAGTCCTTTAAGTAATTCCGAAAGAGAGATTACCGAATAATTATGAGCAGCTAAATAACCTATCTGTTTTTCAAATTCTACAATATTAATTTTGTAACTACTACCTTCATCTTCAGTAAAATTGTGATAGGTCAGGATAGGGATAGTAATTTCTTCAGCATAGACAGTATCGCTTGTGGTTAAAAAGATACTCTGATAAAAAAATACAGATGTTACAATTAGTACTACTATGAGCAGCTCTAAAATAAATGATAGTGTATTTTTTTTGATAGGAAGGGGAGAAAATTTTTCTTGATTTAAAAACATATTGCATCCTTAAATTATAAATATTCATCGTGTAGTATATTATAACATACTATATTTAAAATATTTGTTAATATATAGATGTAAAAAACAGAGTTGAAGTTATTTAATAAGCCCGCCCAGGATAGGGGATATTTCTTTTAAATCTTTGACTACAAAGTCTGCCTTATCCATATCAGCATCATCTCCGGAGAATTTATTTATCCAGATGGTAGTCATCCCCATATTTTTCCCGCCGATAATATCTTTTTCATAGGAATCTCCAATCATAATAGATTCCGTTCCCCGACAATCTGCTTTTTTTAAGGCAACATTAAAAATATATTTTCCCGGTTTATAAGATTGCACTTCTTCGGAAGTGGTGATGGAATCAAACAAAGGATTTATTCCGAAAGCGTCAAATTGGAATTTCTGGAAATCAGTATCTATATCACTAATGATACCAATATGA
>Ga0208905_1001947_pt1 | contig 10182 bp, 12 predicted proteins | sample AntAceMetag02UKS_FD_184776 | JGI IMG/M metagenome (GOLD analysis project Ga0208905, IMG submission 184776) | Saline lake microbial communities from Ace Lake, Antarctica - Antarctic Ace Lake Metagenome 02UKS (SPAdes) (version 2) | ecosystem: Environmental > Aquatic > Non-marine Saline and...
TTGGTCAGCGCAGTGTTGTCGGAGATCAGTGAAGATTGGGAAACCGGAAAAGTCTATCTCAACATGGAGACTGAATGATGGTTGCCGGGAATTTACAGAATAAATGTTGCTTTACCCGTTCTTTCCTGCTTTTATATCATAATTCTGATGACTTGTTTAATCTTTGTTTTTAAACTTTCTATATAGTGCCAGTCCCGCACCGCCTAGAATAAACAGGGCTGAACTGATGGGTTCGGGAGCATTAGTTCCGGGAGGGTTACAACCTCCATTGCCATTGCCATTACCATTGCCATTACCATTGCCATTGCCATTGCCATTACCATTACCATTGCCATTACCATATTCATATCCGTTTCCATTACCAGCATGTAGTGGTATTCCAGATCCAAAGAGGAACAGTGATATTGCTAGGATGTAAATAATATTTTTCATACAACAACCCTTCTTTTTCCTAATTTCATGCGTACGTACATATACGTAATAATAAGTATATATAATGAATTATACTTATTAAATATTTTTACGATTCAAATTATAGCAAAGATATATATCTGTGTCAACTTAAAGTTTCTGTATTAAGCTTTATAGATAAAAAAGATAGTCTATAGTTTAACTTATATCTATATTATAGATATTTTTAGGTAGTGTAACTTCTTTTCTGTAAATTCAGTTCTTCTCCCCGTTCCGCATGAACTTAGGGGTTGAAAAGGTGGGCCATTTCAGTTCTTCTTGTTGGTGAAGACTAATTCACTAACTGAAAGGAAGAAAAGCAATGACCCACCACGAAGATGATACAACAATTGAACAGGTAATGGAAACCCTGATTGAGAATGGCATGGAGAACATGGGCAAGGCCTTTGGCATTTTGTACAATGCCGCCATGGAAATTGAACGGTCGCAGTTTTTGGGGGCTGAACGTTACGAGCGTTGCCAGAGCCGAATTGGCCACGCCAATGGATTCAAGGATAAAGTGATAGATTCCAGGGTTGGGAAAATCCCCCTGAAAATACCGCAAGTTAGAGACTTGCCCAAAGGTTCAGAAGGGTTCTATCCAAAAGCCCTGGAGAAGGGAATCCGTAGTGAACGTGCCTTGAAGTTGGCATTAGCTGAGATGTACATCCAAGGGGTATCTACCCGAAAAGTGACAAAAATAACCGAAGAGTTGTGTGGCTTGGAAGTCACCAGCATGGACGTTAGTCGCGCCACCAAATTGCTGGATAAAGAGGTTGAAGCCTGGCGCAACAGAAAACTCGGATTGATTCATTATCTTGTCCTGGATGCCCGCTACGAGAAGGTTCGTCATGGCGGTAGCGTAATCGATTGTGCTGTTCTGGTCGCCGTGGGGGTTGATGAAGAAGGGAAGCGCACCGTCCTTGGCACAAGCGTCAATCTATCGGAAGCCGAGGTTCACTGGAGAGCATTTATCTCATCTCTGCTGGACCGTGGCATGCGTGGTGTGCAAATGATTGTCAGTGATGCTCACGAAGGTCTGAAGAAGGCCCTGCGAGCCGCAATGCCAAGTGTTCCCTGGCAACGCTGCCAGTGCCATCTTCAACGTAATGCTCAAGCTTATGTTCCAAAAGTTTCAATGAGAGAAACCGTTGCTGTTGCTCTCCGCCAAATCTTTACAGCGTCTGATCGTGCAGAAGCCGATCAGAAGTTGAAAGACTTTGTGCAGACATATGCAAAAACGGCCCCGCGTCTGGCTGAGTGGGCAGAGAAAAATATCCCTGAAGGACTAACGGTTTTTCAATTACCCCGCAAGCATCAAAAACGGATGAGGACATCTAATAGCATTGAACGTTTGAACAAGGAAATTAAAAGACGGACCAGGGTTGCGACTCTGTTCCCAAATGAACAATCTTTGCTACGCTTGGTCAGCGCAGTGTTGTCGGAGATCAGTGAAGATTGGGAAACCGGAAAAGTCTATCTCAACATGGAGACTGAATGATGGTTGCCGGGAATTTACAGAATAAATGTTGCTTTACCAAGATAAAAGGGGGTTAAAATGTCAGGGGCTGAAAAAGTAAAGGCGCTAATTAAAAAAGGCCTTACAGGAGAGGAAACGGCTAAGATCATTATAAACTTTCGTTTAAATGAAAAGCTAAGAGAAAAAAACGAATTTAAAAAGAAAGACATAGAAGCCCTGGCCGGGGCGCTTATTGTCCACAAAGAAAACGTTATTTTTTTTGAATATATGAGAATTTACAATGAAGCCTTAAGCTTCGCCACCAATATTAACGCTTATTTAGCAGAGATAGAAGCAGAACTGTTTTATATACAGCAGGGATTAAAAGAACTTTGGATTTATTACGAGATACATAAAAAACTAAAAACTTATTTAAAAACAGATAAAACCCTGAACGAGATATTTAGCCTTTTAAACAACAATTTAAATATTAGAGGAGATACTCTTTCTATATTAGAAACTAAGCACAGATATGAAATTATTATTTTTAACCTTAATTATTGCCTGGGTATAAACTGTGCTTACATCTTTCTATCAAAAAAACTTGGGGCGCCCTTTAGCGCCTTGTTAAAAAATAATGTTGAAGATGTTTTATGCAGCATTGAAACCTTTAATAAAAGCATGGAAATAACAAACTCTCTAAAAAACAAAAAAACAAAAGACTACCCCTATATTAAATCTTTTAAAAATATAAAGCCCCTAAAGATAGAAACCTTTACAAAAAATAAAAAAGTACAAAAGGTAAGGGGCCAGATTAAGAGAAAAGAACTTTATAAAATAAAGGTTTATGACTTTGGAGACCCCTTTTTAGAAGAACAGACCACAAAAAAGGTATTAAAATGACAGTAAACAAAGAGACCAGGGAAACCATAAACAAGCCTAACCTTGACTTACCCTCAAATAAAGAAAAAAACATACCTAGGAAAACTAAGAGGGTAAGTAAAAAAGCTAAAAAAGACGAGGGCCTAGAACATTCAGGGCCTCAACAATACACAAAAACATCAAAAAACCTACTAAAACAGCACATAGGACAATCAAGAAAATTTTATCAAAAGGGGCTTTTTGATGATCTTCTAATAGATCAGGACTTGAGAAAGCAGAAGATAGAGTCTAACATTCAGGAAGTGGGGGCGAACCTATCAGAAAAGGCTCATTACGCCCTGCACGCCATACAGACCCTTTATACTTTCAACAACTATGAAGGAAACACAGCCACACCTAGAAAGCTAAGAGTAACCATACCTGAATATTTAGACGCCTACGGGGTTACAAAAAACGAAACAAAGAGAGGGCTTCAATATAGCGGAAAAGCCCGCAAAATAGCCTTAGAAGCCTTAGAAGAACTTGAAAAGCCTATTTTTTGGTATGTGGCAAAGCTGAATAAAGAAAAAACCCAAAGAGCCGGGGCGAAAAGGTATGATGCAATAACGGGCGTAGACTCTATTTTAAAGATTAAAAAACGGTATGAGGACTTAACGGAGGGGGAACTTTCACAAGTAAAGTCTAAAGAAACAGTAAAACAGCGGCTAACAGGTTTTGAGATAGATCCTCAGCCGGACTTATTCTTTTCTAAAAGTTTTGTTTTAATACCTGAGAATATCTTTAAACTGGCAAAGGCAAAATATAGGGGGCTTTCTACCCATCTTATAACCCTTATGTATTACCTGATAGATCAAGCAAATCATGGAAACTATAAGTTTACAAGATACTATGAGGTTCTTACCGACACCCTACACCTAAAGTATCTTGAGGACACCCGGCAAAAATCAAGACTCTATAAGACCTTAGAAACGGACTTTATAAGAGCCAAAGAGTTAGGGCTTTTAAAGGACTTTTCCCTTGATTCAGATTTAAAGGGTAAAAAGGTTTTATTTGTCCTTGAACCGGGCGCCTTTTATAATGGTAATAAGTTGAAAAACAAAGAAACAAAGAGCCTTCCAGAGAGGGAAAACTAGCGCAATCCCTACCACCAAAAGTTGCAATCCCTACCACCAAAAGTTGCAATCCCTACCACCAAAAGTTGCAATCCCTACCACCAAAAGTTGCACCTATCTTATAAAACCCCTATAAACACTAATCAAAAGAGACCTTGTTTTTAGCCTAAATCTTTTAAATCTCTTAAAGATTTAAAAGGGAGAGACTTTTTCCTTTTAAAGGAAAGTCTCTCTTTTTTTACTTCTTATAAACAAACCTACACACAAAACAAGAGTAAACAGGAAACAATAAACGAAAGGTGTTGACTTATTATAGTATTAAACTATAATTATAGTTAAGTAAACAGTAAACAGATTAAGGACTTAAGACAAAATGAAACAAAATAAGACGAATTATAAAGAAAATCTTTTAACACCCGGCCAGAAGTCAGTTTTTAAGGCCCTCTTACAAACCGGGAATATAACAGAGGCAGCGGAAATATCGAAAGTCAGCAGAGGGACTATATACAGATATTTGTCAGAGCCTAAGTTTAAGAAAGTTGTAAATGATGCTCAGTTTGAAATGTTAAGCCTTGCTATTGGTGAACTTCAGAAGGCAGCACACGAGGCAGCTACAATTTTAATAAACCTGGCTAAAGACAGCGAAACTCCGGCCAGTGTTAAATTATCGGCTTGCAAAGTTATACTTGAGAGCGGCTTTAAAGGGGCTGAACTCTTACATTTAGAAGAACGCTTGTCTTTGCTTGAGGAGGCAGAAAATGATTAAGAACCGACTGAAACGACTTGAGGCAAAACAGGCCAGGTTAATAGCTCCCGGTTTAGCTTTGAGTCTGAACCGAGATAAAAGTTTTACAATAGATGGAAAACATTATTCTGCTGATAAACCTTGGCCAGCTTCAGTCATTGGAGTTTTTCCTGAAACAATAACATCAGTTGATGAGTGGGAAAGAACCCAAAAGGGGGGAACTTCTGATTTCCTTGATGGCACTAACTGGAACCCTGAAACCTTGCAAACCCTAAAGAAGGCAAAAAATGAATAATTTAAGATCCCGTTTACAAAAACTTATGAACAAATCAAACCCTAATAACAAGGATCAAAGAGAATTAGAACGCATAGGAAAAGGAATAAAAGACTTTTTAGAAAAAAACAATACTTCATATGAAGAGGAGGATTTTAGTACCTGGACGGGCGCATGTTCTGCCTTTGGTAAGGCAATAGAGGTTAATACAAATAGCCATTATATAAAAAAGGATAGAACAAAAATTCCCGTCAGCGAAATACTAAAAGAACAACAAAACAATAACAATATGAGAAAAGGACAGAGCTAGGCACTGATAAAAATAATTTAATAAATCTACCATTTGAAGAGAAGCAGGCGTGGATTGAAAAACACGGCGTGGATAAATATTACCAGGAACTTAATTTGTAAGCGTAAAAATACCCCCCTGGGCCACCGCCTGCAGCAGCCGGCCTGGGGGGCGCTTACACATATCAGCTTTAAATATTCTATGTCCGCTATTGAACATTAACAGACATACACACTAAAAAAGGGGGAAATATGGAAGCCTTACAGAAAATAGAAAAACCCGGTTTAGTTTTAAAAGAAGGTTTAGACTCTTTAATGTCCGGCTTTCTTTTAGCCCAGGATGTAAGCGCAAAATCAAAAGAGAGTTATAAAAGAGCTTTGAGACAGTTTTTTAAATATGCGGCTGAAAATTGCCTTGTAAACTTCTCAAGACTTGATATTTTAGAGTATAAGAACCACCTTGTAAACAGAGAATACTCAGCTTATACCGTAACTCATTATATAACTTCAGTTAGAAAGTTTTTTGAGTGGACAGAGTCAGAGAAAATATATCCTAATATAGCTAAATCAGTTAAAGGGGCTAAACAGCCTAAAGGATTTAGAAAAGAGTCTTTAACGGTAGAACAAGTTAAGCGGGTTTTAAATAGTGTAGACAGAAGCACCCTGCAGGGGAAAAGAGATTTTTCTTTATTAAGACTTTTAATAACAACCGGATTAAGAACAATAGAACTTGTAAGAGCTGATATTTTTGATTTAGTCCAGGAAGGCGGCGAAGCGATTTTATATATACAGGGTAAAGGCCGACAATCAAAAGATGATTTTGTTTTATTGCCAGAGGAAACCCTAAACCCGATTAGAGAATATTTAACAGCCAGAAAAACAATAAGCGAAAAAGAACCTCTTTTTGTTAGTATGTCCGATAGAAACAACGGCCAGAGGCTAACAACAAGATCAATAAGCCGGATGGTTAAAAACTATTTAATAGGGGCGGGGTTAGATTCTATTAAATTATCAGCTCATAGCTTCAGGCATACAGCCGTAACCCTTTCTTTACTTGGCGGAGCTTCACTACAGGAAGCGCAAACAATGGCAAGACACGCAAATATAAACACTACTTTGGTTTATGCTCATAACATAGACCGGGTTAAAAATGCAGCAGAGCGTAAAATAGACGCCCTTTTAGTTTAATAGTAAACATAGTAACCTTAGTAAACATAGTAATAATAGGAGCCTAAAACAATGGGAATAACAGCGGAGCTATACGAGAGATTAGACCGGGCCGCCGTTCTGCAGAAATTAGATCCGATAGACAAGGGAGAAACCTTTTCCCTGCTTTGTCCAGAGTGTAACCAGAGAGAAGCCTATATATATAAAAACGGCTCTCATATTAAATGTAACCGGGCGAACAAGTGTAACTACTCCGCCCCTCTTTTTGAGTACATACAAAACAGTAAGGGTTTTTCTAACAATAAACAGGTTATAGAATACCTGGCAGAAATAACGGGTTATCAGTTAGACCTTAAAAACTATGATGAACAAAAACAGGCCGACAAGATCAGCAGAGAAAAGACCCTGGAGAAAGCCCTAACCTATTTTAAAGAGAGTTTAAAAGGTCCTAAGGTTGATAAGTTTTTAGAGTCCAGGGGTTACAAAAAAGAAGAAGCGGATTTAATGGACTTAGGCTTTTTAGAGTCCTTAAAGGGGTTAAGGCAGCACTTAGGCGACTCAGTAAACATAGTAAGCATTTTAAACGATACAAGGATAGAGGGGCGTATAGTTATACCCTACAGGGATTATATCGGCCGCTTACAGGGCTTTACATTTAGAGCCTTAGACGGCTCAGAACCTAAATATTTAAACAGTAAAGGCTTAAAGACTTCAGAACAGTTTTTTAACCTGGATAAAAACAGGACTAAAAAGATCCTTATAATCTCAGAGGGCTTTTTAGATTCTCTTATAACTACAGCCAGAGGGTTAAAGGGTTTTGTCTCTATAGGTAAGGCTCAGGCCTCAGAGGCTCAAATAGATAATGCAATAAAAGCCGGGGTTAAGCATTTTGTTTTAGCCCTGGATAATGACCCTGCAGGGATTAAAGGAACACAAAAAACTCTTGAGATGATAAACAAAAAGGGCGGCCGGGGTTATGTCTTACCCCTACCTGAGGGCTTTAAGGACATAGACGAATACTTAAAAGAAAACCGAACAGAAGAACTTGAGATCCTTGTAAGTGATCCTAAAAGCGGGGTTAAATGGCAAACTGAGAGTTTACTAAGTAAACATAGTAAACAGGGTTTAACAGACATAGGGAGAGATCAAGCATTAGAAGAGGCTTTAGCCTATGAAGAAACCCTTATAGACCCTATAGACTCAAGAGACTTTCTAACCATTATAACCGAGGGGTTAGACATACCCTTTGATGATTTAAAGCCCTTAGTCAAAGACTACAGAGACAAAAAAGCAAAGGCAGAGCAAGAGAAGGCATATAAGGCCCTACAGTTTAAAGCCGCCCGGTTATTAAACGAGGGTAAAATAGAAGAGCTGGGCCAGCTATATAAAGAAGAAGGCCCAGGCATAGCCACAAAAAGAGTTAGTCAGGTTATCACGCCTTATCTGTTAGACGGCTTTATAGAAGAGATAAAGGCAAAAAAGAAGGGGTTAAAAACCGGGTTTAAAGACCTAGACAAAAGAATAACGATACCACAAGAAGCCCTAACAATAATAGCCGGGCGCCCTTCACATGGTAAAACAACCCTTAAACTAAATATACTTTTAAACTGTATAGATAAGTATTCTGATAAAAGGTTTTTCTTTTTCAGCTATGAAGAGACTAAAAGCCAGTTAGCGCTTAAATGTTTAAATATACTCTCAGGGGAGCAGCTAGACCAGTATAAAAACCTAGAAGAAATAGAGAGCTATATTAAAGAAAATAAAAACGATAAAAGCGAAATAGAGAGAGGGAAACAACTCTTTAAAACCTATACAGACACCGGGCGCCTTTGGTTAGTAGACGAACCCTATTATATAGATGATTTAACCAATACTATTTTATACCTGGCTGAAAAGTACGATAATATAGGGGCCGTCTTTATTGACTATATACAAAAAATAAAAATAAAGGGCAATTATCAAAGCCGACAAGTTGAGATTCAGAAAGTGTCTGAGGAGCTTTTAGAAGTATCTAAAAAGGCTCATTTACCTATTATCTTAGGCGCTCAGTTTAACCGGGCCGCACAAGAAAAGGCCAGCCTTGCTAATCTCAGAGAGTCAGGAGACATAGAGCAAGACGCTAATTTAGTTTTAAGTGTTTATAATGAGGCTATAGAAGAAATGGAAAACAGCGAGACAGAGTTTACAGACCCTAATATAGACCTGGAAATAAGAATACTTAAAAACCGGGGCGGGGTAACCGGAAAACAAACAGTTTTAAACTTTCACAGGCCGACTCTAAAAATAAGCGATAAAGAAAATTAAGGGGGTTTTATGACTAGAATAATTGCCCTGGTAAATCAAAAGGGCGGAGTAGGAAAAACAACCTCAGTTATTAACCTGGGGGCCGGACTTGCTCAGAAAAAAAAGAGGGTTTTATTAATAGACTTAGACCCTCAAGCAAACTTAACCTACTCTTTAGGAATAGAAGCGCACAACCTAACTAAAACAATATACGAGGTATTAAAAGGCGAAATAGAAGCCGGGAACGCTATTATAAACAGTAAAGCCTTTAATGTTCTACCTTCCAGTATAAACCTATCAGGGGCCGAAATAGAGCTATCAGGAACGGCAGGCAGAGAGTTACTTTTAAAAGAGGCTTTAACCGGGATCATAAAAGACTATGACTATATACTTTTAGATTGTCCGCCCTCTCTAGGCCTTCTTACCCTTAACGCCCTAACCACAGCTAAAGAGGTTTTTATTCCTTTACAGGCTGAATTTTTAGCCCTGCAGGGAATGAGTAAACTTTTACAAACAATCGAGATCATAAAAAAGCGGCTCAATAAAAAATTAGAGGTAACCGGGATTATTGCCACCCTTTACGATAAGAGAAAAAACTTAAATAAAGAAGTGGTAAGCAAGATACAAGAGCATTTTCCCGATAAGATGTTTAATAGTATTATTAGAGATAATATATCTTTGGCAGAGGCCCCCAGCTATGGCCAGGATATATTTAATTATAAAAAAGACGCTGCGGGAGCTAAAGACTATCTCTCTTTAACGGCTGAAGTTATAAAACAAGAAAGGAAATAAAATGGCAGTAAAAAAACCAAGCCTGGGAGCGGACCCCTTAAAATGGATAACATCAACTAAAGAGCCGGATATTATGGACAAGAAACAACCCATAATAAAAGTTAAAAAGACAGGCCGCCCTACTAAAATAAAAAGGGTTATAAGTAAAAGCTCTCAAAGCGGACTTCCAGAGGGCTGGACAAGAGCGACTTTTATAGTAAAAGAAAACACCCTGGAAAAGCTAAAAGATTTAGCCTATACAGAACGCAAACAATTAAAAATAATACTGAATGAAGCCCTAGAGGGCTATCTTAAGGGCAAAAAAACGATTAAGAGAGGTTAGACCATGCCAAAAATAATTGGAGACTTAAAACTGTATTCTATTTTAGAAATAACTGAACGCCTGGACATAACAGACGTTACTATCAGAAAGTATATAAAAGAGGGGCGTTTATCAGCTCAGAAAATCGGCGGGGCCTGGCTTGTCTCAGAAGAGAATTTAAAGGCTTTTCTAACAGGCGAAGCGGCAAACGGCTAGTAATCAGAGTAAACATAGTAAACATTATTTCTATGTCTGTAAAGGATACATAACGGACATAGAAACCTAAAGATATTTAGCAAGATAAAGGTAGTGTAACTTCTTTTCTGTAAATTCAGTTCTTCTCCCCGTTCCGCATGAACTTAGGGGTTGAAAAGGTGGGCCATTTCAGTTCTTCTTGTTGGTGAAGACTAATTCACTAACTGAAAGGAA
>Ga0208905_1001953_pt1 | contig 10171 bp, 10 predicted proteins | sample AntAceMetag02UKS_FD_184776 | JGI IMG/M metagenome (GOLD analysis project Ga0208905, IMG submission 184776) | Saline lake microbial communities from Ace Lake, Antarctica - Antarctic Ace Lake Metagenome 02UKS (SPAdes) (version 2) | ecosystem: Environmental > Aquatic > Non-marine Saline and...
ATTCCACTATCAATTGCTGCTATTACTCGCTCTCTCAGATCAATGCTAAATGCCATTTTCTTTTCCTTCTTAGAAATTTGGACTTAGATTAGCATATTTTGTGTGAAGCTTAAAGAATCTCGCTATATGAATATGATTTTCCCAAAAAACTGGACAACTATATTTGAGAAAAAAGAAAAGATAGAATGATGTAAAAAATTATCCAATAAACAAAGTTTGCCAAATCTTAAATTGTGCATTGGCATTTGGTTTGCCCAATCTGTTTAATTAGAGCTTATACGAAAACTAAATAAATAGAGCATCTTCTTTATTTATCGGCTAAACTAGCCGGTGAAAATACAAAAAAGGAGATGCTCTAATGTTTATTATATCAAATATTTTATGGAATGAAATAAAAAATATTATTCCACCAAGAAAATCTAAATATGGACGTCCGGCAAAGGATGCCCATATTGTTTTAAGTGCCATTTTTTTTATTATGCATACCGGCATTCAGTGGAAGTATTTGCCAGATTACTACGGAAAGCCAAGTACTATTCATGGCAGATTTAGAAAATGGATCAAGTCCGGAGTTTTTGAACAAGTTTTGGAAATTTCAATCAACATTGCAATAAAACATTTGGGTGACCCTGGTTGTTTTATTACCGATACAGCATCAATTAAGGCTCCGTTTGCACAATTTGGCGGAAAAAACCCAACAGATAGATCAAGAAACGGTGTAAAAAAAGCTATAGTAATTGATATGAATAGAATAATTTTATCTATACTTATTGATTCAGCAAACACTCATGATTCAAAATTACTCCTTCCTCACATAAAAAAACTGCGTAAATATATTGATAAACCTAAAGTTATGATTGCTGATAGTGCTTGGGATAGCAAAAAACTTTATACAGCTTTGAGCCGTGAAAACCTTGCATTATTGGCTGCAACCAATGTTAGACGCAATAAAAATAAAGTTAAATTTACTCCACTAGGTCGCTGGAAAATAGAACAAATTTTCGGAATTCAGCAGTGGAGCCGTGGAATTAAATTTTGTTGGACCAAGACTAAAGATTCGTTTTTAGCCCTCGTTCAACTAGCCTCTGCTATCCACAATTTTAGACTTGTTGGAGTTTTCGTATAAGCTCTTAGAAAAAAAGAGGTTGATTTTATAAGGATTTGTAAACTTTTTATGCTTTTTTAATTCTTTTTTTAATTCATCGATATTTGTAAAGTTAATTTCGTGAATAATTTCTAATAATTCATTTTTATTATAAATTTGCATATTAAACATATCATCAATAATTAAATTTGGATGTGCATGATTTTGCCAGGCCGCTACTCCAAGAGCAAGAGACTCTTTTATTTTAGGAAAATTATTCTTTTTTATTGTGAGGTTAAAGCTGAAGGAGTGTGTTTTTGAAAGTAATAAAAGCGCAGTTTCTATTTTTTTATTATCGATAACTCTGAGTTGCTCTGTTATAAGAATATAACTTTTATTAATATTTTTTAAACAATTTTCAATGTCTTTTTTAAGTTGTTTTTGAGAATTTAAATAAAAAGTATTTTTTACAATGTCTGATTTAATATTAATTTTTTTTGATTTAGTATCGTCAATAACAACAATATCTAAAGTTTTTTGTATTATAGTAGGTGATGGTTTTTTAATTAGATCATATTTATTTTTTGATCGTATGTAGTGATCAATTTCATGTTGGTAAATATTATCAACCTTGTCATCATTAATAGAATTTGTTCGATTGTAAATGTAGAGAGGCGTTTCTATTTTCTTAAATTTACTTCCTGACATTTCTAGCATAGGAATCATTTTTGCAGTATCATTGGTCATTTTTATAAATTTTCCTTTATAGAAAAAATCTTCAAGCTTTATTTTTCTATAAAGCCATGCATAAAATGAGCGTTGTTGAGCAGAATATCCATAGGTTAATCTAAACTCACGTTTTTTTATTATGTTTGCAGATAAGACTATACTTGCATCGTTACCGTTGTCTGGGTATACTTTATATCCTCCATAGGTTAGCCATATGTTGTTGTCTGAATAAATGTTATTAAGATAAGTTAGTACATAGTTATTTTCGTACCAATCATCTCCATCTAGGGATACAATGATATCATTATCGTTGATGGTGGGAAATTGTGGAATTAAATTATGGGCAGCAAGCCAAAAATTTTTAGCCTTGTATTTGCGTTTTTTATTTTTTTTGAAAAAAAATTGTGAATTTTTGCCAAAAGACCTAATATTTGACAGCGCTATTTTTGATGTTTTATCTGGTGAGGCATCATCTGTATATAGAGCAATAAAATTTTCGTATCTCTGTGTTATTACGGATTTAATATTTTTCGTACAATATTTTTCATTGCAATATGAATTTATGAGGAATGCAAAGTTATTGTTTGTATCTATATTAAAAAGTAATAAAAAACAAGGGACAATTATAATTTTTTTTATCATGTTTTTTTTCTTTATTCTAAGTTTAGGTGTAGTATGGTATTCGATATAAAAGAGTCTATAGAAAAATTTTTAGCTTGAGAGCTTGATAGGTATTTTTTTATTGAATCGATATAACGATTATAAACGTCTTTTTTTATAGTAAGTAAATAGTTTAAAAGTTTTTGATAATTTTTAAAATTTCTTAGATTAATAAAGCAATTTTCAGGTATATACTTTTTTATATTCGGTGCACCTAAATAGATCGGTATACATCCTGCTTCGAATGCATCAAAAATTTTTTCCGTTATATAGCCGTTTACGTTGGCAGTATTTTCATAACAAATACAAAATTTATAATTTTTTAAGACATCAAACTTGGTTTTTGTTGGTCCGACATAGCTTGGAAATATTTTTTTATTCCATCCTTTTCCAAAGAATTGAAAAGAGTGTTTATTTTTTTCAAAAAAACGGATAGCATTTACTCTTTCAGAATAGAGTTCAGACGATGGAAGATTCGTTATATTTGCATTGAATGATGATATGTGGGTACAGAATTTTCTTTGCTCAAAGGTAGGAATATTTTTTTTTACATGTAAATTAGGATGGGGGTAATGGAGTTTAATATATTTTTTATTGTCTATGAAATTATCGTCCATAATGAAAATTTTTTCAAATATTTGATGATTTATAGTGTTGTAGGCAAATTCGTTTACAGTAGGTGGTTCCCATATATGAGCAAAAAGCTTTTTTTTGGGGTATTTTTTTAAATGAGCAATTGTTTGCGGTGTCCAATATCCAGACATTAAAATATATTCTCCATCAGAAAGATTTTTATTAGGAGATGCGGTGAAAAGGTTATACCCCAAGGTTTTTAAGGCAATTTTAAGATCAAAAAAATGTTTAATACAATTATCTCGATTTAAAAATTGATCTTGAAGATCAAAGATTTTATTATTTTCGTAACCAGAGGGTGGAATGATATATATCTTCTTACTTATGGGATATGTAGATATTATTAGGAAAAATATTAAACTTTTAATTGTCATTTATCTAAATTCCAGGTTTTAATCAATTTGTCGACCCATAAAAACTTTTTATGGGTAATTCCTTTGAGGTCAAAATGATTCTTTGAGCGTTGATAGAACACTTTTTTGTCAACAGTTTCCCATTTTAAACTTTTATTATATAGGGTATCAGCTTTAAAGGCTTGTTTGTCTTTGTTGGCAAATATAGGGTTGTCGTGTCTAATGATTGTTTGTTGGATAACTGCTTCTTTTTCTAATAGTTTTGATACGATGGTTAATTCTAGGTCGCAAAAGAATGATTTATACTGAGGATGGTATAAATAGTTGAAGCGTTGGAAAAATTTGTATCCTATTATAGGTAGGGTATTAAGAATTGAGTTACTTCTCCCGTCATTAAATTTGAGAACACCATCAAAATTGGGAAAATATTTAATCATATTTTCAATTATTATATTATCATAATCTTGAGCGATTGGAGTCATATCATCGCTTGTTAAGAGAAGAATATCCCATTTATTGATGGAATTTAAATCTCGATTATAAGCATGTATTTTTGATAGACTGTTTGCATAAACGTATACTAAATTTTCATATTTTTTGAATCGTTCTTTTATAGTATCATTATTCATCTTGATATCGTTTAAATCACAGCTTATCAGAAACTTTACATTATGATTTCCAGATAACTTTTTGTAATAAAGATCTAGACATTTAAAAAATTGGGAGGGACGTTCTCTGGTGGGTATTTTTATTAATAAAATAGGGCTTTGTGAAATTATATTAATGAATATAACTATTGATAAAGAAGCGATCAACCTCTTGATCATTTTTTAAAATCCGTTATTGATCCATTAATTACCACTGTACTCATAATTAATTTATTTTGTTTCCATCTATGTTTTAATGGATAGATAATTAGTTTATGGTCTCCCATCATTTCAGCAATTCTTGCAAAATATGATTGTGAGCGTATCAATACATCAGTCTTTGACATTATGTGTAGATCTTGTGCTATGCGTTCTTCATGTGTAAGGTGTGTATTATTTTCATAATAAATTTCAATATTTTTGTTTGTGTGGGTTGCTGATAGGAATGTTGAGATTACATGATAGGGGTTTTTATCGTCTGTAAAAATTTGAACAAAAATTTTCTTGTTTGGTAGCCATGTACATACATTATTGAGCTGATCAATATAAAATTGTTCTGGTGGAAACTTAGTTGCCCATACAGAACCTGAATATTTTTCAAGTTCAGGAAAAGGATACCTTGAGAGGGATGGTATTTTTCTTTTTATTCCAATATAGGTATGCCACAAAAATGGAAAATTTTGTGTTTTGTCGCTATGGATATACTTTACAGATGCTCTGTCAAAGTCAAAAAGTTGGTTGGAGCATAATGTTCCATCATAATGTTCTCCCCCACCATTTCCTTTGCGAACATGAATTGCTACAGTAATTGCATCTAAAGGAAAGGTTTTCATTGGTGGAGGTTTAATTAAAGAGAGATCTTTTTGAAGTTCTCGTAAACTATTTGAATCAATTTTGTTAACAGAAGATGAAATATCGGTATAGAGTAGGACGTTTTTATTTAAATTGCGTATAACATCTTGTTCATTGCTTACTATTATTTTGGCATCAAATTTTTGATTTGATAATTTTTCTTCGTTGATTGATAGTGAGAAAATTTTTGAATGGTTGAAGGGCGTAACAAGCAATGGAATATTATATTTTGATGATAAAACTTTTGCTATAGCAAAACCTGCTACACAGTCACCAGCTAAAAGACTTGGGCTATTTGTGATAGCAACGCAATTGATAAGTTTTATTGGTAAAATAAAAATAAATAAAATATAAATTGCTTTCATTGTACACTCTCTGTTTTTAATTAACTTAATACATTATTACACTTATTTTAGAAACAAGTAAACTCTTCTAACCTAAATTGCTATTAAGCAGGATGTCCGCAAAATTTAAAGATCTAATCTGATTTGACATTTTAAAAATGTACTTTCAGTTAATGCGTAACTCCTGTTAATAAGAAATTGTGTTGACAAAGTGGATGTGCCAACGCAACGTGAAAAGTTCCGGTTTTTTGCAACATGAAAAGTTCCTATTTTAAAGAGTTGCCTCTACCGCCGGCATGGCGGTCTTCACCCTACTCTCCTCATTTAAAATGGTGAAACTTGGGTTGTTGCAATAATCAATATACTCTACCGGCGAAAGCCTTGTTTTTAATTTCATTCCAATTTCCTTAAAGTTTAAAGGTATTCCACGAACGTATAGTGTGAGTTTTCCATTTAAATGTTCGCGCACCTCGATCGTATTCTTTGGGCGTATAAAAGCTTGTTGTTGCTTCTCAAGTTGTACGAGTCGACGTTTGTAAGATATGGTGTAATCGTTGGTAAGAATTCGTGCCTCTTTGATGCAAAAGATGATGCTCAGATTAACGTTTTTATCCAGAGGTATATGCGCATCGCCTGGCGTGGCAGCTTGTACTGCAAAAAGCTTATTGTGCATATTGAGATATTCATTTTGAGCGAATTGGTTAGCATCTTCAATTGAAGCGATGTTGCGCAATCTCATCTCTTTAGTAAGTCGGTCCTGTAGTGTTTTGTTTGCTCTTTCTACGCGGCCTTTTGCTTGTGGACTTCTTGCATGAATAATTGTCACTCCAAGTTCCTCGTTTACACGTTTAAATTGTGTAATTTTTTCACGATCCGGGTTATTGGTGTTGACACTAAATACACTTCCAAAGTCAACATAAAATGATTCTGGTATGCCATGCTTTCTGATATAGTTCATCTCTGCTTGCATGACAGAATGCAAAGATTCACTTGGTACAAATTCAAGCCACAAAATTTCGCTCGTGGCGTCATCGATAAAGACAAGCAATGTACATTTTGGACCACGTCCCTCAAACCAGTCGTGCGGTGATCCGTCAAGTTGAATCATGATTCCTCGTACCTTTTTTCTCTCACGCCACCTTCGATGTTTTGGTCTATGTCGTCTCTTTTTCCACAATCTCTCACGAATCAATACTTTTCGCAGCGTCTCTCTACTAATCGTTATATTGAACCTTTCTTTGAGTTTCTCTACTGCAAAACTTGCACTGAACCCTATCCAGTCACTTGTAAGTAATTCTATTGCTAGTTCTTGTTCTTTCGCACACCATCGATGTAAGCTTAGTTTGCCTCGAGAGCGATGGACCAGCCCCTTTGCCCCCTCTTTTTTATAGCGTACTAACTTTTTCCTAATCCATCTGTCTGATACATCGAGCCGCCTTGCCGCTGCAGTTTGCGATATTTCCTCGCCAACTATTTTTTCAAAAATCACTAATTGCTTCCGTTCTTTTGCATTCATGATAAGCTTATCCACGTTATGTTCCGGCTCTTTCCTAATTATAAAAATTAATTACTTTTCTTTAGGATAGACCGGAACTTTTTACTTTGCATTCCTATAGGAACTTATCACTTGGGCGCCAAGCAAAGCGCATATTAACCAGTGGGTGAAAATCCCACACGGATAAGAGTTAGCCCCTCAACCGGAACTGAACCTTACATTCGGGGAGGTAACAAACCGAATGAAGCTAAGGGAATGGATGTACCAGGCCGCAACGAAAGTGAATGTATTGAGCCACGAAATAAGTAGCATTGCAGAGGCCGACACTGTAAGTGTAAGTGGAAGGCAACAACGCTGTAACGTAAAGGCGAGGAAACAGCGTCTCTGTCGGGGTCAGAGGCAGTGGCATGGTACAAAATGGAAGATATGTGAACTTGGGAGATCCACTGAATTCCTCAATAGGAGGTATGCTGAAACAAGTCCGAAAGAACAAGGATCAGCAGATGACTCAGTGGAAGTCGGATTGACTGATAGTACTCCGAGGGCGGGAAAGCCGTCTACATGGGGAAGCGGTCAACAGAGATGTGATAGTTCAAATAACAATGCCGATGCACCGAAATCGGGGAGACAACGTGTTTAAGAATTTTGAACTGATAGCACAAAAAGCTCAGCGAGATAGAAGGCTGAAGTTTACATCACTCATGCACTACATGAACGAAGAAAGGCTTGAGAAATGCTTCAACAAACTCAAGAAGGATAAGGCAAGCGGTGTTGATGGAATTAGTGTCGAACAATACGGCACAAACCTTAAAACGAGCATCGCCAACCTTGTGCAACGGCTGAAGTCTAAAGCGTATAAGCCACAACCTGTAAGGAGAATCTACATTCCCAAAGCAGGTAAAGGGGAATTACGTCCATTAGGTATTCCAGCCGTTGAGGATAAGATTGTACAAATGGCACTCAAGGAAATACTGGAAGTCATATATGAACAAGATTTTAGAGATTGCTCACATGGCTTTAGACCAGGAAAGAGTTGTCATACTGCAATCAAACAACTGGATAATGCAGTAATGCACAATCCTACAAATTGGGTAGTGGAAGTAGACATCGAGAGGTTCTTTGACTCAGTAAGACATGATTGGATGATCAAATGTCTACAGGAAAGAATCGCAGACCCAAATATATTGTGGCTCGTGCGAAAATTTCTCAAGGCAGGAATTATGGAATCTGGTCAAGTGCGTGAAAGTAAAATAGGAACACCACAAGGAGGAGTAATAAGTCCACTGCTCGCAAATATCTATCTGCACTACGTCTTAGACCTGTGGTTTAGCATAAAGTTTAAGCCGCAGGCTAAAGGATATGTAGAGTTGATACGGTATTGCGACGATTTTGTTGTAGCAACAGAAAGCGAACATGACGCCATAAGGTTTATACCGGAACTGACACAAAGACTTGCGAAATTCGGGCTCCAAATCTCAGCGGAGAAAACACGGGTACTGAAATTTGGTAAAAGAGTCTGGTACAGAGCACAAAAGCAGGGAAAGAACGTCGAAACAATCGACTTCCTGGGTTTTACGCACTATTGCGCTAAAAGTAGGAAAGGTTACTTCGTCATGATGCACAAAACATCAAGACGAACGATGACTAGAAAACTCAAGGGTATAAACGAATGGCTCAGACGCGTTCGAAGCATAATCCCCCTTAGGGAGCTATGGCCTACAATAAAAGCAAAACTGGTCGGACACTACAACTACTTTGGTATAAACGGCAATATACGCTCGCTACAGAAATACTACTGGAGAACACTCGGTATGATATACAAATGGATAAATCGCAGAGGACAAAAGAAGAAGATGACATACAAGAAATACGTAAACTATCTACAATGGAATCCTCTGCCAAAACCGAGGATATATCATGCGATACTCTACTGAGAAACGTGCGAATGCATTTCTGAAGAGCCGTATGTGGGAAAACCACCAGTACGGTTCTGTGAGGGCTTCCGGAATATTATAGGAATCCAAAAGAGGAATAAATAATATGAAGGATTCTACTCGACTGCAATAACAGATTTGATGTTTTGATTAGATCTCAATCGTATTTTGTACGAGTAGCAGAGACAATGGGCAACCATAAAATAGTAGTTTATCCATTGAGCTTCAAATGGGAGAATAACAAATTAATTATGACTAGAATAGTCATTAAAGGCTCCATAACAGAGCTTACAATAAGACATATTGATTTTGAACAGCCGTTAATACCTAAGAAAGCGCTTATTGACAAAAACGGTTTATATCGGCTATTGCCTCAAAATGGGGTTATTGCTGAAATTGGGGTTGGAGTCGGGGAGAATGCTTATTCATTACTGGCGAGTGGAAGGCCAAAAAAATTATTTCTAATTGATTGTTGGGAATATCAAGATCCGAAGGTTTATGCAGATGATTTTAATGTTGCACAAGTAGGGCAAGATGAACGATATTATTCGGTAATCCAGAAATTTAAAGATGATAATCGTGTAGAAGTTCTTAAAATGTATTCTAAAGAGGCTGCTAAAAAGTTTGCAGACAATTATTTTGATTGGATTTATCTGGATAGTAATCATGGTTATGAAGCTGCTAAAGAAGATTTAGCCCTATGGTACCCAAAGGTAAAGAACGGTGGATTTATTGTCGGTCACGATTATATAGTTTTCCCCGATTTTGGCGTTTTAAGAGCTGTTAATGAATTTATCACGGAACATGGATTGGCTTTAGAGTTTTTGACTACGAAGGATAAATTTGAAAGTTGGGCTGTAAGAAAGCCCGATTAACAGAAAGCTCGAAATAAAGGTTATACTATTTATAAAAATTTTTTTTGAGAAGAAACGTATGTACACCTTCACATGAAAAAATGAAAAATGATTATTTTCTTCCATCAGTTGAAGTATGTTAGAGACTTGAAGTATGAAGAATTATTTTAAGCTTTTAGTGGTATGGTTTTGGTTTTGATGGTTCTGGGAAATTTTAAATAGTAAGTATAGGTAAAGTCTGGCAGCCCTTGGGGTTGCTCACAACCGTTAAGCCCCTCGTTTTGCGAGGGGCTTATGAAGTGGAGAATCGTGTGGTAAAAAAACCTGGTATGTGTTAATACTTTTCTTAGGACTTAATGCAAAAAAGGTCTATATTGTGCCTTTTTGGTCACTATATCATAACAATGGTTTATTTAATATAAAAAGTCATCACTTCAATAGAGATGGATGCAATGAACCTTTTTTTGCACTTAAACAAGCTTTAAACAAGCTGGGATATCAAGTTCAAACAGCATACATTCATCAAAATATGCATGATGCAGAAGCTATAATTGTACTAGATAGTCGAATCAGGAAATTAAACTAA
>Ga0208905_1001956_pt1 | contig 10158 bp, 11 predicted proteins | sample AntAceMetag02UKS_FD_184776 | JGI IMG/M metagenome (GOLD analysis project Ga0208905, IMG submission 184776) | Saline lake microbial communities from Ace Lake, Antarctica - Antarctic Ace Lake Metagenome 02UKS (SPAdes) (version 2) | ecosystem: Environmental > Aquatic > Non-marine Saline and...
AATGAAAATCATAAATGACTTAGTGCAAAAGAGTGAAGCTTGGTTGTCGTTCAGGCTCAAGCACTTAGGTGCGTCGGAGTGTGCGGCGGTACTAGGGCTTTCACCATACACCACGAAATTAGAACTCTTTGAAGAGAAAACTGGACGCTCTTTCAAGACCTTCCAAAGCAATAAAAATATAGAGTACGGCGTGGCTATGGAAAATCTCATCAAAGAAGAGTATTCACGCTACAGCGGAATGACGGGTACTACGCCGACATGCGAGAGTGATGAACTACCGTATATATCTGCCTCTTTCGACTTTTACAATGCCGGGAATAATGCTATAGCTGAGTTTAAAGCATCGCTCTATCCAAAGCTAGCGAACTGTTTACGAAAGAACAGCGTAGAGGCTGTGAAGGAACAATATGGACACTATTATTGGCAAGTTTGTCAGCAGATGTTTGTGAGTGGGGCAAAGTCTTGTGATATAGTGACACTTTCCAAGGAAGGCGAGCTACTTGTAGTGACAATACCAAGAAATGAAGAAGACATAGCCTTCATGGTAAAAGGACTTGTAGATTTCTGGGGATCTCACATAATACCAGATATCGCCCCTCAACCAGATACTCTCATTCTAAAGACACCAGAGGCGTTATCATTGGCTACTGAGCTATCCATAGTGATGAGCAAGCAAAAGAGCCTTGCAGAGCAGGAGAAGGAGCTTAGAGCTAGAATTATAGACATGGCTGATGATTCAGACTTCGAGGTTGGAAAGCTCTCATTCAAAAGAACGAAACCTCGCGATAAGTTCGATAAACAGGGGCTTTACGACGAGTTTGAAATTTCGGACGAAGACGTGAAACGTTTTACAAAAAAGATGGAAGGGATAGGATTCTACAGAATAACAAGACTAGGAGAATAGAATGGAATACAAATTCTGCCCCCACTGCGGAGAACAACTGCAAGAAAAAGTACCAATGCCTACGAAAAAGATTGGTGAAACAGATGAAAAGATAATGTATACTACTACATACGTTCAGATATTGAAATCTAAAAAAGAGTTGGATATAGCAAAAGAGAAAAAGTACCAATGCCTACGAAAAAGATTGGTGAAACAGATGAAAAGATAATGTATACTACTACATACGTTCAGATATTGAAATCAAAAGAAGAGTTGGATATAGCAAAAGAGAAGTTCAAGAAACGATATATATACTAAGGAGATAGCATGAAGAAATTATTATTAGCGGCGGTACTATTTGGAGCTTTCAGCTTTGCAGTAGCATCTACAAACAATCAAGTACAAGCGTCTGAAGAGGTTGTGCATGAGTTTAAAGATACTTCTTTTGCCCACAGAGAGTACTGGATATGTTCTCGCTGTGGTCATCATAATAATGGCGCTACATACAAATGCGTTTGCGGAATGCGAAGGGGAATATAATGGCAAAGCAAAAGAAAATCAAATCAAAACCAGTAGAGATAATGGAGCTACATACAAATGCGTTTGCGGAATGCGAAGGGGAATATAATGCCAAAGCAAAAGAAAATCAAATCAAAACCAGTAGAGACTGTAGAAGAAAAGCCTGAGACTATGAACTACTATGTATCTAATATGGAGACTCTCACGCTAGAGAACGGCACTAGGCTGTCCTTTGCGTCAGGGACAACATACGAGGACGGTATGAAGCATTTAGAAGGCATCTATGGTATACTAAAGCAACGTCACAAAGAAGTTGAGGAAGAATCAGCAAAAAAGGGCTAAAGTCCCTGTGCAGGATAGTCCATCGTTCCAAAAACGACGATGGGCTCTTCTGGGCTATTCGGCGTTAAGTCGATTGTTCCTGTAGGAAGCTCCATTTGGTCTTCTATTACAGTCTCTATTAATTCCTCTATCACGTTCTCGTCAGGCACTATATCAGGCTTGACGTTCATCACTATTGCATACGCCGCCCCTATCAGAAGAGCAGATATCAAGATCACTGAACCGAACTCGTGAAACGCTTTCATGTTAACTCCTTAAGAAAAAAATACTGTAAATAACTACAGACATAATTGTCGTGAAGACGATCCACATAGCGATTGGGTCGCCTCCATTTATTATGATAAGTCGTTGCAGAAATGCTGTCAATCGTGAAAACATTAGAGAGCTTTCTTTGCGTTCTCTACTGATAGCTCTGCTTGTGCCGCTTGTAGACGTACAGTCTCGACTTCTAAATTCTTTGATGCGGTCTCATTGTTAAGTCTAACAACTTCCATGTCGTGAGCTTTTGATTCGTCTAGCAGTTGCTTCGGACGTTGTATTTTAGCTTTATTCTTTAGCTTCCCGGCAACGACTTCGATATGTGATTCGTCAGCAATATATGACGCCACATCGGCAGGTGATAGCCATGCGGCTTTTGTGAAAACATCATCTTCTGTTGTTACTTCGATGTGTAGAAATACTTCATCTACTCCATCTTTTACTCTGTGCTCTTTTCTAAGAATTTCGTGCATGTAAATCTCCTTTTTAATTATTAGTTTGTTGATCCCCAAGTTCCTGGTATATCGGCATAGTTATCTAGACTTGTCGTGCTATTTCCACCACCACTCCAACAACCTGTTTTTATTGAAGCTGTCATCGTATAATCCCAAAGTGAAGGAGCTGTTCCTTGTGTTCCTGTAAACGAACTCCTGTCAAAACATTCAGTAAAGTTAATTGTCTGTCCCACAAATCTAGTTGATTCGTCACCAGTATCGCAGAAAATTGTTGAGTGCTGTTGCATTTTCAAGCAACCTCTAAATGATTCTTTAAATCCTATGGCAGATGTATTATACCAGAATAAATCAGAAGGCACTGTTGTTAATGCAGTGCAAGTTTTAAATACTGAATCAAAAGCACCAGCTCCCGAAACACTTGTATTATATTTAAAAATATCTGCTACGATAGAGGTTAATGATGTACACCCTTCAAACGTATCAGTGAATGATTTATCGCCAGCATCTACATTATACCTAAACAGGTCTGATACAATTCCTGTAATGCCTGAGCATATGCTAAACGTTCCTTTGAAAGGCGTATCTTTAATATTTACATTATATTTAAAAATATCAGCTGGGATAGATGTAATTGTAGTAGAGCCTTTGAATGTAGCTGAAAACGCAGTATCTGTTAATGCTGTATTATAATCGAAAAGAGAGCTAACTATTGCTGTTAGTCCTGTACAAAAAAAGAAGCAGGAATCAAATCCACCAGTAGTAATACTAATATTATATTTAAATAAATCAGAGGGAATAGCCGTTAATTTGGTGCAACTGTGGAATGTGGACTTAAAAGCATTTGTTGTTAAGTTAGGCTGATATCTAAAAAGGTCAGCAGGAATTGAAGTTAGTGAAGCATTATTACAGCCGTAGAATGTAGAATTAAATCCATTCGATGCTGTCATTCCTGAACAATTATCAAATAACCCTGACGGTATTGCTGTTAGTCCTGTACACCCACGGAACATATTTGTTGCAATAGTAAGAGAAGCCATCGTTCCAAGAGTGCATATAGTCGTTATAGCAGTACAGCCATAGAAATTTAATATTTTGAATCCCATGTCGCCAGTAAATTCATTAAGCTCTACAACTAATGTTTTATCGCCAAGATTATTAAAAGCAAACCACTCACAAGTTCCGTTAAGCACTACTGTATACGTTCCTGCTCCTACGTAGCTATGTGTTCTGTCAGCATCATCGTATGATGTTATAGTGCTAGAAGAAGTGTCGCCCCAGTCTACTTCAAAGTCTTGTGTGTACGTTGCGCCACCAGATAGTATCGGAAGCTCGAAGGTATCGGCTCCTGCTATTGTTATGTCGAAGGAGAAGGTCGCCGCAGGCTGAGTTGCTCCCCACTCTTCTGGAATGTCAGCGTAATTATCTAGACTTATTGTGCTATTCCCGTCTCCTCCAAAGCAATCCGTCTTAGTAGAGCTTGTCATCGTGTAGTCCCAAAGTTCAGGGGCTGTTCCTTGCGTTCCTGTGAAGCTCGCTCTGTAGAAACAATCCTCAAAGTCTATTGTCTGTCCTGCAAAACGTGTTGCCTCATCTCCTGCTGTGCAGAAGAGATCGCTTATGAGCTGTAGCTTAATACAGTTTTTAAAAGTACGTGTAAAGCTTAATGCTGAGGTGTTATATTTAAATAATTCTGAAGGTGCCGTAGCTATAGAACTACATCCGTTAAATGTTGATCTAAACGCTGATGTACTTACAGCAGTATTGTATTGGAATAGGTTAGCGACGATAGATGTTAGTCCTGTACAGTTAATGAAAGTGCTGTTAAACGCTGATGTACTTACAGCAGTATTGTATTGGAATAGGTTAGCGACGATAGATGTTAGTCCTGTACAGTTAATGAAAGTGCCTGTCAAAGCACCAGTACTAAGTAGTGTATTATAGCGGAATAAATCAGATACTATTGAGGTTAGCTTATTACAACTAGAGAAAGTGGCGTAAAACGCAGTCGTTATTCCAGTATTATATTTGAAAAGATCAGCGACGATAGACGTTAGTCCTGTACATCCATAGAAAGTGTTGTTAAACGCTGATGTACTTACAGCAGTATTGTATTGGAATAGGTTAGCGACGATAGATGTTAGTCCTGTACAGCCAGAGAAAGTGTTGTTAAACGCATTTGTTGTTAATTGTGGCTGATATCTGAAAAGCCCTGCTGGTATTGATGTAAGAGAAACATTATTACAGTCAACAAATGTATATCTAAATCCATAATCAGCTTCCATTCCAGAACAGCCATCAAATAGTCCTGATGGTATTGCTGTTAGCCCTGTGCAACCATTGAACATGCTTGTAGCATTAAGTAGTGACGATTTAGTCCCTAATGCACAAGCTGTATGTAGAGCAGTACAACCGTAGAAATCAAGATACTTGAAGCCCATGTCACTAGTAAATGAGTTGAGTTCAACAACTAGAGCTTTGTCACCACCATTATTAAACTTAAACCATTCGCAAGTACCTGTCATAACGACAGTATACGTTCCTGCTCCTGAGTAGCTATGTGTTCTATCAGCATCATCATACGATGTTATAGTGCTAGATGATGTATCACCCCAGTCTACTTCAAAGTCTTGAGTGTACGTTGCTCCACCTGCCAATATAGGAAGCTCGAAGGTATCGGCTCCTGCTGTTGTTACGTCGAATGAGAAGGTCTTAGGAACAGGAGGTGTATATCCTATTCCCATAATCTTACTTATGCTTGACGCTGTAACTCCAATGACTTTTCCGAGACTGTCAGATAAAACTCCCATGAATTTCGATAGCGTTGGAGGTGGAGGTGGTGCTTCAAATAACCATCCGCTATTACCAGAAACATCAGTAGAGTTAGCCCCAGCGTACCATGTTGTAGCCTCAGTAGCAGTGCTGTCCTTGATGCTCATATAGTCTACACTTATCTGAGAAGAACCTGTAGTGAGCGTGAATGGTGTTCCACTAGTAGTTGAAACAATCTTTGCTAGATTTCCAGATGAGCCATCAGTAGTTAGACTAGTTACTGTCTGAGTTGTCCCTGCTGTGAATTTTAGACCTGTCGCATTACCAGCTTGATTAACATTTAATGTTTCAAAGGTATTTGAGTCTATTATTATAATACCGTTGCCAGAAAGGGTCGCTATGTTAAAAGTATGGTCACCACCAGTTAACTCTGCGTCAGACCCAGTCATATTTATTGTAGAACCAGTACTTACTAACGTTCCACCAGCAGTAAATTTAGCATTAGATGAAAAAGTTAGCGTACTATCTGTCATATCAAGATTTAGATTTCCAGCAGAAGTCCACATGCTGTATGTAGTAACAGTAATATTAAATCCATTTGTAACCCATTTTGCTCCGTCCGGGCCGAAATAAGGAACAATAAGAGCGTCTTGTTGTTGAACAGTCCCTGTACCAGATTCTGAAACTGGCCAAAACGAATTACCATTTGAGTAAAGATTTATAGTAGAAGTGCCCTGTGGGTTGCATTTTACTGCCCCAGAAAAACCAGAAAGCCCTACAAATTTACAATCAACAGTTCCTGATGGTGGACTTATTGTTATATCCTTTCCTGCTCCAGACAAAGTACCAGTATAGCCAGTCATATCAATAGATATAATTGCATTAGTATGAGACGTTACGGTGCAATTAGCAGCACTCTTAAAAAATACATCATCAGAAGATCCAGGAACAGAAGCATCATTAGCACCACCATCTGTAGCAGACCAGTTTGTTGGAGTGGTTGCATCCCATGCACTAGATGATCCAGAGCCTACAAAATATCTCGAAGCCATTTCTTTTACCTATAGGTTTTATACTTTAGAAACGTTGATTTTCTGTGCTTCAAGTTCTTGTAAACGTAGTGTAGTAATGTCTATCTCAGATTGTACTTTAGCTATCTTCTCTTCTTTTGATAGTTCAATAGAAGGAGCAGTAACAACAGCTATCCAGTTGTCGATACGCTCTTGTTTCTTAATATCAATAGCTTCTTGTGTAACCTTCTCGTATTCAGCTTCAGTAAACCACAGGGCGTCCTGAAATCTACCGTGTTCTGTGTCAGCTTTGAAGATTATCTGTATTCTTTTTTCTTGTGTATCAGCCATTGTGTTTATTCTTTGTTATTATGATATTTCTATTATTGCGCTATTAGGGTTCACTAAAATACGATCAGCATGAGTTGCTGTTCCTATAATCACAACACACTCGCCAGAGGCAGATGGAGCTGTCTCGCTCAAAGAATTCTGAGTAGTTCCCGTTATCGTAAGATATATCGGCGCTCCAACAGTCCAAGCCCAAGCGTCATTACGAGATATTCCAGTAATAGTATATTCCCCAGTCGCATCGCCAGCAACAGAAGACGAGGTACATATAGCAAAAACGCGAGAAGTTGCTATAGCAGAAGCATCGGCAATACCAGCTTTTCCTGTGGCCAAAAGATAAACGGCGTCACCAAAGTTTTGCGCTTCGTTTGCCGTCAATTGTATCTTAACACCGCTTGCTGTTGTATCACTAGTAGGAGCAGCCGTTACTGTAATGCTATCACTAGATGGAGCGTCTTGCCATTCAGGGGCTGTTGCTCCGCTATTCATAGCTAATAGTTGATTAGCAGTACCCTTGGCAAGTCTAACGTTGTTAGAGGCATCTCGGTATATTGTATCACCTTGTGTAGTAACAGGAGATAAAGCATCGAACGCCGCTGTAGCAGTACCTTGACCTGTACCACCCTTCGCTATTTCTGTTGGGTCTTGAGTACCGATTGCGTTTATTGTTGTCATAATTTTACCATTTTAAGTTTCTGGTTTTTTCTGAATGAACCCTTTCTTTCTTAATATAATATAGTCTCTTTTTACAGAGACTATACTATGTTAATATTGCCTATACAATGGTAAAATTACCAGATATGCTAGTAGCAACCCAACCCACATTTTCCTCGGTGCAAACAAGATAGATAGAAGCATATTGCTCAGTAGAAGTAAGTGAGCCACCAATTCCTTCAGTCGTAGATTGTGATACACAGTAAACAGTTTCCCCAGCATTGATTGCTATCTTAAACAATCCAGCACCCTTTCCAATAAAACCGATAGTAGAACCTTCAGCGGCAGTATCTGGAAGTGTTATTGTGACAAGACCCGCATTGTTCAATGTATATACAACATCGACAACAGCTTGTTTTGAAACATCGGTAACTTCTTCGTATCCCATACCAGACGCCGTTGCAGCAATAGTTATAGTACCGTTACCGTTAGTGATTCCGATACCTGCACCTGCTGATAACGTAGCTTTTGCAAGCGTATTACCAGAAGTATTACCGATTAAGATTTGACCATCTGTATAAGTAGTTTGTCCTGAACCGCCGTTAGCTACTGGAAGAGTTCCTGTAACACCAGTAGACAGAGCGATTTGTGACCAAGCCGGCGAGTTGTCAGCACCAATATTTCCAAGGTAACGAGTAGCGTCTGTTGACTTTGCTAGTGCTATTACAGTGTTAGCAGCAGAACTGAAAAGCAAGTCTCCTTGAGCTGTCGTTGTTGGGAAAGTGAATGTACTATACGCAGGATTTGCAGCCGCTCCACCCGATTGTAGTAGTTGAGTAGCTGTTCCAGCCGCTAGAGCTTGTAAGTTAGAACCTGCTCCGCCTCCACCTATCACTACACCGTACTGTGTCTGTGCGCCCAACTTTGTATTAAGACCTGCAGGGTGTACGGCAAGAGCTGTTGATGTTCCCGTAGTCGTTTCGGCTGCTGTGCCAAACTCAACTATACCTGTTACATCTTCTGTTCCTGCACGAGCTTGGAAGCTAAGAGACCCTGCTCCTGCGGTGAAAGCTATTGTGCTATCAGAACTTGTGATAGTAGCGAAGACTGGATCGGCTCCTGTTGAACCAAGACAGATTTGCCCGTTTGTTCCTGCTGTAAGCGATGTAACCGCTCCAACAGTATTTCCTGCTACAAGACCGTGAATTAGAAGTGTCTCTACCCCGGTTCCGCCCTTAGCTACTTCTACTGGGATTTGACTCCCCCAACTATTTATTGTTGCCATAACTTGTTCTCCTTAAGTTATTTAATTTAATTTATATTTCTTATACAACAGAAATATTACCCATACTGGAAATAACCTGCCAATCCTGATTCGCTGTAAAGCATATTAGCTCTATGCTATCACGAGTTGCTGTGCTTTGTAATTTTCCTGTAATGCCAGTTGTCGTTACAAGAGAATCCATATATACAGTCTGAGAAGCATTCTGAGCTAGTTCCCAACCTGCAATACCTAAGCCTCCAATACGAACGATATCACCAACAGAAGCTAATACTGGAAGAGTTAATACGATACGAGTTACTGCATTATTACATAGATAACCAGAATTTATTACTGCTTGTGTAGTTGTAGTAATTGTACTCCATGCAACATTATGTACGTTTAATGATACAGCACCAGAAGATACTGAGAAGTCCAGAGCTGCAAAAGACGCAACACCTTTAGTGGTTGTTGTGGCGTCAGGAATAGCAGTACTTATCGGTAACCATGATGCACTAAAGATATAAAGTTTTGCTTCATCGGTTACATAGCATATTGCTCCAGAAGTCGGAGTGTCTGCTATCCATAGACTACCGTCAAAGTGGACTATATCATAACTACTAGCACCGTCCCATGCGGCGTTTACTGCTCCAGCATTGTTGATTATATAGCGATCACCTACAACCTCTGTAGGAGGCACTGCTGTGCAATCTACTATAGATTTTACGTCGCTCTTGAAGTCTACACCGCCTGCCCCAATTTCTTCCCAGTTTGCAGACCCTGAGATTACTGATTTTAGCTTATAAATCTTATGGGATACTGTGTTTATTATCTCTGTGCCAAGATTATATTTATTATCCGAAGTTGTTGGAGTCTTTTTGCTTTGTATAAAGTTTACACCAACACGGTCAAATTTACCCGTAAATGGATTGATTGAGTATGACATATAAACCTCTATTGATAATTCAAGTTCAAGTAATTTCTAGCGTTTACGTTACCCGTAGTTCCAGCAGAAGCGTATGCAGAGCTATTTACAGCAGTACCATCAACGTCTTTTAAAGAAAACGACGTTGAATCAATTTTTACCACAGAGAATATTGTAGAGCCATAGCCATCGCCATTGGCCTCTGTCATATCTGAATCTGTTATCTCTATCTTATCACCTGTGGAATACCCATGTGCTGTTGCAGTAGTTACTACAGCTAGAGCCGCTTTAGTTATAGAAGATATTACTACAGCAACGCTGTTATCCCAGATGTTGTTGTAGTCTGCTAGAGAATTAGTAGTGGCTGTCCTAGTGCGAACAACTACATTAGTTGAATCATAAGTGTATTTCTTTATCTTCCAGCCAGCTTCTGTCAATTCAGTTCCAGGACGACTTTCGGCTTTATATCTTATATTAGATGTGCCTGCTCGGCTAACCATCATATTAAGATCATCATCTGTTAGGGGTATGATTTGATGCTGTGCATCACGGACTTGTATCGGGCGATATAACATAATAGATTCCTCCTGTATATGTCATGGTTCAGGAAGTCACGCTAAGGCGTCACTATGTATTAAGGTATAATGCTATTTTTAATTAAGCGCAACAAAAAAGGAGAACAAAAGGAGAAAGTGTGTTTAGACAACAAAAAACCCCTCGAAAGAGGGGCTTTA
>Ga0208905_1001959_pt1 | contig 10148 bp, 11 predicted proteins | sample AntAceMetag02UKS_FD_184776 | JGI IMG/M metagenome (GOLD analysis project Ga0208905, IMG submission 184776) | Saline lake microbial communities from Ace Lake, Antarctica - Antarctic Ace Lake Metagenome 02UKS (SPAdes) (version 2) | ecosystem: Environmental > Aquatic > Non-marine Saline and...
CAAAACAACGGGAGCATTTTTTATTGGGTCCTGTTCAAGCGCAGCACCCCAGAGATCTCTTCTCCTGTCACCGTCGTAAGTTTTTACCAGTTTATGCTCATTGGGCTCATATTTGTATATTCCCGGGGCAAGGTCAATGACTTTACCTGCGGCAATGTATATCTCGAGCGGGTAAAGCGCCCCGGCAGATGGTGCTGTCCTGTATCCTCTCCGGCTCGTCACTCCCTGAGCAGCCCAGAGAAGTTGCGAGAGTTCACCTAATGTCAAGTTTTTGTCCCTGTATTGTCTGACCGATCTTCGTTCAAGCAAAGAGTTTTCGATCGATGTTCTGCCGTCAAATTGCGGAGCAGGCAGACTTACAGCTTCCTGTGAGCCGATGTTACCCATGGATACACTCCTCTCTATTTGGAAAAACAGAACTCCAGACAGGAAAACAATCACACCAAACACGAACCGAGACAAAATAATACGCGTTACCATTACTTCACCCTATCATAATGAAGATAACAGGTTCAAGGCACAGAGTTTTTTAATCGTCGATCGTCCCCGCCCTAAATCTGGTCAAGGCGGGATTTCCGCTTCGCTCCAACAATCTTCAATCCGCAGAGGTCACATCTCTATTGAAAATCCTAAAAAAGATTTGATTTTTTATTATATATAATATAATATTTTGTGTTTAAAGGTAATTCATTCATCGATCTCTCTATCCATAATAACTAACTCACTGTTTTTAAAGGTAAAGAATTAAACATAATCGTCAACCTTAATCACAACCTTAATCAGGAAAGATCATGAGGAGGTATCGTATGAAACGTCTGGCAATGGTAGTATGTGTCTTTTCAGCTTTAATGTTCTTGGGGTTTACAGTGGTGGGTCCGGCCTTAGCCGATAAGATCAAAGTTGGTATAGTCCTCCCCTTAACCGGTAAACTTGCCAAGTTTGGTGAAATTGAAAATAAATCATTTCTAATGGCCTTGGATGAAATCAATGCGGCCGGTGGCATCAATGGCAAGAAGATCGATCTGATCATTGAAGATACAACCGGCAAGCCCGATGTGGGCCGCTCAGCCATCGAAAAACTCATTTCCCGGGACAAGGTCATTGTTGTGGGCGGCGGGTACTCAAGTTCCGTCACCTGGGCGACCATCGCTGTTGCCCAGCAGCGCAAGATGCCCTTCCTCGTGAATACCGGATCTGCTGACAGGATTACTGAGCAGGGCTGGAACTATATCTTCAGGCTCAATCCGCCTGTTAGCGAATACCCCAAGGCATTTGGATCTTTTTTAGAGAATGTAGCCAAGGATGTGAAAACCGTTGCGATCCTTCATGAGAATTCACTTTTCGGTCAGTCTGGCTCAAAAAAGTTTGTCAAGAAATGCAAAAAAATGGGTCTCAAGGTATTGATTAAAGAGGGCTACGAGGCAGGAGCTATTGATTTTAAGCCCCTACTTGTTAAGGTGAAGGCCCTAAAACCGGACCTTGTCTACATGATCTCTTATATTATGGATGCCTCTCTCCTGATACGGCAATCCCAGGAGCTGAACTTCAATCCCAAGCTCTTTGTGGGTGGTGCGGCAGGATTTACCCTGCCCGAGTTCGAGAAAAATGCGGGGGCAGCTTCGGATTATGTCTACTCAGCCACCCTCTGGACCCCATCGGTTCCCTACCCCGGGGCCAAGGAATACTATGATAAATTCGTCGCTAAGTATAATACACCTACAGAGTACCACGGCGCTGAGGCATATGCAGCTATGTATGTGTTAGCGGATGCCTTGAAAAGGGCCAAGACTCTCACCCCTGAGGGCGTAAGAGAAGCTCTTGCCGCAACCGACATGATGACCGCGTTTGGCCCTGTAAAATTCATTTCTTATGGCAAAAAGACCCAGCAGAACAGTCTTCCCACCTTTTTGGTCCAGTGGATAAACGGCAAGCTTGAGACTGTCTGGCCAAAAGATGTCTCGACCCGGAAATACGTTTACCCGGTTCCCAAGTGGAATCAACGTTAAATTGAACAAGGGCGGGATTTTCCCGCCCTTGTTTTTCGAATTTGGGTTTGGATTCATACTCTTAATCATAATCTTAATCATAATCGTGTTGAGTAAGATTACGATTATGATTACGATTATGAAATAGGGAAGTTATTTCGTCCAGGCACTAATTAGCTACTCGACCACTCAACTAAGGGAGTTATAATGGAGGTCTTTCTGCAAACCTTGGTGTCTGGCATTCTCAAAGGCGGGCTTTATGGTCTGATCGGTATGGGAATGTCGCTGATCATGGGCGTGATGGGGATCATCAATCTCGCCCATGGCGCCTTGATGATGGTAGGAATGTATGTCACCTTTGCCTGCTTTACCTATGCAGGAATCGACCCCTATCTCACCATATTTATCAGCATGCCTGCCCTTTTTCTTCTCGGCATGCTTATTCAAAAATACACACTCAATCCTCTGATGGAAGTGGACTCGATTCTTCCGGAAAATCAAGTGCTCATGACCGTTGGAATCGCAATGGTGCTGACGGAGGTTGCGCGATTTATCTTCAGCTCCGACTATAAATCTGTCAGGACAAGCTACTCCGGCGCCACCTTTTTTATTGGGGACATCTCCTTCAGTGTCGCCCTGGTTGCGGCCTTTTTTATAGCAGTGGCCTTCACACTCAGTATGTTCTGGTTCCTCTTAAAAACGGATCTCGGGAGATCCATCCGGGCCACAGCCCAGGACAAGGACGCCGCTCTCCTCATGGGTGTAAATTCCAAACGGATCACCATCCTAACCTTCGGTCTTGGTTCAGCGCTTGTGGCTGCTGCAGGGACCATTCTCATGCCGGTCTACTATCTTTTTCCGGATATTGGGGGGCCCTTCACGAGAAAGGCGTTTGTTATTACCATCTTAGGCGGGCTCGGTTCCACTGTAGGAGCTATCTTCGGGGGGCTGACCTTAGGACTTGCCGAGGCCTTTGGCGCTACCTATATCGGTATGGCCTATGATGACATGATCGGTCTCATCATATTTATTTTGGTGCTTCTCTTTATCCCAGGTGGTTTCAAGCGGCTGCTCAAGGTATAAAAAAAGGAAAACCATGAGAAAATATCCCCCCATTCTCCTCCTTGTCATCCTGATCCTTTTTCCGCTTATTGTGCGTGATCATTACCACCAGCACCTTATGATCTTGGTCCTCATGTGGGTCGTAATCGGTTCAGGTTGGAACGTGATCGCCGGATATACGGGCCAGGTTTCCTTTGGTGATGCAGCATTCTTTGGGACCGGGGCCTATACTGCCGGCCTCTTTGTCACCAAATTGGGGATTTCAGCATGGTGGGGGATGCTATTCGGCGGAATAGCGGCCATGGCCATCGCCTTCCCCTTTGGCTGGATATGCTTCCGCCTGCGCGGGGCCTACTTTGCCCTTGCCACCTTAGCGCTCAATGAGGTGATGCGGCACATTGCCACCGTCTGGGAGTCCCTGACAGATGGTATGGTGGGGATTCTCGTTATGCAAACCTTCGTATCGAAGGTCCCCTATTATTACATTGCCCTCGGCCTTGCGGTTATCTCCATTGTCGGTGTCCAGTTCATTATGGGTTCTAAATGGGGGTATTATTTTGTCTCAATCCGTGAAGATCAGGATGCTGCTGAAAGCCTCGGCATCAATACCCATTACTATAAGATGCTCTCTTTGAATGTCGCAGCCTTTCTCACTGGTATGGCAGGGGCCTTATTCATGAACTACATGGGGTTTATAGACCCTGAGGTGGTATTTTCCCTCCACGACATCTCCATCATGGCCATCCTTGTGGGTATTGTGGGTGGTGTTGGGACGCTTTATGGCCCGGTGGTGGGGGCATTTGTTATGGTTGCGGTCCACGAGTTCTTCAGGACGGGATTCTTCGGCTTTTTCAAGGGTATTGCGGCCCTGACAGGGTCAGATATGATAAACGTTTTTGCAAAATATGTGATGCAGGCTCATGTCCTCGGTTTCGGGATCTTAGTGGTTCTCGTCATTCTTCTTCTTCCCAACGGTATCGTGGGCGACTGGAATCTGATCGTTAAAAAGATATTTCCTGTCAAGACCAGGGGGGTTACAGGTTGAGCATATTCGAAGTCAAAGATCTTGTTAAATATTTCGGGGGATTGGCGGCAGTCAATGAAGTAAGCTTTAAGGTCGAAAAGGGAGAGATCTTTGGCCTTATCGGGCCCAATGGTTCGGGGAAAACCACCATGTTCAACCTCATCAGTGATTACTTCAAACCCACAAGCGGTAAGATATATTTTAAAGGTGAGGATATCACGGGGTTCAAGACCCACAAGATCTGCCATCTCGGCATCGGCAGGACATTTCAGGTGGTAAAGCCCTTAGGACGGATGTCGGTCTTAGACAATGTCATTGCTGCGGCCTTCTCAAGGGTCAACACAAAACATGATGCTCATCATTTGGCAATGGAGACCTTAGAGTTCTGTGAATTGGTCCATCGGAAAGATGTCTTGGCCAAAAGCCTTCCCATTGGAGAGAGAAAACGGTTGGAGATTACAAGGGCCATGGCTACTAAGCCTGAGCTTCTGCTTTTAGATGAAACTGCCGCAGGTCTTAATCCCAATGAATTAGACTCTGCCATAGAACTGATAAAAAGGATCCGTGATAAAGGGGTTACAATTATCATTATAGAACACATCATGAAAGTCATAATGACTATCTCCGACAGAATACACGCCATCAACTTTGGCCAGACAATTGCTCAAGGAACGCCACAGGAGGTGGCAAACAGCCCCGCGGTCATTGAGGCCTATCTCGGAGAGGAATATGCTCACAGTTAACGGCATTGATGTTTGTTACGGCGATCTGCAGGTTCTCTGGGATGTTACCATTGAGGTGAGGGATAAGGAGATCCTGGTCCTGATCGGGGCAAACGGCGCAGGCAAGTCAACTACCATAAAGACCATATCTTCACTTGTAACACCTACAAAGGGGAGTATAGAGTTTGACGGCACACGTACCGATAAGCTCCCCCCACACGACATTATTCAGTTGGGGATAGTGCATGTCCCTGAGGGGAGACGTCTCTTTTCTGAGATGAGTGTGGAAGAAAACCTGATCACGGGCTCATTCTACGGCCAGGCCAAAATCAAGCGTTATGAAACCATGAAGCATGTCTATGAGCTCTTTCCAAGGTTAGAGGAGCGCAGAAAACAGATGGCGGGGACGCTGTCCGGTGGGGAACAGCAGATGGTTGCCGTAGGCAGAGGGATGATGTCATTACCAAAGCTTTTGATGTTTGACGAACCTTCCTTAGGCCTTGCCCCGATCCTTGTCCAGGATATTTTCTCTATGATCAGGAGGATCAACGAGGAGGAAGGGGTAACTATTCTTCTCGTAGAACAAAATGTAACCCAAACCCTGAAGATGTGCCACAGGGCCTACGCCCTGGAAAACGGCAGGGTTGTCATAGAGGGGTCCGGAGAGGACCTCATGAGTAATGAACATGTCAGAGAGGCATATTTAGGGATCTGACCGCAAAGCGCATAGAGCGTAGCGCCTCTATCAACTCCTATCTTTTACTTTCCATAAACAACGAACGGCCTTAAAGTCCGGATGTTCTGCATCCGATAGTGGAATATTTGGCCCCAGGGGCCTCTTTTCAATTTGAAGATTTGGGCAAATTACTGAAAGACAATAGCCCTCTTATGCAATTTTTGGCTATCTTCATGCTTCAATTGATATTGGTGGTTGTATCGCAATCTCAATAAAAAACATTATTGTATTCATTCAAAATGGCTGCTTGAGGCGGGATTGCAAGATCAAGGACGATGTCCCGCTGGCGGGACGGAAAATAGCCATTTATGGATCGACAATAACTAACGAGCCAACCGGACAACAAAAATAGGAGGTAGAAACGTGAAGAATGATAATGAAACAAAAAAGAAGGTTCTTGTACTGCTGGGAAGTCCCCGCAAGAATGGAAACAGCACCATTCTGGCCCAGGAAATAGCCAAGGGCGCCGAATCAGTCGGAGCCGTCGTTGAAACTTTGTACATAAACGGTATGGATATCAAGGCCTGCCAGGCATGCTGGACCTGCCAGAAGGAAGAGAGCAAGGGCTGCCCTATTGACGATGACATGCAGACTATCTATCCCAAGCTGATCGAAGCGGACTCCTGGGTCATTGCCAGCCCGGTTCACTGGTTTAACATGTCAACCCAGACTAAGTTGTGGCTGGATCGTTGTTTTGCCCTGGCAAAATATGGAGAAAATCCTTTTCGAAAAAAAATCGGTATTGCCATGAGCTTTGGGGACACCGACCCGTTCACCTCGGGGTGTATAAATGCCTTACGATGCTTCCAGGACAGCTTCAGATATGCTGGGGCTAAGATTGCCGGAATAGTATATGGCAGCGCTTTGAACGCTGGGGATATCAGCCGGAACACTGACCTCTTAAAAACAGCAAAGGAACTGGGAAAGAAGCTGGGCAAATACTGATAATGTTGAGACCCAATCTCCCATCAATTGACGATAGGGAAGGTGAATACGTTCCGGAAGGACTGCCCACTGTTATTGACGCCCATGTCCAGTGTTTTGATATGAACGCTGAAGAAATGGATCTTATCTATGACCTATGTGAATCAGAGCAAAAGCAAATGGTGATGCATGTTGGCAGAGAACCCAAAAGCACGGCATACCATTGCGATCCATATCAAATTTGCAGCGCTGAGAAATTAGAGAGAGTCCTGCGGAACTTTCCTAAACTAAGAATCTGCGTGCCTCATTTAGGGTTTGATGAAATATCCGATTACAGGAATTGATTGAAAAATATGATAACCTCTATTTGGACACGACCATGGTTTTAACGGATTATTTTCCGTTAAAGGAGTCCATCGAGCTTGATAATTTCAGAGTTGACAGAATTATGTATGGATCTGACTTCCCAAGTATTCCTTATAACTGGGACAGAGAACTCAAGTGTTTGAAAGAGTCAAACCTGTCACGTGAAAATTTGGAATGGATTCTGCATAAAAGCGCCGAGGGTCTTTTTCAGGTAGCTTAGGGGAAATAAAGGGATAGGGGACGGGTTTTAGGAACTACATGTGATAAGAAGCCTGCATGCCAAGAAAATCACGAATAGATGTGCCGGGGGCACTTCATCATATCCTGGGGGTCGGCGGACTGGAACGGTTTGCCGTGGTATCAACTTTGGGCGAGCCCAGCCCACCGCTCGGAAAGAACCGGAAGCCGTGGATAAGGCCGCGAACAAGAAAGCAGCCTCTCTCGATGATCTTATGGGAAAGCCCCTCGGGGAAGCTGTCCGGGAACTCCAACGACGATCAGCACTTTAGTAGGTCCCCAAGAGCCTTATTGAACCTGTCTGCCTCTTCATAGAAAGGCATATGGCCGCTACTCTCAAAGATTACCAGATACCCTTTTGGTATTGAGTCAGCCACATATTGCCCAGTCCTTGCGCCAAAGGCAAGGTATTCGGAATCTCCATTTGCAACCAGAACAGGGACGGTGATTGTTCCCAGCACCTCGGTATAGTCTCGCATCACATAGTCCGAGTAGGCCGCGATGGCCGCAGGGGTGGGCGTTTTTAAGTGCTCCCTGACCATCCAGTCCTTCTCTTTCCTCAATCCCTCTCCGGTCTTGAACATCATATCTACAAAATGAGCTCCGTATGCTCGGCGATCCTCCTGCAACGAGATCAAGGCCTCGTTCAAGGCATCAAAGTTGTGGCCTTTGAGGGCATGGGTGTTCCACTCTTTGGGTGACATTGGATACGGCGTCATCTCAACCAGCGCAAGTGCGGAAACCCTGTCTGCGCCATATGATTTCCAATATTCTAAGACCACCGGTCCGGCAAGAGACCAGCCGGCTAATACAACCCCTTCCAGATTTAGATAATCGATGACAGAACGTACATCTCTTGCATACTGGGGAATCGTGTGACCTTGAAGCGATTTACTGGAATTACCGTGAGCACGGAGATCCATAGTAACCACTTTGAACTCACCGGCCAGGCCCTCTTTCTGCCGTACCCAGAAGGCGCTGCTCATGGTCCAGCCGTGCACCAGGAGAACCGGCCTCCCCGTTCCCGTTACCTCCACGTAAATCAGTCCTCCATCGGAGGCCTCCACCAGATGCATCTCATTATCGTGTGTACGTCTTAACATGTCCGTTCCCCTTGATCTCTCGTCCTCAGGGTGTTGATCATTGCCCCCCTGTGAAATGGCCAAACAGTAAATTGGCATTATCCAAGCCCTATTTCGCGATCACGTCCTCAGGCAACCTCCTTGTGAAGATATCCACAGCTTCTTCCACCATCTCCTCGAGGACCTGTTTGGCAGGTTTAATTTCGTGGATAAGCCCCGAGACCTGCCCTGCCAGCCCCCCCACGTGATCCATTTTATCGGCTTCGATAAATCTCCAGAGGAGCGCGGAAGATATAAGGACCTGGATGGGGAAGGGAAGTGGTTCGAGTCCGGAACTATCCCAGAGCTTGTGAAATTTGTTATAGTTAGCCCGCAAGGTCTTGCCGGTATAGGCCGTACTGACACGAGTGCCTTCATCAGTGGAATCGAGTATACGCTGCTTATTTACGTCCAGCGCGCCCCCCTCATCTGTGGCCAGGAAACGGGTCCCCACCCATATACCCACACAGCCCATGGCTAATGAGGCCGCAAGACCACGGCCGTCGCCAATACCGCCGGCGGCAAGGACTGGCACAGAACCCGCCACATCAAGGACCTGAGGCAATAGGGCCATTGTCCCGATCCGTCCTGTGTGTCCCCCGCCTTCGTGGCCCTGTGCCACAAGAAGGTCTGCGCCTGATTTGGCGATACGGCGACCGTTTTTGGTGTTTCCGGTAATCCCGAGGACCTTCATTCCCACAGCATGGGCGTCTTCAACCATAAAGCCCGGATTACCCAGCCCCGCACAAAAGAGGGGGATCTTTTCTTCAATGCACACCTGGATAGCTTCCTTGGGACGCATGGTTGTAGTATTCATTTTCAGCATAACGTCAACGTCAGGAAGTCCCATCTCTTTCTCTATTTTCTTGAACCATTTTAGATGAGGCTCCGGTAATGTCTCAATGACCTGATTGAGAGGCAGCGCCTCTATCCCCTCCATGGCCATAGCATCTCTTGTGGCAAGGCGCGCAGGCAGGAGGAGGTCAACCACCGTAGGGTTTGTCCGTCTGGGCCTTGATCTCCCGAATGGCCTCCCTAAGCTCATCAACGGTAAAACCGCTTCCTCCAAGCACCCCGAGACCGCCGGCCTCTGAAACGGCCACAACCAGTTCAACAGGTGCCCCCGTCTTTTCGCCAATAAGTGTAGGACCCATTCCTGCGCTCAAGATGGGATATTCAATCCCCAGAATGTCACACAGTTTCGTTCGAAGTACTTTTTTCCCCATATAATGCTCCTTTCCTGAAAACGATATGATTTGTTAATATTCTCAATCTTCCGCGCTTATCTGCCCAATTACTACGGTAGCAGGACCTTAAATACCAGACCCGGCAATATACCAAAAAGGATGATAAGGGCGGCCAGGAATCCACCCCATAGGAGGCTGAAAACAGGATAAGGTATTGGGGCCGGGGACCCTTGGGGTGCCTCCTTTGTGTAGGCATGACGAACCAGGTTAAGATAATAATAGATGGAGATGGCGATATTGGCCGCTGCTATCACGACGAGCCAGTTATAACCGTGATTCCATGCCGCTGTCAGGAGGAAAAGCTTTCCCATGAAGCCTGCTGTGGGTGGTAGACCCACCAATGCCATTGCCCCCACAGCTAAGACAAGAGCAAGACCGGGGGCGCGCTTATAAAGCCCGTTAAGATCATCTAATTTGAGATTCCTGCCATCTGTGGCCAATCTGCAGATAACCCAGAAGCAGGCAAAATTCATGATGACATAGATGAAAGCGTAAAATGCTGCAGCGGCCACCCCTTCTCTTGTGCCTGCTGTCAGGCCTACCATGACATATCCTGCGTGGGCTATGGTGGAATACCCCAACAAACGCTTAACGTCTGTCTGTACCAGGGCGGCCAAGTTGCCATAGGTGATGGATATGGCGGCAAACAGGGCTAAAATGGTAGTAATTTCAAGGCCTGGCTTCAAGAGCATTGAGAGCCTGATCAGCACAACCACTGCGCCGA
>Ga0208905_1001963_pt1 | contig 10130 bp, 11 predicted proteins | sample AntAceMetag02UKS_FD_184776 | JGI IMG/M metagenome (GOLD analysis project Ga0208905, IMG submission 184776) | Saline lake microbial communities from Ace Lake, Antarctica - Antarctic Ace Lake Metagenome 02UKS (SPAdes) (version 2) | ecosystem: Environmental > Aquatic > Non-marine Saline and...
TTCAACCCGAGAAATGCTTACCAGAACTATAACTGTGCCGTGAATATGTCCGACAGGACGATTTATACCTATATGGGTGTTCTGAGACCCTTTATGGCAAATGCGACCTATTCTACCTCCGGGCAGTTGAGTCCCCTTCTTAATGATCCCTATTTCAGGACGATAGGCGTGGGAACTCGGATATTCCTCGGTGGCGCAAAGGGGTATGTCGCGTGGCAGGGCACGCAGCATAATGCCCATGTGATGAGGGGAGAAAACGGTGTTCCCAAGGAGGGGGCAGGGACGCTCGCGGTAATCGGGGACATGAAAAATATGAGTCCCGACTGGCTCGTTGGTGCGAGCATGCTTGGCTATGGCGTCTCTCTCTATGTGGGAATAGGGATACCAATACCTCTTCTCAACGAGGAAATAGCACGTTTCACTGCGGTCAGAGATGAGGATATCTATGCCCAGGTCTATGATTATGGTGTCGATTATCCGAGCGGGACTGGCGAGAGTATTGGAGAGGTGAGTTATAAAGAGCTGAGAAGTGGCACAATAGTCCTGAATGGCAAAAAGATCGATACGGCGCCCATGTCGAGCTATTATAAGGCAAGAGAGATCGCTGTGACACTGAAAGAGTGGATGGAAAAAGGGGAGTTTCTCTTGGGAGAAGCTCAACAGCTACTTCCTTCGGAGTATTAACAGATGTGACCGGGAGCGCACCCGCAAGCCCCGCCTTGTAGGCGGGGTAAGGGGCGCAATATAAAACAAACATGTTCCTTACCGGGAAGCCCCGCCCTGTGGGCGGGGAGATTCACTGCAAAAAGTGATTGGGCCTGATTTCGTATTGATCACAATTTATAATCGTAATCAGTACAAGGAGTTTCGCCTTCATTTATTCCTGAAAGAAGTCATTGGAATAAAGGGTGATTCATTTCACACCCGGAGTATGGGGCATTTCATTGAAACATTTCTAATAGGCCTATATGTTTCAAGAAAAATTCTAATTTTCGAAACTCTTCTTTAATGATTGTTCATTGAAAATCGAAAAAGGCAAACTACCCGTGAGGGTAGGACGCAAAGCCGTGGGTCCGCAAAGAGCGGATCGCCAGGCCGCCGAAGTTTTCAATTCGAAATGATTACATGCCTTCTGCCTGTGATATCCTGCAGAGTGCCAATCCACATCAAGAACGGTATATTCATAAATTTTCCAGAGTCCCAATGCATATTCCCCCTAAGAACAGGCAATAACTCTCTCGCAACGGTTCCTGGACTATAAGGATGAGAAGGCAGTTATTCCCCTGTGGTGATCAAATCGCTTATCGGGAATTGATCATCCAAACTAGGTGAGGAAGAATGTGGTTGGAATTATTAATTGCAAAAAATCTTTTTCTATGTATACTACCTTCAAACCTTTACAGAAAAGGGGATAGAATATGAAGATAGGCAGGTTGCTCTTGATACCCCTTTCTCTTATCATTCTTCTCATAGTATTTGGAGATAAAGGTCTCAAAGATTACTGCAAATTACAAGAAAAGCTATCTTCAATAAGGGAGGTGAATAGTCTTATAGTCAACGAAAACAAAGCCTTGAAAAAAGAGATTATGTTGCTGAGAGGCGATTCTCGATACATTGAAATGGTGGCAAGAAGAGAACTTGGCATGGTGGACGGGAAAGATATTGTATATCAATTTGTAGAGTAGCCCCAGGGAGATTGTTGCGAAGGAGTAGAATATCGAAATTAGGGCTTGTGTATGATGCACATGACCCTTATAATTGCCGGAAGGCGTGAGGCTATGTTTTTAAAAAAAGACATTTTTTCCATCGAAAAAAATATAATCGGGATTGATATAGGCTCAAGTCTTATTAAGCTCGTCGATTTAGAGGATACTTCTCAGGGTTATGTCCTGCAGGGCTTCGCCCAGATTCCCCTTGAAAAGGGCGTCATAGAAGACGGCCAGGTGGTAGACCCGGGTGCCCTCACACGCACTATTAAGGATCTTGCAAAACTTTCCAAGATTACCACGAAGAATGTTGCCACAGCCCTTTCCGGGCATTTTGCGATCGTAAAAAAAGCAAGCTTCCGGGCCATGGGAGAAGACGAATTACGTGATCTTATCGTGGATGAGGCGGATGAATACCTTTCCTTTGACGATATAGGGAAGGTCAACTTTGACCTCCATATTATGGGCGAAAACGCCCTCAACACGGAACAGATTGACGTTATTATTGCAGCGGCTGAAAAGAAGGTCATCAAGAGTTACACCGCTCCCATCGAGAAGGCCGGATACAACGTGGCAATTGTGGATGTGGATTCCTTTGCCCTGGAAACGGCCTACGAGGAGAATTACGACTTTGACGATGAAGATGTGGTGGTGCTGGTGAATATCGGTGCCAGCATGACAAATATAAACGTTGCAAGAGGTGGCGGGTCGGTTTTTACGAGAAATATTATGCTCGGGGGTAATACAATTACGGAGGCCCTGAAGGAGAAACTGGGGGTCACCTTTGAGGAGGCGGAGAAGATAAAAATTGAAGGAACCTCCGAGGGCGCCGATGTAAGCGAAGATCTCCTCATTTATGCGGAACCCATTTTTATGGAGATAGAGCGCTCGATTGACTTTTTCATCTCATCTCTCGGTGGATTAAGCATACAGAAGCTTTTCGTGAGTGGTGGCTGCGCCAAAATAAAGGGTCTCGTTGATATCTTGAGGGACAGGTTGCGCCTTGATGTGGAGACCATGAATCCCTTTCAAAAGATTTCGTATAATGAAAAGACCTTTAGCTCATCATATATAGAAAGTATCGGACCCACCGCTGCGCTGGCAGTTGGTTTGGCCCTAAGGAGAATGGATGACAAATGATCAGGATTAACCTTCTCCCCTATCGTGAAATGAGAAGAAAGGCGGAAATCAGACGCCAGATAATCGGTGTAGTGTCTTCCGCGCTGATATTTTTCTTCATAATCGGTTCTCTCCAGCTCTATATGTCGCTGAGTATCAGGAACCTTGAGAAGGAGGTAAAGGTCGCTGAGGAGAAATTGAAGACCCTGGTAGCACTCACGGGTGATATTGACAAATTCAGAAAAGACAAGGAGTTGATGGAAAAGAAGATAGCAATCATAGAAAATCTTGAAAAGAACAGAAAAGACCCCATACGTATCCTGGATGAACTGGCACAAGGGCTCCCTGCCGGGCAGATATGGCTTGTCAGGCTTGAGAAAAATGGCAATACCCTTAAATTAGAAGGTGTGGCCATCAGTAATCCCGCCATAGCCCTTTTTATGAAAGCCCTGGAAGAGTCTCCTGCGATCGAGTCGGTCGATCTGGTTTCATCGAGACAGACAAGTATCGCAGATTCCAAGCTTATGAGCTTTGTCTTGTCCTGTACTTTGGGAAAGGGATAGAAGATGGCGCTAACGCTGGATGACATACAAAAGATACCAAACAAATATAAAATTCTTATCGGTCTCGTAGTCTATCTTTTTCTTGGCTACTCCTATTTTTTCTTCTTTTTCCAGCCGGCGCTCGATAGGAGGGCTTCGCTGGGAGAAAACCTGGAAACCCTTGAGTTTCAGATTGCACGAAGGCAGGTAATCGCCAAGCAGATTGAAAAGCATAAAAAGGAGATAGGAAAGCTCAAGGAAAATCTGAAATTCGCCCTTGCCAAGCTGCCCGAACAGAAGGAGATTCCCAGTCTGCTTACATCTGTTTCTGAATTGGGAAAAAAGGCGGGGCTGCAATTTATCCTCTTCGAACCCAATGCCGTTGTATCGAGAGAATTCTATGCGGAGATACCGGTAAAAATAATTATTGACGGCACGTTTCATGATACGGCCCTCTTTTTTGATAGTGTGACAAGTATGCCACGTATTACCAATGTAACCAATATCAACATGAAAAGGTCGAAAGCGAGTGACGCGCAAGAGAATATACTTACCACTGAATGTTTCATAAAAATTTATATGTTCCTGGAAATGTCAAATGAAACGGAAGAGGCAAAAAAAGGCTAGAAATAGCACCATTATTTTTATAGTTTCCCTTTTTCTCTTTGCGGGAGTTTATCCTATGACGGCCCAAGTCTTCGGAGGAGAGAAAGGGGAGGCAGAGACCTACAGGTACGATCCGACGGGGAAACCCGACCCCTTCATGCCTTTCATTAAGCAGGCCCCAAAGACACAGCAGGCAAAGAGGGTGATCGAAAAGGGAGAAAATGGTGAAGCAGTGATGAAATCTGTTTTCCTCCCGCCGCTTCAGAGGGTGGATATTGGGCTCTTCAGGCTTGTCGGCATCGGCGAGGGGGGCGGAACCCGGATCGCTATGGTGGAGGGAGCGGACGGAAAATTTTTTGTCCTTCAACGAGGGTCGCGTATCGGATTGAACGAGGGAAAGGTAACCCAGATACTTCCCGATCAGATTATTATAGTGGAAAAGATAAAGGATGCCTTCGGTAAAAGCGAATCAAACCGTGTAATTTTAAGGCTTCAAAGGGGTGAAGATGAGGGAGAGCTATGAGATCAACTAAGACAATAATGGTAGTCGTTTCTTTCGTAAGCTTTCTTGTCTTTTTCGGCTGTGCTGCAAATGACAGTTTTTTTAAGGCACCAGCCCTGCAGCAAAAGCCCGAGGCAGTTGCGAAAGCAGGGGTTGAGGAAGGCACGAGCGTGACGGGAGCGGCAGAAGCGCCGGAGATGATTTACATCAAAGATATTCTGCTCGAGGCTGTAAAAGGAAAAGAACGTCTGAGCGTTATGCTTTCGGAGGTTCCCGAGTTTGCGATTTCCAGGCAGCCCGACAACGCCCTCCTCATAAAATTGGGAAACACCTTCCTCCCCGATGACTTCAGGGGGAGACATAGCGAAGCCGAGCTTCAGAACCTGAAATATGTAGTGCTCTCTCAGATATCGGAGGGGGGAACAAGGGAGGTTCATCTATCGGTAAGTCTCAATGAGATGGTTCCCTACAGGGTCAGCAGGGATGAATCGAGAATCGACATAAATTTTGATGTCTCTGCCCTTGCCTCTCAGTCACCGAAACCTGCTCCTGCTATCGCCGTCGCCGTGGCTCCTCCGATACGGCCCCCAGAAAAGGTTGAGGACATAGTAGAGGATAAGGAAACAGCAGGTTCCGGTGAGATCGTCAAATATTCGGGGGAGGAGATCTCTCTCGATTTTCAGGATGCCAATATACGAACGGTCTTCAGGTTGATATCGGAGGTGAGCGGCTACAATATTGTGGTGAGCCCCGAGGTCAAAAAGACGATCACGGTGCGTATGGCAAATGTTCCCTGGGATCAGGCGCTCGATACGATACTGGAGGTAAACGGACTGGGGAAGAAACAATCGGGTATGGTAATCACCATTCTCCCCCTCGAGAAATTGAAGCAGGCGGAAAAGGAAGAACTCGAGAAGGATTTGGCGGAAGGAAACCTTCGGCAGATTTCCATCGAGGCGCGGATCGTAGAGGTCACCACGACCTTTGCCAGAAACATCGGTGTCAGGTGGGGCACCGGATATCAGAATACATGGAACGATAGGGACTACGGCGCGATTTTTGGTAATTCCGAGGGCGTGGATGGCGCCACCGAAATCGCTTCTCTTCCCGGCGGAATCGGTCTCACCAGCTCCAACGTGGCCGTCAATTTTCCGTCATCTACCTCGACTATAGGGCCGGGACTGGGTGTCGTAATGGGGTCGAGCAAATTTATCCTCGATGCGAAGCTCACGGCACTGGAGGATATGGGTGAAGGAAGAATTATATCATCGCCCAGAGTGACAACCATTGATAATGTGAAGGCCACTATCAAACAGGGCGAAGAAATTCCCTATGTCGTGAAAGATGATGATGGTAGTAACTCCGTTGAGTTCAAAGATGCGGCCTTACTCCTTGAAGTAACTCCCAAGATCACACCCGACGGAAAAATTTCCATGGAAGTTCTGGCCAACAACGATTATGCTGACTATTCGAGAACCAACACGAGCGGTGAAAATCCGCCCATCGTGACGAGCAGCGTCGAGTCGACCATCATTGTAAATGACGGAGATACGATCGTTGTGGGAGGCATACATAAAACGGACAAGATAGAAAGAATTGACGGGGTCCCGTGGCTTAAGGATGTGCCCTACCTGGGCTGGTTTTTCAAGTACAAAACCAGTAGCGAGAACAAGCGGGAGATACTAATCTTCGTAACGCCTCGCATTATATAAGGAAGGGTAATTAAGAGGTAAAAACTTCAATATTAACAGAATGTTAATACAAAAGGAACTGGCGTAAGGATTAATGTCTCTCCGATGTAACTATTAGAAAAGGCGGCAGGATATGCCGCCTTTTTTGTGCCTTTATTTTTTCTAAAAGTATACATCTTACATCCGAGGCGTATCTTATTTGGAGTGGGTGGCCCTTACCGTCGTATGAAGTCCCCCCCGGACGTTGAATTTTCCCGTCACCGTCACCCTCTTGGGGCGGACCGTGGTGACAAAGTCGTCGAGTATCCGGTTGACCGCCTCCTCGTGAAAGATCCCCTTATCCCGGTAGGAGTTGAGATAGAGCTTGAGTGATTTCAACTCCACGAGAAGCTCATCGGGAACATAGGTAATGATGATCTCGGCGAAATCGGGCTGCGACGTCATCGGGCAGAGGCAGGTGAATTCGGGGAATCGAATGTCGACCTCGTAATCACGCTCTCTGTACTTGTTCTCTACTGTCTCCATAGGCCTTTACTAACAGATAACAAAACGGTGTGTCAAGGAGCGCAATCCCCACCTTGACGAGATACTGACTCGCAATCATGACCGCGATTGTTTTCATGGGATAGGTTCCTGCGAAGGCTATTCCGATAAAGAGGACCGAGTCTATGAGCTGGGAGGCGACGGTGGAGCAAGTGTTCCTGAGCCAGAGATATCTGCCCTCCGTTTTTTTCTTCAACCAGTGAAAGGCCCAGACATCGTGATTCTGGGAGATGAGGTAGGCGATCATCGATGCGAGGACGATTCTCGGTGTCGAGCCGAGAATGATCTCATATGCCCCCTGATTCTGCCAGAAGGGGGCGGCGGGAAGCAGCCTTCCTATAAAGATTACCGCCACCATGACGATCGACATGTAAAATCCCGTCATGACAAGGGTCCGGGCACTTTCCTTCCCCTCGATTTCTGAAACCACATCGGTGAAGAGAAAGGTGAGAGGATAGAGTATTATCGCCGCGGGGAGTATGAGACCTCCTATGACAACTATTTTGGAGGCCAGGATATTGGCCATCAAAAGAGAGGTCACAAAAAGGTACTTTATAAAACGAATATCTGCTACAACCATATCAATTTCTTATTGAAAGTTCTCCGTAAATAGGGTTACATGCAATATCATTGAAAGGAAAGGTGAGTCAATCGATTTTTTGGCTTATTCCATCGTTCACACTCGAAATACATAGCATTAGTGGCTTCAGGTTTTTATTATGGACTCTGAATATCTAAAAGAAAGAGAGGCGTTTCTTTACCGCGCCTACACCATGTTGGACAAAGGGGCTTTTGAGGAGGCCCTTTCTCTTGCCGAAGGAAGAATTAATCATTACCCCGGCGATGTTGATGCGTGGCTTCTTATTGCCGCTTCATCGGTCAGCATGGGGAGGCTCAGCGAGGCGGAGAGGATTCTCAGAGAATTGAATCATATACTTCCGGGGTGGCCCCACGTCTTAGAATGCCTCGGTGATGTTCTCCGGAGAATGGGGATGACTGGAGAAGCAATGGATTACTACAAAAGCGCTCTTGCCCTTGACCCGCCGATGACGGAGCGTATTGCTGAAAAGATCGCGGCAATTGAGGCGGGAAGAGAAGATGATGAAACTGAGACGGATGAAATTTCCGCAGATTTTCAGACGGTGACGCTGGCGGACATGTATCTCAAACAGGGTGATAAAAAGAAGGCAATTGCTGTCCTCAGAAAGATTCTCGAGAAGGATCCCGAAAACAGTGAGGCACAAAAGCGATTGAAAGTATCCGATTTTCTCCGCGATGAAAACCCTAAGGCCGAAGTGGTGGGCGAACTGGATCGGTGGCTGCAGAAACTCAGGATAGGAAAGCGTAAAAATGACTGATCTCTCGAAAGAGGAGAAACGGGTTGATCGCATAAGATCGATCCTGTCCCGCTGTGAAGTCGAGGGAATCCTCTTCTTCGATATGGCAAACATACGGTATCTGACCGGTTTTACGGGAAGTGAGGGGGCCCTTTTTATCGGGGAGGGCGAACCGGTGCTCCTTATCGACGGACGGTACGTCACGCAGGCAAAAAGAGAGACAAATGCCTGCGAGATTCTCCACTTTACCGACAAGACGGAGGGTATAGCAAGGCTCCTTGAGGCCTCAAACGTGAAGGTGGCCGGTTTTGAATCCCAGGCCCTTACCTATGATGCCTACGAGAAACTGCAAAGAGAGACCGAAGGGATTTCCCTCAAACCACTATCGGATGAGATAGGCCCGATTCGCGCCAGAAAAGATTCGGATGAGGTTTCACTTCTGAGGGAAGCAGCGAAAATTGCCGCACGGGCCCTTACCGCGACCCTGGAAATAATAAAGCCCGGTATCTCCGAGCGTAACGTCGCCACGCTCCTTGAGGTGACTATGGCAGAAGTGGGGAGCGAGAAGCCCTCCTTTGAAACGATCGTGGCCGCCGGTGACAACTCCTCGATGCCCCACGCGAAACCGGGCATGAGTGAATTGCAAAATGGAGATTTTGTCGTCATAGACTATGGGGCCGTGTATCGAGGATATCACTCCGACGAGACCTGCACCTACGCAATAGGCAAAATATCCCGGGAGCAGGAAGAGGTCTACGAAATAGTGAAGTATGCCCACGATCGCGCCATAGATGCCGTAAAGGCAGGGGTATCCTGTAAGGAAATAGACAGTATTGCCAGAGGCTATATTGAAGACAAGGGCTTTGGTCCTCATTTTTCCCACGGTACGGGCCATGGCGTCGGCCTTGAAGTTCACGAAGCCCCTACGGTGTCAGGCAGGAGTGCGGACCGCCTGGAAGAGGGGATGGTAATTACGGTGGAGCCCGGCATCTATATTCCCGGTAAATGGGGGGTGCGGATCGAGGACACGGTCCTCGTCGAGAGGGATGGCTGCGAGATTATAACAAAGATGTCGAAGGATCTCATGGTTCTGTAGACGGAAACGATGCAATGCGAGCTCTGAACAAGTATAAAAGAAGAAAACTATACTGAAAGAAAATAAGCGGAGGATGATCGAGCCATGTCGACCTTTCCTGATGATCTACTTTATACGCGTGAACATACATGGGTGAGGGTTGATGATAATATCGCAACGATAGGAATAACCGATTATGCCCAGGAGCAACTGGGAGACATACTGTCCGTAAAACTTTCCGATAACGACTCATCGGTCGAGCAGGATGAGTCTTTCGGGGTTATTGAGTCTGCTAAAACGGTGGTGGAACTCATATCCCCCATAAGCGGCGAGATAATAAAAATCAATGAAGATGTATCCGATGATCTGGGGATTCTGAACAGCGATCCCTATGATACCGGCTGGCTCATCGTCGTCAATATAAAGGACTTGAGTAAGCTCGACAATCTCCTCGATTCCTATGAATATTCCGACTATATTGAGGAAGAAGTGGAGGTCGAGTAACATCCCGTGGAAGAGTGGAGGCTCATACCGTTTAACAGGTTCTCCGCCTTTGAAAATATGGCCATCGATGAGGCCATACTGAAGGAGGGACAGCAAAGGAATATTCCCCCCACGCTCAGGCTCTACGGATGGATAGGGCCTGCCGTGTCGATAGGGTATTTCCAGGATCTTCGGCATGAGATTAATCGTGATTTTTGCCGCAATGGGGGAATCGATATCGTGAGGCGTCCCACAGGAGGTAAGGCGGTTTTTCACGCCAGCGATCTCACCTATTCATTCGTGGCCCGTGAGCGCAATCCCCTGTTTTCCTCGGATATCATGGAAAACTACGGCACCATAAGCAGATGTATCGCGAGTGGGCTCGAGAAGGCAGGGATAGATGCAGTTCTATCAGAGGAGGGGAGAGAAAACCGCCTGGGATCTTCAGATTCTTTCTGTTTTTCCCTTCCCCTTCGTAATGAACTGCTCGCAGGGGGGAAAAAGATATGCGGGAGCGCGCAGTTAC
>Ga0208905_1001966_pt1 | contig 10119 bp, 8 predicted proteins | sample AntAceMetag02UKS_FD_184776 | JGI IMG/M metagenome (GOLD analysis project Ga0208905, IMG submission 184776) | Saline lake microbial communities from Ace Lake, Antarctica - Antarctic Ace Lake Metagenome 02UKS (SPAdes) (version 2) | ecosystem: Environmental > Aquatic > Non-marine Saline and Alkaline...
TAACCAATTATAAAATTCACTCTTTTTTATGTTCAAAAAATCAAAAAGTTCATTTAAATCTTTTTTAATAGCTGGATAATATTTTTCCATAACAGCTTTCATTACAATGCCATTTGCTAAGCCATGTGATATTCCATATTTAGTTGTCATTGGATAACCAATTGCATGCTGCATCGTTGACCCTGTTTGTGCAATAACCATTCCACCCCAAAGTGAAGCAAGCATAAGTTTTTCTCTTAATTTAAAATCTTCGAGATTATTCATTGTATTTTTTAAATTCTCAAATATTATTTTCACCCCACTAAAAATCATCGGATACACAATTTTACTTCTTTTGTTTGAATATAATCCCTCTAATAAATGACTTAAAGCATCTACAGTTGTATCACGAGTAATTTTTTTTGATAATGAAAGTGTATATTTTGGATCTACAAAAGAAAATTTCGGAAACATTAATGGTGTGCCAAATCCTGCTTTTTTATCGTTATTCGTATCGGTTATCACACTATATTGTGTTGCCTCTGTTCCGGTTCCAGAAGTTGTCGGAATTGCAATTATCGGATAACCATTTTTAATTTTTTGTGAATTATATATTTCCCTATTTTCTAATTTATTCGCAGCAATGATTGAAATTGCTTTCGCAGAATCAATTGGACTTCCCCCACCAATACCGATTACCATATTACAATTATTCTTTAAAAAATATTTCGCTCCTTTGTGTACTGTTTTTAATTTTGGGTTTTCTGTAACCTTATTGAATATTTCATATTTGATTTTCTTACTTTTAAAAATTTCTAAAATATCAGATTGAGCTCCACTAATTATTGCGGATCTTTTTCCAGTAACTATTAATGGTTTATCATTTACATCAATATTGGAAACCAAATTATTCTTTAAACAATCTTTCCCAAAAAATATATTTGTCGGCATGTAATATTTAAACATCTTTATTCACCTTTTATTTATTAAAAATATCTTTCGCAATGAATGTGTCTTTCTCAATCAAAATATTTTTTAATTCGATCCATCTGTCGTGATCAATTCCAAGTTCACCAAGCAAATTTTTCCCTTGCCAATTTAATTGATGAAAATCCGAGCCACCGGTAACTATTAGATCAAATTTTTCTACAATATTCAATATTCCAGACATCATATTTTTCCCATTAGAGGAATGATAAAGCTCAATTCCATCTATTGGATATGTAACGATTTCTTCTAAAATATAATCATTTTTATACAAACCTGGATGTGCTAAAATTGCTATTCCATCTGCATTGTGAATCAATTTAATTGCTTGGTCTAAAGTCATTTTTTCTTTTGGTACATACGCCGGACATTCATATCCAATATATTCAATAAACGCTTCTCTCATTGAATTAACAAAACCAGCATTTATTAATGCTTGAGCGACATGCGGTCTTCCTAAAGCTGTATCGCTACCAACCATATTGAAAATTGTTTCAGGTAAAATTTTTATCTTTAAACCATTTAATTTTTCACATATTGTATAAATTCGTTTTTTTCGGTAATTTTGATATTTATTTAAATTAAATAATATATCTTCATTTTTAGGATCAAATCCATAACCAAGAATATGAACATCTTCGTTTCTAAAACATGCCGAAAGTTCAACTCCTGTAATCGCAATACCCTGAAAATATTTTTGAAATTCATCAAAGCCATTTATTGTATCGTGATCGGTCAATGCAGCAATTGATATATTATTTTTATTAAGATAATCTGCTAAAAATTCAGGTGTAAATTTCCCATCTGAAAATGTAGAATGAAAATGCAAATCAGCATAAATTTGATTTTGTCTCTTAGCTATTTTATTTTTAACAGTTATCATCTTTTTTCTACTTCACTATTTGTATAATTCTTTTTGCAATATTTTCAGAATCTAATTTCACCTGTTTTAGAAGTATTGATCTTTCACCATGAGTAATATATTCATCTGGAATTGAAAACGAATGCAATGTTGATTTACTTTTAGTATCTTGCATGAATCTTGAAACTAAATTCTCCAATCCACTATTTGGATTCCCCTCTTCTATTGTAAAAATATTTTTATGTTTTTTCACTACTTCATCTAAAACAATTTTATCATAAGGGCGAATAAATCTTGCGTTGATCAGCGTGGCATCAATATTTGATTTACTCAATATTTTTAATGCTTTCTCTGCCGCATTTACCATAGAACCAATAGCAATAATCGCTACTTTTTTCCCTTTTTTAATATATTCCCAAGAACCTAATTTTAAAGGAGTAACTTTATTTTTGGGGTTGTATTTAACACTTTTATTACGCGGATAACGAATAAAAAATGGTTTATCTTTTGACTCCACTGCGAGATGCATGAGAGATCGCAACTCGTTGCCATCTTTAGGAGCTGATAATACAATATTTGGAATCATCGATAAATACGAAAGATCAAAATTTCCATGATGCGTCGGTCCATCAGCACCAACTAATCCGGCTCTATCACAACAAAAGACCACAGGTAAATTCTGTAAACTTACATCGTGAATAATATTGTCAATTGCTCTTTGCAAGAAAGACGAATATATTGCAACAATCGGTTTTATTCCACTTGTAGCAAGACCTGCTGAAAATGTAACAGCATGTCCTTCTGCAATGCCGACATCAAAAAATCGCTTTGGATATTTTTCCGCAAATTCCACCAAACCGGTACCTTCTTTCATAGCTGCCGTTATTCCAACAATTTTTGGATCCTTTTCCGCTAATTCAATAATTGTTTTACCAAATACTTCCGTATAAGTTGGCATCTTACTTTTCGGAACATCTGTTATTACTTTTTCACCAGATATTCCATGATATTTTGTTGGGTCAGCTTCTGCTTCCGGTAATCCCTTTCCTTTTACTGTCAGAACATGAACTAATATCGGTGTTTTGATCTTTTTTAATTTTGTAAATGCATCTATTAACTGTGGAATATTATGACCATCAATAGGCCCAAAATATCTTAATCCCATTTCATCAAAAATAATATTTGGAACAATAAGTTTCTTTGCACTTGCCAGTATTCTTTTTATTCCACTACGAATATAATGTTTTTCACCATTAAATTTTCCAGTTAATTTCCAAACATTATCTCTCAATTGATTATATGCTGGTGCAGTAACGATTTTATTTAAATAACGAGAAATTCCTCCTACATTACGAGATATTGACATTTCGTTATCATTTAAAATCACCATCAATTGTTTTTTTAAGCGACCAATATTATTAAGTCCTTCCCAAGCTAAGCCACCGGTTAATGCACCATCTCCAATAACAGCAATAACTTTATTTGTGATTTTTAACAGATCATTCGCAACAGAAATTCCCAATGCCGATGAAATTGAAGTAGAAGCATGTCCCGCTCCAAAAACATCATATTCGCTTTCAGATCGTTTTAAAAACCCACTAATTCCACCATATTTGCGAATTGTTTTTAATTCTTCTCTCCTTCCAGTCAATACTTTAAATGGATATGTTTGATGACCAACATCCCAAATAATTTTGTCATCAGGTAGATCAAAAACATACAATAAAGCAATAGTTAATTCAACTACTCCAAGCGAAGGAGCTAAATGTCCACCTGTTTTACTAATCACTTTAATTATATAATCTCTTAACTCATCAGCTAAAATATTAAGTTCATCTATAGAAAGCTTTTTGACATCCTTTGGGCTATCAATTTTTTCTAATATTTTATATTTCATAATTCACCTTTCACCATTTTAAAGATCATGAAATTTACAAAATTATTTTGTAAATAGTAATATTATTTTAATAATTCTCAGCCAACCCAAGGACATGTTCCCTGTTTTTAAACTTCCGAAGTTTTATAGAGATGAAATCAATAAAATTGGAAATTGGATATTTGAAATTTGGAAGATAAACTTCGGAAGTTTAGTATAGAAGTTTTTATGGAGTAAAATATCCCCGACAGAAATATGCTTTGCATTTCATCGGACAGGCGTGATATTTTGTCAAATTCCGTTAGGAATTTAGTTCTTTCTCTGAAATAACTTCGTTATTTCATCACATTGACACGCCTGCCCTGTAGCGAAGCGTATCAGGGGGTAATGTACTCCAAAAAAACCCACAAACAAAATAGATCAAAAAATTATAATTATTCACAAAATGGATATTATTTTGTAAAAGTTTGCACAAAAGATAGAATCGATCATTTTTTCAACTACTCCGTAGTTGCCGGTATATCGTGATTTTGTCTCTCTACCGATTCCATCGGCATTTATTAAAATTCATCTGCTTCGCAGATTTTACGGTATCAATTTTAGAGGTAGAGACAATGCTCCATTGTTGGAAAATAGCAATTCACACTCGTTCTCTGTTCTCCGTTCTCCATTCTTCATTTTCCGTTCTCCCCTTTCCCTTTATTTTTTCCTTAATTTAATCAATATTTTTGTTTATCTTACCATAGAAGTTAATGGATTATATTTAGTGAAAAAAAAAGGAATCGAACAAATTAAAATAAAGAGATTTTCCAAAATGTTTTTTAGATCAAATAAAATAATATTTGTATTGTTATTAATTATATCAACAATCACTATTTCAAATGCAAAAAATGATAATTTCAAAGTAGCTCTCACAGGGAAATATCCTCCTTTTAGTATGTATGACTCTCATGGAAACCTAGCAGGATTTGATGTCGATGTGTCAAAAGCAATAGCTGATAAACTTGACAAAAAACTTATTTTAATAGCAACCCAGTGGGATGCTATTCTCCCGGGGCTTTTAACAGGGAAATATGATGTTATTATCGGTTCTATGGCTGTAACAAAAGAGCGTAGTAAAAAGGTTAATTTTTCTGATCCCTATTATGAATCCGGTGCTCAACTATTTATTCATAAACGAAGTGCTAATTCTATAAAATCTATTAATGATTGTACTGATAAACGAATAGGTGTTGTACTTGGTGAAACATTTGCACAGTTTTTGAGAAATAAGCATCCAGGAATAGAGAGAGTAACATATAAATCGACTGTTGACATTTTTAATGATCTTGATAATGGTCGCATTTCCGGTTTTGTAAGTGATAAACTCCTTGGGATGTATCAAATCAAGAAATCAAAAAGAAAATTTATCCCTACAGGAGAACTGCTTTTTAAAGAGCAAATGGCTATTCCTGTAAATAAAAACAATAAAATTCTATTGCAAGAAGTAAATAAAGCACTTAGTGAAATGCGGGAATCAGGTGAATTGCAGCAGTTATTTGATAAATGGTTCAGCAACAATTCTGTTAAACAAAAACAAACCTCTATTAAGCGAATAACTATTATTAAACTTTTTGTAAAAGGTTTTGGATTAACATTATTAGTTGCCTTTCTTTCAATAATTATAGGTTTTTTGCTTGCAGTTCCTGGAGGACTTATTCTTAATAATAAAAAAATAACTGGCAATAAGGTGATAAGAGCTGTGAATGATCTTTTTAGAGGCACACCTGTACTGATACAGCTTTTCTTTGTATATTTTGGAATTGGCGGTCTGCTATCTCAAAAGTTTGGTATTAATCTTTCTGCTATTACAGCTGCAATTTTTACACTTTCAATAAATGCTGCTGCTTACATGTCTGAAGTTGTTCGTTCTGGCTTGATGTCAGTTCCAATGGGTCAAAAGTATGCAGCAAAAGCTATTGGGTTTAATAAATGGCAAATTTTCTCGCTTGTGATCTGGCCGCAGGCATTCAGAATAGCATTACCACCTCTTATGAATTCTGTTGTTGCTTTAATTAAGGATACTGCTTTGATCTCTGTTATTACTGTTCCTGAAATAATTCGACAGGCACAGTCTGTAATAAGTATTACATTTGACCCTATAAAATATTATTTAATTGTTGCATTAATGTTTTATCTAATAACATTTCCGCTTATGAAATTTTCTGCTATATTGGAAAAACAAATTAAAGAGAAGGGCTTTGGAAATGCTTAAAATAGAAAATCTTTCTTATAAATATCCAGATGGTACTGTTGGATTAAAAAAAGTCAGTATGGAAATTCCTCTTGAGAGAACCTTTGTGATCCTTGGTGAAAGTGGTTCCGGTAAAACAACATTTTTACGCTGTTTGGGGAAATTTATTATTCCTCAATCAGGATCTGTTTTTTATTATGATGAAGATATAAAAAATATGGATAACAAAAAATTCAGACAAACAATTGGTATAATATTTCAGCGATTATACCTTTTCCCTCATATGACAATTTTGAAAAACATGTCTCTGGGACCTATAAAAATTCTAAAAAGAGATAGAAAAGAGACGGAAAAAGAAGCATATAACATGCTTGAAAGACTCGGCATTCCCGAACTTGCAGAAAATTATCCATCACAGATAAGCGGAGGACAGGCTCAGCGGGCTGCAATTGCTCGTGGCCTGATGATGCATCCTAAAATAATGCTTTTGGATGAGCCGACTTCTGCATTGGATCTAAAAACCACTAATGATCTTGCAGAATGGCTTAAAGAATTAAATGAAAAAACAACTTTTATAGCTGTTACGCATGATATTCCTTTCGCAAAAAAAGTTGCACAACACGGCATCTGTTTAAATAAAGGTGAAATATCTTCATCTGGTGATATAAAAAAGATAGCTTCTCATATGAGTTCAGCTAATTATTAACTAACTGAAAAAACTTTACAAATATTTAAAGTATCGTAAAGGCAAAATAATGGATGAAGTGCCGCACTATTGCCAAATTGTTACTGCACTAACTAAAACAATTAAACTTCAAGAAAAAATAGATAAAATATACCCGGAAATAGAAAAAAAACTTATTGAGTTTTGAAATGTTTTTCTGATAATCTTATTATAAGTATTTAAAAAATGTTTGATTATTTATAAATACTTTTACGATCTTTTTTTACCCTATAGTTTTAGCGTATCGGAACATAAAATTTTTTCCCGATTCACCATTCATAATTTCTAATTCATAATTTCTAATTTCTATCTACTTCTCCTGTTCAAACATCCACTCTAATAATTTTGGATCACCATAAGCTTTATCCCAAGCATTGTGAGCGACACTATCATATTCTGTAAATTGTGGATTCCCACCTGCATCTTCAATCGCTTTGATCATATCACGAGTTCTTTGTGGATTTACGGTTTTATCTATTGCACCATGAAATGCCCAAATCGGAATATTTTTTATTATTTTTGCTGTTGTTACATCTCCACCCCCACATACTGGAGTAGCTGCGGCAAACATATTCGGATATCTCGCTATCAAATCCCAAGTACCAAATCCACCCATTGATAATCCAGTTACATAAATTCTACTTTCGTCAATATTGTATCGTTTTTCAAATGAGTCAATTAATTCCATTAATAAATTTACAGGTTCTGAAGGATTCTCTGGCATAATATGTTTTTCAAGTGACCAATCAACTTCTACCCAGCGTTGCCCTTCCGGACATTGAGGTGCAATTACAAAACAAGGATACTTTTTCAAATTCACTTTTGTTTCAAAAATCTTCGCTCCATGCATAAGTTGTTTCATATTATCTTGGCCTCGTTCTCCGGCTCCGTGTAAAAATATTACCAGCGGATATTTTACGTTTTTATCATAATTTGTTGGTTTTAACAACCGATAAAGTAACATTTTACCATCTTTGCCATTTTTAAAACTGTAAGCTTCATACCTTGTTTCTTTTTTTCCACAACCAAATAAAATTAAAATCATTACTAACATAATTAATCCTTTATATTTCATTTTATCTCCTTTTTCATTTATTAAACTTAATCATTTTAAATCTTTTCTACAAAGGCTTTATTATGTAATATTCTTGAATCAATTGATCTAAATAATAACGAAACAAAGATCACAATCAACATTAAAATATTCAAAACAATAATTAACTGGACAAAAGAATCGTTCATAGAATATTTATTTAAATAAATTAAAATATTTTCAGCAGCAATTATTTGTGAAAAAAACAATAACGAAATGAATAAAATATTCAAAAATGAGTTTATGTGATCGAACAAAACAGGAGCTACAAATTTTATCAAAATAAAACTACCAATAAAAGCTGCGAAAAATAATAATATCATTTTAGGAATAATAAGAAAAACTACACTCCCCAAAAAATCACTTTTATAAATGACTTTTACAATATCATTTACTGCGATATTTCCATTTGAATAATAAATAAATAATGTGGATAAAATATTCATTATAATTAAAAATATTATTGAATAAGTTAATATATCTTTTAAATTTCTCGTGTATATTTTTCGTTGTTTTACATCATTCCTAACAATTATTGATTCCATTCCTACATTAAATAAAAATCCATAAATGGCATATATCATACCATATAATCCATAACTTATGAGATGTTTTACATTTTCAATATTATCAGTTTTAATTATTAATAAATAAAAAATGATCAACATTGAAATAATTAAAAATGAAACAAACCACGACTTCCCGGAATTATAATAGTAATTAATTTCATTTAAATTGTTTTTAATTTTTATAAATCTAAAAGGAATTATTAATTTCTTATTCAAAAAACATGAAATAAAATAGTGTACTATTATAATTGATAAAAATGCGAAAATGTTAATATAATTCTTTAAAATATTTATTTCATTAATAATGTAAATAAATATAAAAGGTAAAAGAAAAAATAATGGTAAAATTATTTTTAAGTAAATATTATTAAATATTTTTCTATTTTGACCATACATTTTTAATCTTTCCAATTTTCATATTAACTTAGATTTTATAAAATTAAAAACAGCGGACATTTATCCGCTGTTTATTCATAACTTTTTATTTCATCAATTCAAACACAGAATATGTATCAAAATAAATAGTTAAATTTTTCAAAAGAATTCAGTTCTTTAAATGCTCTCAATAATCGTTTAATAACTCCTTCTTCACCAGCTGACAACCATTTACGCGGATCATATACTTTCTTATTTGGAACATCTTCACCTTCGGGATTTCCAACTTGACCTTGCAAATATGCATCCTTTTCATCCATATAATCTTTTACCGGTTTTGCAAAAGCCCATTGCGTATCGGTATCAATATTCATCTTAATTACGCCATAAGAAATCGCTTCTTTTATCTTTTCCGGCTCTGACCCAGATCCACCATGAAATACAAAATTTACAGGTTTATCTGTATCGGTATTAAATTTTTCTTGAATAAATTTTTGAGAATTTCTTAAAATTTTAGGTGTAAGTTTTACATTTCCCGGTTTATAAACTCCGTGAACATTTCCAAATGAAGCAGCAATTGTAAACAACGGACTGATATTTTTTAATTCTTCATAAGCAAGTGCAACATCTTCCGGCTGTGTATATAATCTTGAATTGTCCATTTCCGTATTATCGACTCCCTCTTCTTCCCCACCTGTACATCCAAGTTCAATTTCTAACAACATATCAATTTTACTCATTCTCTTTAAGTATTTTTTTGAAATTGAAATGTTATCTTCCAATGGCTCAACAGAAAGATCAAGCATGTGCGAACTGAATAATGGTTTCCCAGTTTCTTTATAATATTTTTCGCCTTCATCTAATAAACCATCTATCCAAGGTAATTTCTTCTTTGGTGCATGATCCGTATGTAAAATAACCGATACACCATAATGCTTAGCCATTTCGTGAATATGTTTTGCACCTGCAATCGCACCTGCAATCGCTCCTTTTTCATTTTCGTTTCCCAACATTTTGCCAGCATTGAATAAAGCTCCACCATTGGAAAATTGTATCATTATTACTGACTTCGCTTCTTTAGCCGCTTCTAAAGCTGCGTTAATTGTATTTGATCCAATTACATTAACCGCAGGAAATGCAAATTTATTTTCTTTTGCATATTCCAATACTTCAAGTAATTTCTTTCCAGTTATTACACCCGGTTCTAATTTTGGCTTTGATAAACTCATATTATCTCCTTTTTTTTATTTTTTTTCATATCGTTAAATATACTATTATTTTTCTTAATATACAATGATTTGTTGAATTAATTATACTTCCTAAATCAAAAATCGTTAATCCTTGTTCGATATTCAATTTTTATTCGTTAATTTATCATTCAAATTACAATGAAACTTAAAATTATTACTATATACATCTTT
>Ga0208905_1001967_pt1 | contig 10118 bp, 10 predicted proteins | sample AntAceMetag02UKS_FD_184776 | JGI IMG/M metagenome (GOLD analysis project Ga0208905, IMG submission 184776) | Saline lake microbial communities from Ace Lake, Antarctica - Antarctic Ace Lake Metagenome 02UKS (SPAdes) (version 2) | ecosystem: Environmental > Aquatic > Non-marine Saline and...
GCACAATAACGGACATTGTCAACACTGTTGCAATTACCGCAATTCAAGCGCAATCGGAGAAAGGTTAATTTTTCATGATAATACTGGTCATAAACACGGGGAGTTCGTCCATCAAGTACGAATTATTTGATATGGCCGGACCTGAGGTAATGGCTTCAGGAATGGCTGAAAAGATCGGTGAAGAGGAAGGCCTTATCATTTACAAGAGAAACTTGACAAATGGTGAATCAACGGAAAGAAGGGAAGCTGTTGTAATCGCTGACCATCATGAGGGGATGAGCCGTATCGTTGACCTGCTGGTTGATAAGGAATATGGAGCAGTTCGAGACAAAAAAGAGATCGCGGCTGTTGGCCACCGTGTGGTCCATGGTGGAGAGGCCTTTCACGCGACTACGATTATTGATGAAGAGGTGATAGCCGCCATTAAGAAAAACATTCCCTTAGCCCCTCTCCACAATCCTCCCAATTTGGTGGGAATTGAGGTCGCCAGATCGGTCTTTCCCAATGCCCTGCAGGTCGCTGTATTTGATACGGCCTTTCACCAGACGATCCCCGAGAGGGCCTTTCTTTATGCGATTCCCTTTGAATTATACGAAAAAGAGAAGGTCCGGCGATACGGTTTTCACGGCACCTCCCATGCCTATGTTTCTGAAAGGGCGGCAGAGTACTTAGGCCGGCCCTTAGGCGAATTGAACCTGATAACGATCCACCTCGGAAACGGGGCCAGTATGGCTGCCATAAAGAACGGAAAATGCGTGGATACAACCATGGGCATGACCCCCCTTGCAGGCCTGGTAATGGGGACCCGTTCGGGGGATGTGGACCCGGCGCTCCCTTTTTTCCTCGCAGATCACTTGGGGATGTCACCAAAAGAGATTGACGCACTCTTGAATAAAGAGAGCGGGCTAAAGGGGATTTGCGGAAATAATGATATGCGGGAAGTTATCGACAAAATGGACGCGGGTGACACTCGTGCAAAGATTGCCTTGGATCTCTACACATACAGGGTAAAAAAGTATATAGGCGCGTATTTTGCGGCCTTAGAGATCTTGGATGCAGTGATTTTTACGGCAGGGATAGGAGAGAACTCACCATACATCCGCGAGTTCTGCTCCCGCGGCCTGGACAAACTCGGTATTGAGATTGATTTGGAGCGCAATAAGTTGACCGGAAGCGGAATCAGCGAAATCAGTTCTCCGGACAGTCAAGTCAAAATTTTGGTAATTCCGACAAATGAAGAGCTGAAAATCGCTCAAGAAACAAAAAAGGTGATTGCAAATTCTCTCAAATGATCTATATTATCAGGATCAGGGATACGCATTCTTTCAACAAATTTTGGAACCTTATCCCTTCTTTTGGTTCTATATGATATTGAGAAAACGAATTTAGACGCTGATGAAAGCAGATTATCTCTAATTCTTTTAATTATCTGCGCTTACCTGCGGAAATCTACGTCCCCAAAACAATCATCATAAGGAGAACAAATGCCTATTTATGAATTCAAATGTAAAAAATGTGGAAACATCTTTGAATCCCTCTGCTTTCGGAGCACCGGGGAAGATAAGGGCCCCTGCCCTTCCTGCGGCAGTGAGGAAAGCGAAAAACAGTTATCTGCATTTTCATCTGTTACTTCCGGTTCGGGCCTCGGTCTGGGAAGCAGTTCGGCCTCATCATCGTGTGCATCACACGGGGGTTTTTCGTGAGCTTGATCTGTGCAGCCGTGCGCTGTATTGATCAATCGGTCTGGAGGGAGCTGTGCGTTGGAACAGGATAAAACTCAAAAAAGAGGAGGCGGTATGAGTATCTGGGTCTTTGTTTTGATCATCGTGGGGTGGGTTGTCTTGCAGGCATACATCCTCCCCAAATTCGGAATTTCCACCTGACTCAAAAACAGTTGTCAGGTAGACAACACACAGAAAAAAATAACCGACATCCAGCAAAAACGGTAGGTCGATCCCTTTAACCACCCAGTGGTCCCTTCCCTTCCGATAGCTAAAGCTTTAGACGAACTGACGTGGCTAATATCGGGGAATTATGCATAATATTATCGCCTCTAAATACCCCCTTTTCATCAGATGAGCAGCGCTTAACATCTCTTAATTTCCGATCAGCTATTTACAATTGACAAACTCGTAAAAAGTCAGAAAGCACCCGTTATTGTCATTCCCGTGAAAACGGGAATCCATGAAAATTAATACCGCCGCCGGAGACTCTCGCTCCCCGATCAGGTCGAGGACAAGCTTCGCGGGAGTGACGGCCTTGGATACTTTTTACGAAACCATCACAATTCTTCTTCACAAAATTCAGACCAAGTGTACTCAATTCAAATTCCAGGGCAATACCCCTTGCCTTAATATTCAGTTTCTCAAGTCTATTTTTTCCCTTGACTTTGGATAGCCAAGACATTAGAATTAGAAAACTGACTGAGTGCTCAGTTAGCTTTTCCCTATTTTGGAGCGGGATATGTCAAAAAAACAGGCCATTCTCGAAGTTGCTACAAAGCTATTCTCGAAGAATGGATTCAAAGACACCTCCATGGCTGATCTTGCCAATGTAATTGGCACCGCTCAAGGAACTATTTTTTACCATTTCAATACCAAAGAACAGCTCTTTCTCGCTGTTCTCAAGTCGGTTAAAGAGCACATTATAGATGAATTCAAGAGGTACCTCAGAGAAAAAGAGTCCAAGACCGGTCTGGAGATGGTAGAAGACGCCGTCTCTTTTTATCTCTATTTGGCCGGGGCCATGGAAGACCAGTTTCTTCTTCTGCACCGCCATGATGCGTATGAACTGGCCCAGGGAAATACCATTTGCAGACAGAATCTCGAGGACATCTACAACTCTATCCTGGATATCTTCGAAAAAGCTGTTCTTTTAGGCCAGGAAGACGGATCCATAGAGGACATGCCGGCCAGGAAAACCGCACTGATCATCTTCGCCATGGTCGATGGCCTGGTCCGTTTTAACACCTATAAACTTTACGATGCCGGCGCACTCTACAACGAACTTATAGCGTCGTGCCGGAGAATACTTCAAAACAAACCATCTTAGAAACAGGAATAATCCTATGCTAACAAGATTTTTTCCTTTTTTGGCTTGGTTCAAGGCTTACAGACTTGACACTCTGAGAATTGACGCCATATCGGGACTGACTGTCGCATTAGTGCTTATTCCACAATCTATGGCATACGCACAGTTGGCAGGTCTTCCTGCCTACTATGGGCTGTACGCCTCCTTTCTGCCCCCCATGATCGCGGCCCTGTTCGGTTCAAGTCGCCAATTAGCCACCGGCCCCGTGGCGGTAGTCTCGCTCATGACCGCCGCCTCCTTAGAGCCGCTGGCTACTGCCGGGAGCGAGGGCTACATCGCCTACGCCATCATGCTGGCCCTTATGGTTGGCGTATTCCAGTTCAGTTTAGGTGTACTCAGGCTCGGCCTTGTGGTTAATTTTCTTTCCCATCCTGTGGTCAACGGATTTACCACCGCAGCGGCCCTCATCATCGCCTCATCACAATTGTCCAAGATGTTTGGCGTATACGTAGCCAAGGGAGAACACCATTACGAGACTATTATCCGGGTCGTCCAGACCGCATTCCATTACACCCACTGGCCCACGCTGATTATGGGAATATTTGCCTTTGTCATAATGTACGGGCTGAGGCGGATCTCTCCTAAAATCCCCAATGTGCTTGTGGCCGTAACCGTTACAACAATCATATCCTGGGCCATCGGTTTTCAGCATAATGCCACTGTGGACATCTCAACAATCGAGTCTCTTAAAGCCAAGGGACTGATTGGACAATTTAACAGGGCCGTTAATATTTTGCCTCGTTTCGAAGAAGAACGGACAGAGGTGAATAAGACCTTAGACGCAGCCAATAGTGGTCACAACATCGTAGGCGTTCTCGACGCTGAGCACGACGCGAACGTTCTTGAAATCAATATTAAGAGGATCAAGAGGGATATGCATAACTTCGGGACAGAGATTAGAGACCTCATGTTTGAGGGTGTCCGCCTGTCAGATGGCTCTCTGCGTTTTTATCCCAAAGACGAGATACCTGCCCGCGCCAGTGCAGACGGCCGCACTTGGCGCATTAAGGTCGGCAACAGGCCTCTCAAGACCGACAGGCTTCTTATGATGAGCGGTGGCGCTGTTGTCGGATCAATTCCTCGAGGGCTGCCATCTCTAACAATGCCTGAGATCAATTTGAAGATTGTCTTGCACATGTTCCCGTTCGCAGTCATCATCTCTCTCTTGGGCTTTATGGAGGCCATTTCAATCGCCAAGGCCATGGCGGCCAAGACCGGCCAGCGGATAGATCCTAACCAGGAACTTATCGGCCAGGGTTTGGCAAATATCTGTGGTGCCATCGGAAAAAGCTATCCGACCTCAGGTTCATTTTCCAGGTCGGCTGTCAATCTCCAGGCCGGGGCGGTCTCTGGCCTTTCCAGCGTCTTCACCAGCCTTGCGGTGGTAATCATGCTTCTCTTTTTCACCCCGCTTATCTACCATCTGCCCCAATCCGTGTTAGCCGCAATCATCATGATGGCGGTCCTCGGACTGATAAATGTCTCCGGGTTTATCCACGCCTGGAAGGCGCAATGGAATGATGGGGCCATTGCCATCATCTCTTTTATCAGCACCCTCGCCTTCGCACCCCACTTAGACAAGGGTATTATGATTGGGGTGGTCCTTTCCCTGCTTGTGTTCCTGTACAAGAGTATGAGACCATCGGTGGCCACCCTGTCAAGGTCAGAAGACCATGCACTGCGTGACTCTATGGCCCATGGGCTAAAGGAGTGCGAATACATATCCATGGTCCGCTTTGACGGTCCGCTTTTCTTTGCCAATGCCAGCTACTTAGAAGACCAAATCATGGATCTCATGATCAGAAAAAAGGACCTGAAACACATTGTGATCGTATCTAACGGCATTAATGATATTGACGCATCGGGGGAAGAGGTTTTATCGTTGCTTATAGATAGGATCAGGAGCGCAGGCATTGATATCTCCTTAACCGGTGTGAATGAGTCTGTGATGAAGGTGCTCAGGCGTACCCACTTTCCTGAGAAGATCGGCGAAGATCATATCTACTCAACAATGGAAAAGGCTATCGGCGCCATATACAAAAAAACACACGTGGACGGAAGGGAAGAGCCCTGTCCACTCATGACGGTTTGCCATCTCACCTGATCATAAGACGAGAAAGGAGGTTTTAAATGTCTGTCATTACCATATTCGGAGGAAGCTTTTGTAAGGAAGACCTTGTTGTGAGTGACGTACTTCTCAAGACAGGATACACCCTGATCACCGACAAGGAGATCGTGGCTGAGGCGAGCAGGATTTCAGGGATAGCCGAAAGCAAAATCAATAGGACCTTTTCGGCTAAGACCTCGGTATTCAATAAGTTTACGCATGAAAAAGAACGCTCCATCGCCTATCTCCGGTTTGCCATTGCCCAAACGCTTTCCGAGGACAATCTCCTTATTTCAGGATTCACATCCCAGTTCATGCCGAAGGATGTCAGCCACGTGCTTCGAGTCTGCCTGATTGCGGATATGAAGTCCAGAATAACGGAAGGTACTAAGGAAGAAGGCATGCCTGAGAAAGATGTTATTAAAATCATCCAAAAACATGATGGGGACTGTGCCGTATGGATCAACACCCTCTTTGAGAAAAATGATCCCTGGGACCCCGAACTTTACGATATGGTCATTCCGGCAGATAAGAAAGGGGTAGATGCGATTGCGGCCCTTATTAAGGAGAACGCGGACAAAGATGTAGTCAAACGTACGGAACGTTCCAAAAAGGTGGTTAATGACTTCCTACTTGGGGCCAGGGTGGGTGTGGCCCTGGCTAAAGAAGGGCACAATGTGGGCGTGAAGGCTGAGGATGGAGCGATCACCCTGACAATGAACAAACATGTTCTGATGCTGAGCAGGCTTGAGGAAGAGCTCAAGGCAATTGCAGACAAGGTGCCCGGCGTCAAGTCAGTGGAGACCAAAGTGGGGGCAGATTTTTATCAGACGGACGTCTACCGCAAGCACGATTTCGAGTTGCCTTCAAAGGTACTCCTCGTGGACGACGAGCGTGAGTTTGTCCAAACTCTGTCCGAGCGGCTACTCATGCGCGATATGGGCTCGGCCGTGGCCTACGACGGTGAGTCGGCCCTGAGCCTGGTCGAGGAGGATGAGCCCGAGGTCATGATCCTGGATCTCAAGATGCCAGGCATCGACGGCATCGAGGTCTTACGGCGGGTGAAGGAGACCAACCCGGAAATCGAGGTGATCATTCTCACAGGCCACGGGTCTGAGGCAGACAAAAAAGTGTGCATGGAACTCGGTGCGTTCGCATATCTTCACAAACCGGTGAATATTGATATACTCAGTGAGACCCTCAAAAAGGCCAACGAGAAGGTACAGCGCAAGAAGAATCAAATGAAGCATTAATGGAATTTGGGATATGTCGCTAATTAATAGAATCAAACCGAAATTCTGGGATTATCGAGACATGGCGTCGGTCCCTTATAGGGCCACGTGCCAATTTCGTCGCCTCTGGTATGGCGTGATTCTACTCACGTCTGCGGTCGCCCTTTTTCCCCTGATCTTCCTGGCCGTTATCGATTACAAGGCAACGCAGCATGATATCGAATCCGAAATCCTTCTTCGCACCTCACGGCTGGTCTCAAATACCCGCAGGACCATCTCTTATTTTTTAGAGGAACGCAAATCCGCGCTTGATTTCGTTGTCCATGACAACAGCTTTGAAAAGTGCGCAAACCCCGATCGGCTGGATGGAATACTCAGTAATCTCAAAAACGCCTTCGGCGGATTTAAGGATATTGGACTGATTGGCCCTCTCGGCCTTCAGAGGTTCTATGTCGGTCCTTACAACCTCAAGGGTAAGGATTACAGTGATCAGGAGTGGTATCAACAGGTAGTTGAACGAGGCGAATATATCAGCGATGTGTTCTTGGGCTTCCGTCATGTTCCCCATCTTATTATTGCAATCAAATACACCTCAGAAAGCGGCTCATATTGTGTGCTCAGGGCCACCTTAAATACGGAACAATTCAACGACATCCTCTCCCACCTTGAGATGGCAGGTCAAGGGGATGCCTTCGTCATCAATCACCAGGGGATTCTCCAGACCCCGTCTCGCTTTCATGGGAAGGTCTTTCAAAAAATCTCTTTGCCTATACCGGAGTATGCCCACAGGACCCGGGTATTTGAATGGGAAACAGCCGATGGTGTCCCTCTCATTATCGGCTACAGATACATATCAGACACCCCTTTCATCCTGATGGTTACCAAGCAAAAAACAGAGCTCATGAAGCCCTGGTACAACACCCGCAAGGAGCTCATCGGGTTCCTGATCATCAGTGTCATGTTTATCCTGCTGGTCATTTTTGGCGGCACTACCTATCTGGTGAACAGGATATATATGGCTGATCAGAGGCTGATCATGACCCTGCACAACGTGGAATACTCCAACAAAATGGCCTCCATCGGGCGATTGGCAGCAGGGGTGGCCCACGAGATAAACAACCCTCTGGCCGTCATTAACGAAAAGGCTGGGCTCATCAAGGATCTACTCACTATCAAAAAAGAATATGAAAAGAATGACGCCTTAGCGGGTTCAATAGAAGTTATCATCTCTTCAGTGGAACGCTGCGGCAGGGTAACCAAAAGACTCCTCGGTTTTGCTCGCCACATGGATGTGAGTATCCAGTCAATTCGTCTGGATGAGATGGTTCAGGAGGTTCTTGAATTCTTGCACAAAGAGGCAGAATATAGGGCGATCGCAATTTCACTCCATTTCTCCGATGAGATTCCAAGAATAGAGACAGACGCGGGTAAGTTGCAACAGATCCTATTAAATATCATCAACAACGCCTTCGCGGCCATGGAAAAAGGCGGCCGTCTCGACATTACAGCCGAAATGGCCGGACAAGAGATGGTCTCGATCACGATCTCTGATGACGGGTGCGGTATCGCTGAGGCAAATCTAAAACAGGTCTTCGAGCCTTTTTTTTCCACAAAAACCGTTGAGGGAGGAACGGGACTTGGTTTGTCCATAACCTACGGTCTTGTCCGGGAGCTGGGCGGATCCATTGACGTTAAGAGCAAGGTGAATAAAGGCACGGACTTCACCATCGTTTTGCCCCTTACAATTGGCGAAAAGGAGAAGATGGATACATGAGAGTACTCTTAGTAGACGACGAAAAAGAACTGGTGAGCACCCTGGCAGAACGGCTTGCCATCAGGAGCATCGACTCAGACTGGGTCACAGATGGTGAAGATGCGTTGAAGCTGGTGGAGACGCATTGTTATGATGTGGCTGTGCTGGATATAAGGCTTCCCGGTATCAGCGGGCTCGATCTACAAAAAAAAATGAAACTGAAATGTCCCGACCTGAAATTTATATTTATGACCGGGCATGGTTCACTGGGTGATTTTCAGGCCGGTGCTACAGAGGCGGGCACAGATTACTATCTGGTAAAACCGGTCGGTATTGATGAACTTATAGAGAAGATGAATAATCTGATGAGCGCATAAGGAGAACAACGATGAATGACAGTTTGGACGTAAGAGAGGAAACCGCGCTTCGGTTTTTTGGGAACATTAGCACCTCCATCTCCCATGAAATCAAAAATGTCCTGGCCATCATTAACGAAAACGCAGGCCTTTTGGAAGATTATAACCTCATGGCAGAAAAGGGAATCCCGCTCAACCCGGAACGGATTAAAACGCTGGCGGAAACGGTTATGACGCAGATCAGGAGGGCAGACGGCCTTGTAAAAAACATGAACAAATTTGCTCACAGTGTGGACGAGGCCAGCAAAACCGTTGATCTAAGAGAGATTCTGGAACTTGTGGTAGCACTTTCATCCCGATTTGCCGCCATTAGAGGTGTGGGACTGGAGTTACAACCCTCTTCAAGCGCCGTGTCCATCCTCTCATCACCTTTTTTTCTCGAAAACCTCATCTGGCTTGTCCTGGATTTTGCCATGAACGCTACTGGAAATGGGAAAATCGTCGGCCTTTTTGCCGAAAAAAAAGAGGACGGGGCCAGAGTCATATTCACTCAACTCGACGCCCTTGGGAAAGCGCAGAAGGACGAATTTCCTACTGAAAGGGAAAAGTCATTGCTCCATATCCTTAATGCCGAAATTTCCTTGGACCATCGGGCAGGTCAAATCTTCATTGACCTGCCAACAGAGATACCTTTATAAAAAGATCGCTTACAGCTGAAAATTATTTATTCCAGGCTAAACTTGACCAGATAAAGAGTACAACAATGAATGAAAGAGTATTACTCTTAGATGATGAAAAGGATTTCGTGGAGGCCATGGCCGAACGAATGCGGGCGAGAGGGATGGAGGTTACGGCCATCACATCTCCAAGTGAGGCACTCAAGAGGGCCCGCGAGGAATTTTACGACGTCATCGTCATGGACGTCATGATGCCTGAAATAGATGGCCTTGAAGCCCTCAAAGAACTTAAGAGGATTAATCCCGATCTCCAGATCATCCTTCTCACGGGGTATGCCACCATGGAGAAAAAAATCGAAGCAAAGAACCTGGGCGCCACGGATCTGGTGGAAAAACCTGCGGATATCGATACCCTAACGGATAAGATCAGGAAGACACATGAAAAGAGTGAAACACTTCTTCATTAGATGATAGCGGTATTTGTTTAGAAGCAGGAAGCAAAGTATTGGAAATCAAAATATGAAATCAATGGTACCTGAAAAAGCGTTGCATCTGGAAATGATGAAGAAGGGTAAATTCGATGTCCCGGATTTCATTTATGTCCCGGCAAAAGACTTCAGGGATGAGAAATTTGAAAAATTAGAGCGATTTCTTAGCGCCCATCCTGAAGGTTTCAAGGTCATCGCGCGGAGTGCGCATCCGGATGAGGAGGCCTTCAAGCCCGGAACCTTTGATTCCCTTGAAACCTATGCAGATATAGCAGGTATAAAATACGCGAGAAAACGGATCATAAAACTGGCCAGCACCGCGAGCAGACTATCCATTTTACGGCAACAAAAGTTCAATAACGCGCCACATCTGGATATAGAAAAAATGGGTGTCCTCGTCATGCCCTTCATCAAT
>Ga0208905_1001975_pt1 | contig 10091 bp, 7 predicted proteins | sample AntAceMetag02UKS_FD_184776 | JGI IMG/M metagenome (GOLD analysis project Ga0208905, IMG submission 184776) | Saline lake microbial communities from Ace Lake, Antarctica - Antarctic Ace Lake Metagenome 02UKS (SPAdes) (version 2) | ecosystem: Environmental > Aquatic > Non-marine Saline and Alkaline...
TGTTTGGATAGCAAAATCATTTTTCTTAATATTTTATGTATTCGATTGATCATTTCTATTTCCTTAATTTAACTGATTTAGCAATTCTGCAAAGCAGTTTATTTGTCAATTAAATTGAAGTTTTCACAAATAATAGAGACTGTAAATCAACCATATACAGCAATTACAATAACTTCTTATACGGTTTCATTATCTGTCAGAGATGAATACCGAATTCTATTAAAAAACATAAACGTCTTAATCTTGGCAGAAAACATTTAAAACAGAAAACGATATTGAATTCTGGTTTGCGAGAGATCTTCAGCATCTTCTTAGTTATGCAGAATGGCGCAATTTTACGAAAGTGATCAATAAAGCTAAAACATCCTGCGAAACAGCCGGGCATAGCATTCTAGATCATTTTGTTGAAGTCAACAAAACGATACCAATACCCAAAGGTACTTCAAAAGATATTGTGGATTTTATGCTGTTCCGCTTTGCGTCCTATTTGATAGCACAAAATGGGATTCCTAAGAAAGAGGAAATAGCGTTTGTACAAAACTATTTTACAGATAATTTACGGATACAAAATAAATATATCTATTGACAGGTTTTATTGGTTACGAATATTTTGTAGATAAATAAAGGATATAATATGTTTGTAAATAAAATTAAATTTTCTTTCTCAGAAACTCAGAATTTAATAAATAGAATTAGTACAATTGATCTATTTAAAGGTAAATGGCAATCTCTTGAAAAAAGAGAAAACAAGTATCTTAAAGAATTAAAACGAATTGCCACGATAGAAAGCATTGGTTCCTCAACAAGAATTGAAGGTGCGAAATTAACCGATGGAGAAATTGAGAAACTACTCAATAATATCAAAATCAATAAATTTGTACGCAGAGACGAGCAAGAGGTTATTGGCTATTTTAAAACCCTTGATCTAATTCTTGAAAACTACGACTCAATAACATTAACAGAAAATTATATTCAACAATTACATGGGATTTTATTAAAAGAAAGCAAAAAAGACCAAAGACATTTGGGAGAATATAAAAAAATATCAAACAAAGTAATTGCAAAATATCCGGATGGAACTGAAAGAACTATTTTCAATACCACTGAACCACATTTAGTCAATAAAGAAATGTCAGAACTGATCGTATGGACTAATAAACAATTTGATGATAAAAATATTCATACATTATTAATTATTGCTACATTTGTGTACGAATTTTTATCTATTCACCCGTTTCAGGATGGAAATGGCAGATTATCACGATTATTAACAACTCTCTTATTGATGAAAACCGGATATGAATTTGTTCAATATATTTCATTTGAACATATAATTGAAGAAAAGAAAAAAGAATACTATAAAGCCCTCATGGATGGACAAAAAAACAGATATACTGAACATGAAGAAATACATGAATGGATTTTTTTCTTTTTGACATCTATCGAAAATTTAATAAAAAAATTAGAAGCAAAATACCAAAAATATAGTGAAAAGAAAAGTTATTTAAATTCACGGCAAAGTGATATTCTGCGAATAATTAAAAAAAATCAACCAGTAAAAGTAAGCGATATCGTATCAAAATTGGAGAACTGTTCAATTAATACTATAAAAAAGGATCTTCAATATTTAGTTGCCGAAAATTTAATTGAGAAAATTGGAAAAGGACGAGGAACGATTTATCTATTTAATGAAGAAAGTGGTTAAGTTGTAATGAGCATAAATTATAAATTGACAGTGAATGCAGAAAATAGAATTAAAGATTAAACAAAAAAATACTGCTGTAATTGTGTGGTTGCAGAAAGTAAAGATATGGAAAGAAAAGGAATAAATTATTAAATAAGGTGTAATTATGCCAAAGCAAGAAAACAAATTTGATCCACATACTATTATACATCCAGAAAATAGATGGTTTCCGAAAAAGCAGGACCTTGACCAGACAAGTTTTATTAATCTTTTACCTCCATTAGTTCATAAGATAAGGAACGCAGTATATGAATGGCGGAATAAAAATTACGAAGGTGCAACTGAAACCTCAAAACAATTACTGGAATACTGGTTTCAAAAAGAACACAAAAAAGTTGAAGATGATCAGGAAATTGAATTCCAATACTATTTTGCGCAAAGAGAGGCGATTGAATCTATTATCTACCTCTATGAAGTAGTAAAAGCCCATGATAAATTTGATCTCATGAGGTTTGATTCATCAGGTCAGATTTCAACAGGAATGTTTGATGAGGATTGGACTAGATATGTTATTAAAATGGCGACTGGATCAGGAAAAACGAAGGTTGCAAGTTTAGTTATTGCCTGGTCATATTTTAACAAACTATATGAGGTAAACTCACAACTATCAAAAAATATTTTGCTAATTGCACCAAATATTATCGTATTGAATAGACTCCTTAAAGATTTCAAAGACAAAACTGTATTTAAAGATGATCCTATAATCCCTGAAGATGGATGGCATGAAAAAAATTGGGATACTGACTTTCAACTAACCATTCATGTGCAGGACGAAGTAAAAGCAATATCACCAGCAGGAAATCTATTTGTTACAAATGTTCATAGAATATTCCTTTCATCATATCAAGAACCTTCATTTGAAGATGATGATGTTACTGATTATTTCATTGGGAAGAAGTCAAGTCCAGATGCCGATAAAGATAAGGGAACAGATCTTGGTAAAATACTTAGAAGCGATAAAATAAAGGATTTGCTGATTATTAATGACGAAGCTCATCATATTCATGATAGCAGCCTTGCATGGTTTAAAAATATTGAAGACATTAACAATACACTTATATTAAAACAAAAAAATCCAGTATCACTGCAAGTAGATTTTACCGCAACACCAAAGCACAGAGGTGGAGCAATTTTTGTTCAGACGATATGCGACTATCCTCTTGTTGAAGCCATACAGCAAAATGTAGTGAAAAAACTCGTTCTTCCCGATGAACCCTCCAGAGCTAAGTTGAGAGAAAAAGAAACAGATGAATTCATTGATAGATATAAAGATTATATCGACCTTGGATATGTTGAATGGAAAAAACAGTATGATCTTCTAAAAAAAGTAAAAACACCATTGCTTTTTATAATGACAACAACCACTAATGAAAGTGATGAAATTGCTGGTTATTTACAAAGTCATTATCCAGAATTTCAGAGTAAAAAATCTATACTTGTCATTCATACAAATAAGAGCGGTGAGATTGATGAGAAATCAAAATCCAAGAAAAGCAAGGAGGAGCTTGAAATATTGAGAAAAGCTGCTGACGAAGTAGATTTAGATAAAAGTCCCTACAAAGCTATTGTATCAGTTCTTATGCTTAGAGAAGGATGGGATGTAAAAAATGTTACAACTGTGGTTGGATTAAGACCCTATACAGATAATAGTAATATACTTCCGGAACAAACTATTGGAAGAGGTTTGCGGAGAATGTTCCCTGAATTACCTGAAGAAGAATTAGCAGTTATCGGCACAAAGGCTTTCATGGAGTTTGTAGAATCAATCAAAGAAGAAGGTGTTGAATTGTCCTATAGACCAATGGGGCTACAATACAAACCAAAAAAATCATTGATAATCGAACCCGATAAAGAGAACAAAAAGAAGGATATTGAGAAACTTGATATTGAATTGCCGATTCTTACACCAAGAATTTATAAAGAATATAAAAAACTGGAACTCATCGATATATACAGTTTAAAAAATAACAGAGTTAGAATTAAACAATATAACAAAGAACAATTACATGAAATCATCTTTACAGATCTTGATGGTGTGTTTTCACATAAGATTGATTTTAAGGGTGCTGAAATAGATTATAGAAATGTTGTAGCATTTTTTACTAATTCCATTTTGAAAGAAAGTAGATTATTCAGTGGCTTTGAGGTATTATATCCTAAGGTAAGAGACTTTATTAAATACAGACTCTTTGAGAAGGAAGTTGAACTAGAGGATAAAAATATACTCAGGAACTTATCCGATGCTTCACCAAAAAGAATTATTTTCGAAACCTTCAGAGATGCTATATCCAAATTAACAGTTTCTGATGCAGGTTCTGCGGAGATAAAACGGTTCATAAAATTAAGAGAGGTGAAACCTTCTGTGTTTAGATATCAGACACATTTCTATCCAAATAAATCTGTCTTTAATATAATGGTAGGTGATTCAGATTTTGAAGTTGGTTTTGCTCATTTCCTTGATACATGCGAAGATATCATTTCTTTTGCCAAAAATATTCAGTCTACATATTTTAAGATCGAATATCAAGCAGAAGATGGAAATATTAAAAATTATTATCCCGATTTCATTGTAAAAAAGGACATAAAGACTATTTATATTATTGAAACAAAAGGAAGAGAAGATCTTGATGATATCAGAAAAATAAACAGGTTGAAGTTGTGGTGTAATGATGTGAATGATTCAAAAAAAGAAAAAGTTAAGTATATACCTCTTTACATAAAAGAAGAGAAATGGAATAAATACAAAAAAAATCTCACAAGATTTCAGGATATAATTGGAATATCTGAAAACTTGAAATAAATTTGTAAAAATGTAGGAGAAAAAATGCTTTTTTCAAGGACTGAGCCACACAATAATTTGCCATTATTGCCACCTGATAAATCTGCATTCGAGACCTTGGAAGTTTACAAAAAATTAGCCGACGCACGATCCGCATTAGCCGAATTAAAGGGTCGCTTACCCGTTATTCCTAATCCAATGATGCTGATTAATACACTCGTCTTACAAGAAGCCCGTGCAAGTTCTGAAATAGAAAATGTTATTACAACTACTGATAAAATGTTCAGAGCTTTTACAGCAGATAAAAAAAATATCGATCCTGAGACAAAAGAAGTTCTTCGTTATAGGGAAGCTTTGTGGGAATCTTTCACAGCAAAATACTCAAAAATGGATAGTGATGTGATAATAAACATTTTTAGAATCATAACCGAAAAAGATGAATCATTACGAGATGGACAGGTATTCATCGGTAATGCTTATAATATTGTATACACCCCTCCTATTCATTCAATAGTAAATGAAAAACTTGAGAACTGGTTTGATTTTTATCATAGCTCACATGAGTTAGACCCTTTGATAAATATGGCAATTCTCCATTATCAATTCGAAGCGATCCACCCATTTAGCGATGGCAATGGAAGAACTGGAAGAATACTGAATGTGCTATATATCACAGATCATAACCTTTTAGAACTCCCTGTGCTGTATATTTCAAAACATATATTGGAACATAAAAATAAATACTATCAGTTACTTTCCGAAGTTACAGAGAAAAATAACTGGAAAGATTGGATTCTTTTCATGCTTGAGGCAGTTCGTCGAACTTCAATATTTACCCTGGATAAAGTTAATGCAATATATTCACTTTTCAATGAAGTACAAGAAAAAGTCAGGAGTGAAGCTGCAAGTATCTACTCTAATGAATTGATCGAGGTTCTCTTCACACAACCTTATTGTAAGAATAAAATTCTTGTTGAACAAAAAATAGCTTCAAGGAATACCGCATCAAAATACCTAAATGAGCTGGTTAAGATGGACATTCTACAAGTGCATAAAGAAGGTAAAGAAACCTTATACTTACATAAACAACTTTATGATATTTTATCGAAAAACCAATAATCTCACGCACAATTATTGCGATTTATTGTGCATAAGGGCAAAAACGTGCACAGCTATTATGCATGAAAAAGATTTGAATCTCAAAAAAATAAAGTATTTGTGCACGTTACAAATTATGATAACAAGAAAGACGTCGAATGTTTTTAATAAATATCAAAAATAAACGCTCGGTAGAGGTTGAGGTGAAATAGGAAAAATATGAAACTGGAAAAAAACACATTGTCTGAAAAAGAGAAAGAAAAAGTAATCAATTATATCAAAGAAGGGAAGACAATCCCTAAAGAATACCTCTATAAAATGTCCAAAGACGATGAAGATGTATTTCTTTTTTGGAATGGAAGAACCGAAGAAGTGACCAATGCAGTGTTGCCCTTCCATTCGATTGAACATATCGATGAGCCGAGAAAAGAAAAGATAACAAAAATATCTCAGGAAACTCTTTTTGATACTGACAATAGAGGAAGACAAATAAAAGGATGGACGAACAAACTTATCTGGGGAGATAATAAACTCATCCTGTCCTCTCTGGCAAACGGACCATTACGAAAGCAAATAGAAGATGAGGGCGGCATTAAGCTTATTTATATCGATCCGCCTTTTGCCGTAGGTGCTGACTTTGGTTTTGATGTAAAGATTGGAAATGACGAAGTTACAAAAAAGCAAAGCGTGCTCGAAGAAATTGCCTACCGCGATACATGGGGGAGAGGAATTTCTAGTTATCTTTCTATGATGTATGAGCGCTTGAAACTTATGCACGATCTTCTCGCTGATGATGGAAGTATTTATGTGCATTGTGACTGGAGGGTTTATAGTAATTTAAAATTAATCATGGATGATATATTTGGTTATGAGAACTTTTTGAATAATATTGTATGGTGTTATAGAGGATATGAACATAATGAAAAGTATTGGAATAGAAAACACGATCAAATTTTATTTTACTCAAAAGAAGTTGATAAGTTCTATTTCGATCCAAAAGAAGTAAGAGAAAAATTGTCTGAAGTAACAATAAAAAAATATAAACATAAAGATAACAATGGATTTTATAGACTTAGAGGTAGAAATATTAAGGGAAGTCAATTTAAGCAAAAAACAGATTTATCGGCTGAGCAAGAAAAAAAATTCCCCGATCTAATTTACAGACAGTATATGGAGGGAGGCACACTACCCAGAGATTGGTTTATAATGGACTATATAAACCAAGCTGCAAACGAAAAGTTAGATTATCCCACTCAAAAGCCTGAAGCTTTGCTTGAAAAAATCATCAAGGCATCATCGAATGAAGGAGATATCGTTGCAGACTTTTTCTGCGGTTCAGGCACAACAGCAGCAGTTGCGGAGAAACTTGAACGCAAATGGATAGTTGTGGATCTGGGAAGATTTGCAATACATACAACACGAAAAAGAATGATAAATATACAAAGAGAATTAAAAGATGAAGGAAAAAATTTCAGGTCTTTTGAGATACTTAATCTTGGAAAATATGAGAGAAGGTATTTTCTGGATGTAAACACAAATCTTACAGAAGAAGAACAAAAAAAGCAAATCGAAATGAAGCAGGAGCAGTATATAAATCTGATATTGGAGGGATACAAAGCAAAAAGAGTTTCTGGTTTTAAAACTCTTCACGGACAGAAAGCAGATCGGTTTGTGTATGTGGGACCGATAGATTTTCCTGTCACGAAATCAGTCATTCAAGACATTTTGGAAGAGTGTGTAGAAAAAACTATTACCAAAGTAGATGTGCTGGGTTTTGAATTTGAAATGGGTTTACTTCCATACATAGAGCAGGAATTGTCTGAATATGGAGTAAATCTAATTCCTAAAAATATCCCGAGAGAAGTGTTCGATAAACGGGCTGTGCTAAAGGGACAGGTAAAGTTCTATGATGTTGCATACCTAAAAGTGGAACCACATCTGAAAGGTAAAACAGTAAAGATCGAATTAAAAGATTTCGTCACAAAATACACGCAGGACGACCTCATAGAAATTGAACAAAAAATGCGCAAGAGAAGTGATAAGGTTGTAATAGAAAATGGGCAGATAATTAAAATATCAAAAGATAAAGATGAAATCATAACACAGGAGGTATTAACCAAGAATTGGTATGATTGGATAGATTACTGGGCTGTTGATTTTGATTATGAAAGTAAAAAAGAGATGATCAGAATAAATGGAGATGATAAGAAGGTTTGGACTGGCAATTATGTATTTGAAAACGAATGGCAGACTTTCCGCACCAAAAAGAATAATGAGATAGAATTCAATTCTGCAGAATATACATATCCCGAAAAAGGAAAATATAAGATTGCTGTTCGCGTGGTTGATATCCTAGGAAACGATACGCTGCAGGTTGTGGAAGTGAAGGTGTAAAAAAAATAAATGATATGGAGAACAATGGATAAATATTATGTAGATAAGAACAGACAGCTAGAAGGTGAGCATGAAGTTCATAAGGAAGGATGTAGTTGGATGCCATCAGATGAGAATAGAATTTATTTAGGAGAATTTTATATGTGTAGATTAGCTGTTGAAGAAGCTAAAAAACATTATTTTATGGTTGATGGATGTTATGCTTGTTGTAGGGAATGTTATACAAGATAAAAAGCCGATACGTCAAAAGACGGACTGGCTTTTTGATTATAGGGCTGAGGGGACTAAGCTGCTTGATTTACTTTTTTGATTATGCTGTCTGCTGCAGCGATGATTTTTGAATATCTGACATCATCCAGAATATCTGAGCTTTTGGCGAAGTTGGCGATGTAGGAATCTGAATAATGATATAAAAAATTGCATGACTTGATCCGCAGTTACCGACCCTGTGAAATCCCAGCTAAATAAAAAAGATGAGATTTAATGGGATAAATAAAAAACAGGTTTCACCTATGTGTAATAAAAGATAAAAGAGATTACACAGGGCAAACGGGTTAAAAGTGTGATTCGAGGATTGCGAATGAGAGAATTGAGATGGTTGTGTTTTTTCATCCTCCGATAATATACCAACACATTAGCAAAATAATTGACAGTAAATTGACCTCCATGCATATCTTTCATTAAGTTCATAAACAGATTTGGAGAAATAATGGCAGATATATTTTTTACGATCCTTCCCGTTTTTTATTTCTTGCTTTTTTCCATTATTTTCCTTTTGGGTTTATGGGCTTATAAGGAAACTCAGAACAAATCACCGCTACTTATTGGAATTGCTTTTGTACTGTTCGCAATAATTTTCATTCTTAATGAGATAAGCTTCAGCCCCTTCATTATGGGTATAACAATCTTGCTGAGGATCGTGGCATATCTTCTTATACTTTATGCAGTCTATAATCTTGGAATTTCCTACACCAAAAAGAAGAAAATCAAGAATACAAATACAAAGGATGACAAATGAGAGCCGGCGTTATTGGTGTGGGTCACTTAGGGCAGCACCATGCAAGGATTTATAGTGAGTTGCAGGACATCGAATCGGTTGGTATTTATGACACAGACAGAGACCGGGCACATGAAATTGCAGACAAAAATGGCTGTCAGGTTTATGATAATCTCGACGAACTGCTTCTCAATGCTGATCTTCTGAGCATTGCATCCCCTACACAATCGCATTATGAGTATTCAAAATACTGTGTTGAACATAAAAAGCATGTGCTTGTAGAAAAGCCCATATGCAGCAAGCTTGATGATGCAAAGAAGCTCACTGAGTTGGTTGAGAAAACCGGAGTGAAGTTCCAGGTTGGTCACATCGAGCGCTTCAATCCTGCAATTATGGCACTCTCATCGATTCTGCTCAGTCCTATCTTTATTGAAGCAAACCGGCTGGCACCCTTTACTCCCCGTGGCAGTGATGTACCAGTTGTTTACGATATCATGATCCATGACATTGATATAATACTGTCGCTTGTGCAGAGTAGAGTCAAAGAGATAAACGCAGTGGGTGTTCCCATTCTTACAAACGATATTGATATTGCAAATGCGAAAATCAAATTCGAGAACGGAGCGCTGGCAAATATTACATCAAGCAGAATCTCCCTCAAACGCGAACGAAAAATACGTTTCTTCCAAAAAGATATGTACATCTCTCTCGATTATCAGGATAAAAAAGTGCGTGTTGTACAAAAAAATCCACAGGTTGATGAGATCATGAAGGATGTCATGGCAGGCAAGCGCGATGCCAATATTTTTGAGCTTTTCAGAACCGAAGAACTTCCAATTATAGAAAAAGAACCGCTCAAAGCTGAGATCGAGAGCTTCGTACAATCGATCAAAACCGATACCCGTCCGATCGTGAATGCCCAAGACGGATATCAAGCACTGCAAGTTGCATCTAAAATAATGGAAAATATAGAACAAAATAGAAAGAATTTGGATTTGATGTAGTTATGGCAAAGAAAATATTTGTTAAAGATATTTCAAAATATATCGGAAAAGAAGTTACCCTTCAGGGCTGGGTCA
>Ga0208905_1001981_pt1 | contig 10082 bp, 11 predicted proteins | sample AntAceMetag02UKS_FD_184776 | JGI IMG/M metagenome (GOLD analysis project Ga0208905, IMG submission 184776) | Saline lake microbial communities from Ace Lake, Antarctica - Antarctic Ace Lake Metagenome 02UKS (SPAdes) (version 2) | ecosystem: Environmental > Aquatic > Non-marine Saline and...
AAGTATAAACATTTTAAAATAAAATGGCAAGTGTTTTTTTGAATTATTTTGTAATAAATTAAATTTTATTTTGTTTCAATATTTTAATAATTTGTTTTGCTTTCCAAGGCAATCCTCAATATGCCAAGTAGGATGGTTTTTTAAATATTCGCTATTTTCTTCTGTGTAAATTTTTTCTGTCATAATATTATTTTTTATTATCAATTTTTTATTATTCTATTTTATAGTTCGTTATGTAATTTTATCAAGCTTTCGTTGTTAGGTGTTTTTATTATAATGTATAAGTACGATTCTTGGTTTTATTGATTTAGCAGTTATTAAAAGCAAGGCAATAGTAATAATTATTAAAATAGATATTTGAATAGTTAAACGACAAGATTCAATGACAGAGTTATAAAGATAAAGATTTTTATTATAGCTACTAATAGACTTTTTATGATTATCAAACGAACTACTAATATATGCCCGACTTGGTGGAAAAAATAAAGAATGATAACCGAGAAATATTCTGTGATTATCTGATTGAGCTATTCTTATGCCAGTATATGGGGGAAACATTAAAATAAGAATTAATAACATTGATGAAATTATTATAATTGTTTTATGAATTTTACTCATAATAAATAACCTTTTTATAGTAAATTTCTATACAGCTAACGGCAAGTATCAGCCACAGAAAACGAGACGAAGTAAAATGATTAGCTTTAGAAAACATATTGTAAACTCTCATCCCTTAATTCATCGAACAGCTCTCGCAGTCAGGTGAATGAATTTGTTAAACCATTTTTTATTCAAAGACAGTAACTTCAAGTGAACATAGGATACTATTTGATTAACAGGCACTTCTTTACTTGTTGAAACCCTTCTGTCTGGATTCGGTATAAATAGACTCCGGAACTAAATTGTGATGCATCCCAATGAACAGAGTAATATCTCGGTTTTTGCTTTTCGTTTACCAATGTTTCTACCAAGCGACCCGTAATATCATAAATCGTCAGGGTTATATCTGATTCTTTAGGTAATTCATAGGAGATAGTTGTTTCAGGATTAAATGGGTTAGGATAGTTCTGATGGAGAAGAAAGGCTTCCACGATCATTTCTCTACCTGATTCTATAGAGATGACTCCACCTTCATTATAAACGGCTAAACCGCCGTAATAAGTCCCGATCCACTTATTCCCGCTGCCGTCGATTGCTATTGATTTGACAATGTTATCAGGTAAACCCGAATTGGAGGTGTTATATACCGTCCAGTCGGTTCCGTCAAAGAAAGCCAGACCGCCGTCATTAGTCCCAATCCACTTATTCCCGCTGCCATCGATTGCTATTGAATAGACAATGTTATTAGGCAAACCCGAATTGGAGGTATTATATACCGTCCAGTCGGTTCCGTCAAAGAAAGCCAGACCGCCATCAGTCCCAATCCACTTATTCCCGCTGCCATCGATTGCTATTGAAGAGACATAGTTATCAGGCAAACCCGAATTGGAGGTATTATATACCGTCCAGTCGGTTCCGTCAAAGAAAGCCAGACCGCCACCCCAAGTCCCAATCCACTTATTCCCGCTGCCATCGATTGCTATTGACATGACATTGTTACCAGGCAAACCCGAATTGGAGAGATTATATACCGTCCAGTTGGTTCCGTCAAAGAAAGCCAGACCGTAACCATTAGTCCCAATCCACTTATTCCCGCTGCCGTCGATTGCTATTGAAAAGACATCGTTATTAGGTAAACCCGAATTGGAGGTGTTATATACCGTCCAGTCGATTCCGTCAAAGAAAGCCAGACCGCCGTCATCAGTCCCAATCCACTTATTCCCGCTGCCATCGATTGTGATTGACATGACAATGTTACGAGGCAAACCCGAATTGGAGGTATTATATACCGTCCAGTCGGTTCCGTCAAAGAAAGCCAGACCGCCACCCCAAGTCCCAATCCACTTATTCCCGCTGCCATCGATTGTGATTGACCTTACATAGTTATAAGGCAAACCCGAATTGGAGGTATTATATACCGTCCAGTCGGTTCCGTCAAAGGAAGCTAAGCCGCCGTTATAAGTCCCGATCCACTTATTCCCGCTGCCGTCGATTGCTATCGACTTGACATGGTTATGATGCAAACCCGAATTGGAGGTATTATATACCGTCCAGTCGGTTCCGTCAAAGGAAGCCACACCGCAACCAGTCCCGATCCACTTATTCCCGCTGCCATCGATTGTGATTGAAAAGACATAGTTATCAGGCAAACCCGAATTGGAGGTATTATATACCGTCCAGTCGGTTCCGTCAAAGAAAGCTAAGCCTCCATAAGTCCCAATCCACTTATTCCCGCTGCCGTCGATTGCTATTGAATAGACACGATTATAAGGCAAACCCGAATTGGAGGTGTTGTATACCGTCCAGTTGGTTCCGTCAAAGGAAGCCAGACCTCTACCAGTCCCAATCCACTTATTCCCGCTGCCGTCGATTGCTATTGAATAGACATAGTTATCAGGCAAACCCGAATTGGAGGTGTTATATACCGTCCAGTCGGTTCCGTCAAAGGAAGCCAGACCGCCGTAATAAGTACCGATCCACTTATTCCCGCTGCCGTCGATTGCTATTGAATAGACACGATTATAAGGCAAACCCGAATTGGAGGTATTATATACCGTCCAGTCGGTTCCGTCAAAGAAAGCCAGACCGCCATCATCAGTCCCAATCCACTTATTCCCGCTGCCGTCGATTGCTATTGACTCGACACAATTATCAGGTAAACCCGAATTGACTTTATTGTAAAAAGCTGTTTCACCAGAAATTTTGTCAATCTTTACCAGTCCTCCATGTGTTCCTGCCCAGATATAGTCACCATCTTCTATCAGAGCATACACCCTGTCCCCATTAGTATAGTTTACCCATTCTGGATTTTGGGCAAAACTAACAGAAAAAAATATGGAAAAAATAATTGAACACAAAGTGGTTAAAGATAATCGTCGCAACATAATGCCTCCTATTTTGTTAAATACTGTATGCCTTTATATGATTTGGGATTCGACATGCTAGAATGTAAGAGGAAACTTTCAAATTTGTAAAAAACTTCAATTGTTGATTGTTTTTTTCAATATGCACTATAACGTTAGTGTATGGTCTAAGAGTAGACATATATTTCCTTTAGATTTTGCATTATGGTAGATATATGATGCTGATTTGGGAGTATATGTCTACCTTTAATAATCATTAAAGCTCCAAATTATCAATAGGACTTTTTATTTTATCCCAACCTTTTTTTGTTATGTGAGTATAAATCTCAGTTATTTTACTTGAACTACTATATACTAGGAATTCTTGTATATACTCTAAAGTTCTTATTTGCTCTGTTATCATAACATTTCTCTTAATCACTAATACTGCTTTAAGTATAAACATTTTAAAATAAAATGTCAAGTGTTTTTTTGAATTATTTTGTAAAATTTCAAAGATGTAAAAATATACAACTTTTATTTATCATCTCTTTTTATGAGATATATTTTTCAATATTTACTAACATTTTTCTACAAGCATTGGAAAGAAATGGCTCTTTTAGTTTTTTCGGGTTGGTTTCTTGTGGGTTGGCAAAAACTAAACCCGCCTGCGGAACGGGCAGGTGTGCAATTTGTGCGGTAGGTTTTTATTTCAATATTTTCTTGTAGCAAATTTATCATTCTGTTTCGTTTCTCCTGCTTGTGCCTAACGGTTTGGCTATGTGCCGTTTTAATGGCATATAGCCTGTGTTATCGGTTGGATTTTGGAGTTTCTTCACTTTCCCTGCCTTTTCTTTAACGGATGAAATAACCTGCGTGAAAATTATCACCACAGGACTTTTACTTTTTCAAATTTTGATTCGTTAAACCACCCAGCACACCCAATCATGCAAACGCTTTTCACGTAAGCTTGATTGGGGATTGGGTGTTATGTCATCGTTAATGTTAGAATGAATAACTTACCATTAGTTGAAGTGCACTGTGTTTTATGTCATCCACTTTATAATCATCGTAATCATCGTCCCAATCATCTGGTTTTTTATCGAATGTTTTCAAACCAAGTGTGTATCGTGCTTCTATAGCAAGATTGTTGCCAAGACCATAAGAACCACCGAAAACCAAACCGAAATCAAGGTTTGCGATATCTTCCTTTTCAATGACATCTTCGTCAGTTTCACCATGATATTCATATTTTGTTGTTCCATTCAAATAAAGACCTAAATAAGGTCCTGCAAATACATTAATATTTTCCTGAACAGAATATACACCAAGAACAGGAATATCAAGATAATTCATCTTAAAGACGACCTTGTAGGTTTCACCCTCCTCAGACTCTTTATATTTAGAGCCTTTCATTGAATATAGCAATTCAGGCCGGATTGAAAGCTGGTCATTTATACTATAAGTTAGAAATCCACCTAAAGCAAATCTCAAATTAAACTTTGGATCAATACTTTCACCTAAATCTGAATCATCTCCAATGAACCTTCCCATATTGATTCCGATTTTTACTCCCTTATTAAAACCACTTTTCAGTAATTTTGAATTTGCAAATAAAGAAGATAATTTATTTGTGTAATTTGTTTGTTCTTTTAAGGTAGATATATTTTCTTTTGCAAATTTTTCGATATTAGAATATTTAAAAGTCAAAAGGGTTGGTTCCCAAAGGGTTCCCCCTTGAATTTCCAACTTTACATAATCATTAGGAACGTTTTCTATAATTATTCCTTTCGCCACATCACCATTTTTAAGATAAACTACATCAATATAATCACTCCCAAATAGAATTTGACTTAGAATCAAAAACACTAAGAAAGATTTGATACTTTTCATAATTCCTCCATTTCACACCACGTCAAAAGGCTCGGTGTCGCCCATATCTTCAATTTCATTTCCCGGGATATTAACATCCCTTCTAATTCCTCTTTTTTATCCTCCCCTCATTTTTCACCTCCCTTTTTTTATAAAACCTGTTACAGTTTCTGTTGTCTTTCTTTAAATTACCACCAACGTTTGCAATAAATTTTGGCGGGCATTTTACCCACCTTATTTTCAAATAACTAAGCATTAAGATTACTGATTTTCAGTATCAAATACTACTTCCCACCCGCTTGAATTTATTGCGTGTTAGCAGCTGGTTATTATTTCAAATCAATTTACTCCCAATTTAATATTTACTCCTAAGAAATTTTCCTCCGGATTAATCAAAAATGAACCTATCATCAAAACAGCATCATACCACATATGTGCAGCAATCACTGGTCCTATTATAAGAATGATTTTCACCGCCTCCGTAGCTACGAACTTTAAGAAAATATAAGCCAGAATAGGGTAGAATGTAGTTTTCATTGCCTTCCACATTGTATTCCAATACTGCGATACCGGTTGAATCAATAAGATATAGATAAAACTCTAACGAGGATACATTAATTCTAATATCTATGGTTACAGTATCCCCTAATTGACCATTAAATTTGAAAAAATCTATGTCATTTTCAGGATTTATTTGAGGCTTTACGGTATCGCCATAAGTAATTTCATAAGCATCCGAGTATCTGTTATTTGGTTCATAGCCGTCCTGCACTGCAGAAAAAGGACTAAGAGAGAAATTAATATTTGGAATCGTATCATTCATTCCTGAAATAGCAATATCCGTGGCATCATCCCATATTTCGGTATTATCATAAAATTCAGGAGCATAACCTTCTACAAGAGCCTTTATTTTTATCTCAGGATAGTTAATCCTCGATATAGTATATTCTCCGTTTTCGGTTAGATTTGTTGAATAATAATCATAATCCCATCGGTTATATTTTGATGTTGCATCATAGAGATAAAATCGTGCATACACATTAGAAATCGGTGTAATGCCGTCTTCTTCATAGATATGCCCTGTGATTATTTTACTCTTTTCAAGATAAAAATCAATCCCCGAAGTTTTTTGTCCATCTACTACTTGAACCAGTGTGGCTTCACGCCAGCCTGTTACATTATCGTAATATTCATTGATATAATATCCGCTGCTTGCCCGAATATAGTATAATCCGGATGGCAATTCGTTAATAAAATAAGTTGTATCGCCACTATATAAATCATCATCTCCCACATAATATCCATATTCATCATAAACTTCTATCCGGCAAGAACGATATAATGGAGTTTTTCCGTCACTTTGATAAACGAAGCCGCTTATAGAACCCGTACCTGCAATTATTTGTTCTTTTCTTAAAACTTGCTTGATTTTTTCGGGTGTTGCGCCGCTTGCTTGCAAATCCGTCATTCTTTCCTGATGTCTTGCCATCCTAATTCCAGGTGATTCATTACGCTTTTGCATTTTTTTATCAGGTAAAAAAGATTCTCTTTGACCAGCAGCAAAATGAAAATTATCCTTTTCTGGAAAAACTATTTGGTTAGTCTTTTTTTGATTCTTTCTTTCGACAATCTTTTGAAATTTGGTGGTTATTTGATGTCTCAAATCTTCATTATTCCTTCCGAAAAGCAACATAGTTGCAATTAAAATGATAACGATAACAATAACGTTTCTAAAAATACTTTTCATAATGTTCCTCCTTGTATTACAATGTGAAAAATTTTATTGGTCTAACATAAGATTAGGTGTACTAATGAAAAAAGCAAATGTTGCTTTTTATGGCTACCTAATCTATGTTGCTTGTTTATTGTTAATTGTTTATTACTATTTACATTATACATAATTTTTTCCTCTTTTTGCAATTATTTTATGCTGCTTATAAAGCAACCTAATCTAAAAATCAGCAGGACTTCTTACTCCCTTTTCGCCATGATCAATCACATAAGTATAAATCTCAGTTGTTTTACTTGAACTATTATATACTAAGAATTCTTGTATATACTCTAAAGTTCTTATTTGCTCTGTTATCATAACATTATATTAATCCAAAGTGACTTATTTTAATTTACTATTCCCATTTAGCTAATAAATTCTTTTTCAAAATGTATTTTGTATCTCTAAATTGAAATATAAGTTCTTCAATATCATTAATTTTATCATTGAATTTACCATCTATGCCAAATCCAACATTAAATGAATCATCAGGATTAAGAACAGTTGGATAGGATGAAAATTTACTCAACTGATATATTTTTCCTCCTAGACTCATATTCAAAACGTCATATACCCCATGTAATTGTAATGGAACATTACCATTGTTAATAATTAAAAAATCATACCAAAAAACCCCCAATATCCCACCTGATCTAATTTTTGCTGCAAATAGTAAATTTTCGTCTTTATATTGATAATGAGCTGAGCTAATTGAAGATTCATCAATACTTGAAAGGCTATAATATTTACCCCCACCAGCACAATTAATTATAAGTATTAAAATTGGCACAAGAATAATTATTTTTTTCATTTTACCCTCCAAATAATTATGGGAACTTCATATAGTAAACATCAAACAGCTAACGAAAAAATCAGCGGTGAGTGTAGCGAGTCCGCTGGATTGCCCTTGTTAGACATCACGTCCACAGAACCGACAAACCTTTGCTTCGGCTTTGATGACTTCCGCGCAATGCGGACATTTCTTTCCGCCAGACGCAAGTGCATTCTCTTCAACTGCTTTCGGGTTCGCCTTCATTATCAAGGCGTGAGGAAGGGCCACAATAAAAAGTAGGGCACCATAGATCCAGAAGCCAATAAAGCTACGGCCTTTGCTCCGTGCAATGGCGGCTGGAATCAGGCCAATCAGGATAGCGATAATAAGTATTTCCATTTTATTCTCCCTGTTGTCTAACATAAGATTAGGTGTACTAATGAAAAAAGCAAATATTGCTTTTTATGGCTACCTAATCTATGTTGCTTGTTTATTGTTAATTGTTTATTACTATTTACATTATACATAATTTTTTCATTCCTTATTATTTTGTTGAAGAATTTTATCATTATTCGAAATTTTTATTAAATTCTAGTCTATTAAGTGATTTATTGTAGTAATCTTCCATAATTTCAAAACCAATAAACTGCCTATTTAAATTCTTAGCAGATACTGCAGTCGTTCCACTTCCCATAAAAGGATCAAAAACAATTTGATTCTCAATTGTTGTAAGTTTTATTAAATATTCAATAAGTTTTTCTGGTTTTTGTGCTTCATGTATTTTTTCTTCATGTTTTTCAAAACCAAACTCTAAAATATTCGTGGGACTTAAACCGTTTATTTTACATGCTTCAATGTTCATTGCTCCTACTTCATTTTTTAAAACATTATCAGTTATTGTATGTTTATATGGTTTGAAAAACCATGCAATAGGTTCATAAATAGGTGCTAGATTACCCAATCTCCAACCTTCCCATTTTTTTGCTTCATTATGTAATCCTCTTTTTTCTAAAATACCACTAAACCTTTGAGCCCTATGATGAGCTGAAGGTTTTTTCCAGGCAAGTACATCTCTTAATAAAAAACCACTATCTTCAAAAGCTACAATTGCTCTATGTAAAGTTCTTCTTGCTCCAAACACAAATACTGGAGCACCCTCTTTCATTTTTGAAAAAACTAAAGATGACCAGCTGTAACACCAGTCTTGATATTCTTTAGTTATTTGCTTATCAGCTTGATTCCAGCCATTTATTGGTTTCCCTCTTTTTTTAAAGCCACTTTTTCCAATTTGTGCAGGTGATTTTCCAAGTAGTGCAGAATTTGTATTTTTATGAATAACATCCCATTCATCAAGGTTTATTCCATAAGGAATATCTGACAAAAAAAGATCTATAGAATTGTCATCTAGTTTTGGAATATGATTTTTACAATCATCATTTATTATTTTATTTAAATAATCTTTATTCATGATAGTTTTTATATTATATTAAATAAACCATTGTCTGAAATTTTTTCTATAACTTTTATCTTGTTCTCTATTTTATGTACTTTAACAAGTTCTTTTAATGCTTCTTCATGTGTCATCTTCATTATCTTTTCACGTTCCGATGCAAGAAATATTAAAGCCTCTTTTTTTGCAATATTAATTGATTCAGTGGCAGCAAGTTTTTCAGTTTTCCAAAGTTCATCAATTACATCTGAGTAATTTAAAATTGTTTTATTAACTGCTTGCCAATAATCAACTGCACTTTTTGAAGGATTTAATGCTGATATAGTTTTAAAAATTTTTAGTAATAGTTTTTCTGTTTTTTCAAACCCTTCAATTTTTGCATATCTAACTAATAATGAAAGATGTGAGTATGTGAAAATACAAACATTTCTAGTTGAAGCTTGATTATAAATTTGACTAGTACTTTTTGGTAATTGATAAATCGGACAAACAACCATTGCATAAGGTTTTCCATGCTTCCAACCATCCATTGCTTGAACTTTAAAGTCTTTTTGATTTTTTGCTGTTCTGCTTAATCTAAATGCTTTTGCATCTGCTACAAAACTATAGTCTTTTGCAAAAGCATCAACATCTGCTACATCAGCTCTTTCTGTTAAAACAATACTTTTTAATCCCATTGCTTTATATGCAAAACACAAAAGACTATCCGTATATTTTGAATATAGTTTTTCTTCACTTGTATCATGCCCATAAGATTCTGGAATATTTCCAGAAAGTCTTAAATGATCAATAAGTGTTTTTGTTCCAAGTGTTTTTATTTCATTTTCAAGTTCTTTTTCAAGTTTTAATGATCCATCAACAAAATCACCATTAAAGGCTTCGATTTTTTGAACCCATTCTTTTCTTATCTTTATTGCATTATCATCAATTATTTTTGTCATAGTTTTTAAATTAAGTTTATCAATTAAAATCTTGTATTCATAATATACTAATTTCTTCTAAATTTTCAATTGTGTTTTGTTTTATATATTTAAATGTCATTTTTTACGGAGGTAAGGAGTAAAAAATATCCGCTTATCCCCCTCATTCAATTAGAAAAAATAAAAATTCCATTCCTTTTTTAAATTATTCAACAAAATTCTTTAATTAAGAAAAAATTATTGAAAAATATGTCGCACAACTTGTGTATATAACCTATTGTTCTTATTCTGCCAATTTGGTAGGATAAACGCCATTGATTATATTTTTCTTTTATCATTAATTCCTCCTATTCAA
>Ga0208905_1001984_pt1 | contig 10076 bp, 5 predicted proteins | sample AntAceMetag02UKS_FD_184776 | JGI IMG/M metagenome (GOLD analysis project Ga0208905, IMG submission 184776) | Saline lake microbial communities from Ace Lake, Antarctica - Antarctic Ace Lake Metagenome 02UKS (SPAdes) (version 2) | ecosystem: Environmental > Aquatic > Non-marine Saline and Alkaline...
CAACCGCCGAGGTGTCGTCCGGCCAAGTGTTTGCAACATCCAGAATCTTACTTGCGCCGACGTTATCACTGCTCGTATTCCGCCAGACTTCATAACTTGTGGCCTCGTCCACTCCATTCCACGTCACCCGCACCTTGTCCGAAAAAGTCCCATCACTCGCCAAGACCCCCGTTGGAGGAGGCATATTCGTCGCATAGCCGATATCCGCCACGCTGAAGATGCTCAAGCCATTCACGTTATTGGTCGCCCGAATCCGATAGTAATATATGCTTACCGAGTTGCCGGCACCTGAACTTACCGAGGTATCATCAAAACTGGTGCCCGTGGCACTACCCACCTTATTTCCGGCACCGGAACTGATTTCGCCGGGAATCGGAACATTGCCGGCGCCACCCCGCCAGATTTCATAACCGGTCGCTCCGGCCACTGCACTCCATGTCACCCGCACTTTGTTGCTATAGACACCATCTGAAGCGGAAACCACTGACGGCGGTACAAACGCCGGCGCGCGCACGCCGGGCACAACATTGGTACTTATAACACTTTCTCCGTAATTTGCGCCCGTGGCACGAATAGAATAATAGTTTGTAATACAGGGATCCCAGGTTGTATCATCAAAACTTGTGTTCGCCGTATTGCCGATTACGTTGCCTCCGCCACCACTATTGCCCGCGCCAGAACTACGATACACATCATAATTCGTAGCGCCGGCTACCGTCTGCCAAGATACCCGTATCTTGTCCGTATTCGTCACGCTAGCGGAAATACCCGAGGGCGGATCAAACGCCGGAGCCTTATATCCGGCCACTATGTTGGTGCTGAGAAGGCTTTCAGCATAATTTGAGCCGGTCGCTCGTATCCAATAATAATTTATTACACACGGGTGCTGGGTAAAATCGTCATAATTTGTGTTCGCCGTGTTGCCGATTACGTTGCCTCCGCCACCACTATCACCCGCGTCAGAACTACGATACACATCATAATTCGTAGCGCCGGCTACCGTCTGCCAAGATACCCGTATCTTGTCCGTATTCGTCACGCTAGCGGAAATACCCGAGGGCGGATCAAACGCCGGAACCTTATATCCGGCCACTATGTTGGTGCTGAGAAGGCTTTCAGCATAATTTGAGCCGGTCGCTCGTATCCAATAAGAATTTGTTACACACGGGTGCTGGGTAAAATCGTCATAATTTGTGTTCGCCGTTTGACCACCATGGGAATAGTTGCCCGCGCCAGAATTACAATACACATTATAATTCGTAGCGCCGGCTACCGTCTGCCAAGATACCCGTATCTTGTCCGTATTCGTCACGCTAGCGGAAATACCCGAGGGCGGATCAAACGCCGGAGCCTTATATCCGCTATCAGAACTGCTCAGAAACGAGGATCCGGCTGTGCCTCTGGCAATTATATAGTAGTAGTTAGTAACGCCAGCATACTGTGAAAAATCGTCATAATTTGTGTTAGCCGTTTGACCACAAGAGTAATAGTTGCCCGCGCCAGAATTACGATAATACACCGTATAAGACGTGGCGCCAACCACCGCCTGCCAGGTTATTTGGATTTTGTTCGTATAGGTTCCATCACTCGCAGAGACATTTGTCGGCGCCGGATACGCACCGCCGGCGCACACCTCACCATAGCTCTTGGCCACAGTAGATTCTGCCTGAACAGCCGAGCCCTTTGTTTCCATCAGCTTCGTTCGCAATGACTCAAATAACGGTACACAATCATTGGCTAAAATCACCTGTCTGACAGTGCTTTCTTCCGCTTTAAAATCCGCTGGGATCGGAATACGCTGTTGAGTTCCGGTTCGCATATCAACTTGCATGAGCGCTTTATCGCTGCTACGCACCAAATATCCCATATTCAGTTGCGAATTATAGATAGCCGGGTCCAACTGGCCATCGTCATCATAGTCTTTCACAACCGATTGCCACCCGGATTGCTCCGACCCCGTGGCCTGTTGTCCGGATGCGAAATTGATTAACCCGCTCATGATGATGCTGACGCATAATCCCAATTTGATCCGTTGCATAGTGTTCATGCATTTACCTTTCTGTTTGTGTTGTGAACTAATTCCTGATTCCGTGACAGGTTTTCCTGTCACTCGGTTTTTATCCGGTTGAGTTCATCACCGATTGGCCAACGCCGGAACCAGTATTATCGGCAATGATGGTGTTATCGGATATCTCGCCGTCTCCGGCAAGTTGCACGCCGCTTCCATTATTGCCACCGGCGTCCCGGTCACGGCAAACGTGTACGAACCGAAATGTCCACGATTTAAAATAGCCATCCTTCTCTTTTTGCAACTCACTCCCCCAGGAAACCGGGCAAATCAACAAGAGAGTAATTGCCGCTGGAGAGTTTAATCTTCCAATTGCCGGTTGAGGTTTCAGCAACAGCCGGATCGGCCAGACCATCCCCGTCAAAATCGGCCGCCAAGGCGGCGTAACCGGTCTCACCCAACAAGCCGGTCAATGTTACCTGCGTATAATTTCCGATAGATAGCTTTACCAACCATGTGCCAGATGATTCTTCATATACCGCAGGATCAGCAAGTTGGTCGCCGTCAAAATCACCGGCAACCGGATATCCCGTTATTCCCAGTGCATATGATCCACATCGCTGATACCCAGACCCGGAAAACCAGATATGCCATCCGCCGCGGCGGACTACGCGAAGCTACCGCAGGTGGGGCAGGGATGACTGCCTGTCTGCCGTGCCCGGCACAGGCAGGCGAGATATACATTCTTTCATTTGGACGCATTTTCAATCAGTGCGGAAGAAATCCCAAGCATTCAATTTCTACAATTTGTAGAAGATGCGCCGCTGACGGGGCTGGCGGGTTGCGGTTATATTGTGCGTGTATGAGCATAGCCCCAAAAACCGCCGCTTCCACGCCGGACCGTGAAACTCCGGCCTGGTTCTATAAATTCGGGCGGGTTCTGATCGCGCTTGCCCTGTTGGCAATATCGGGATCTTACGACATTTCCGTTTCCGAGGTTTCCGGCGACCTGCGCTGGATCATAATTCACGGGACAGCCTTGATCCTAATAACGGCTTATTCCGTATCCCGCATGAGCCAGCCCCGGAACGAGATCGGTTTCCGCGCGCCGCCCATTATATGGCTGACGCTCTTTCTGGCGGTCTTGTCCTCTCTGTCTATGTTGTGGACGCTTAGTCCTTATCACAGCTGGTGGTCATTAAAACATTTCCTTGGATATACCGTCCTGTTTGCATTCGTCTATTTGTTGCGCAGTGAAAAATGGTATACTAACCTGCTGTGGATTGTGGCTCTCGGAGTCGGTTTTAATTGCCTGATCGGCATTGCCCAATTCCATGACATCAGCGATGCCCGGATAACAGCCGTTTTCCCACCTTGGAAATATGTTACCGCCGGATTTTCCGTGTTATTGCGAGACGTTTATTTTCTGACCGGAACGGACAAAACCATTTCAGATACCCTGCCTTTTTTTCACCAGAACATATTTCTTGATCTTTTCTGCCAGACCGCCCCGCCGGCCAGCACTCTGGCCAACAAAAATCTGTTCGGCTCTTATCTGGTTCTGACCCTGCCGGCCGTCTTTTATCTGTTCTTATCCAGCCGCAAAAAACCGGTTCGCGTTGTTGCGGCCGTGTTATTTGTCATGGTGATTATTACTTTGCTCTATACCCGCAGTCGCGCCAGCTGGTTTTCCACCTTGTGCGCGGTTGTTTTTTTTACCGGCTGGCTGTTATTGCGCCGGAGACACCGGCAAATAGCTAGTTCTTATTTCACCAAACAGTTTCTTATCGTGCTGGCCGTGGTTGGGCTTGTGGTCATAGGATGCGGCGCTTTGCAAGGCAGGCTCGGCATGCGAAGCGTAGTCGAACAGTTCCGCACTCTTGTCAGGATGCCCGTACAGGACGATTGCGATACTCGCGACGTACGGATGGCCTACAACTTGAACGGTCTGGCCATGATCAGGGACCGGCCTTTCCACGGCGTCGGCATTGGAGCTTTTCGTACGGCTTATCCCGCCTATTACCAAGCCGTTTGCCCGACGCCCTCCGGCGGTTTTTCCATAAATGCGCGCCCATCGCGGATGCATAACGATCTTGGCCAGGCTTTCGTAGAATTGGGAATTTTTGGCGGCCTGGCGTATCTTGGCATTTTTCTGACCCTGCTGATAATGGCCTGGCGGATAGGGACGACCGCCAAAACCTATGGACCAATTCTGCTGTCGTTATGCCTGATGACCGGGATTGCCGGTTTGGGTGTTAATTCGCTGGCAGACTTCCCGCTGCAACTACCCCTGACCCCCGCCATACTTTGGTTTTTTGCCGGTATTATGACCGGCATATATGTCATGCATGTTGAAAAGACTGATATTGGCCCCCGGTTAAAATTGTTCCCGCCCCGCTTTGTTTATATTCTCCTGGCCGTCGCCGCCATGGCCGGCAGCCTGGCTGTATTCCGGGACGACTGGTCGCGCCGCAAGGGGGACCAGTATCTCAAACTGGCCGTTATTGCGGCATCCGCCAGACGTTTTGACGAGCAGTCCCTGTTGTGTCTGCACAAATCAATGAGTTATTACACGTGGAACACGCGCCTGCAGGAATACCGCGCATTGATTTACGCCAACTATAACGGCGGAAAAATTCGTGTTTCTATGGATGACAGAATCCGCGAGGTTGAAGCCGCCATAAAATACGATCCTTATTCCCCCCACAAACTTGTCAACCTCGGCGGGCTTTATATTATTAAATCACGCGAACTGGCAACTAAAAACTGCAGCGATGAGGCCCTGAAATACGCCCGCAAGGCTGAAGACATATTCAAAACCATGCTTAATTATCCGGGCTTCTTTCCGGACCTGACCGATACCATTGGCGGTATGGCGTATATGATTCAGGGTGTTCTGCAGCCGTCCGTTGCTGTTTCCCGTTTGAATCAGGCCCATGCTTTGCTGGAAAAAGCATTACAGATCAATCCAAATCATAGTGTTGCTCGCGACGCTCTGAAACGGACCGAGGCTTTACTGACGCACTTTACCGGGCGGCCAGTTCCGGACTGCAAACCGGATAAACCGACAATCGCGCCAATAGCGACTACGAATACATCAAGACAATAGAAATTAAATTGAGGGAAGAAATCCCGCTTTGCGCCTGCTTCTGCTGACTCTCCTGCCCCCTTATAAACAATGCAGGCGTCGTTTCGGGAACGACGCCTGACATTGCAAACATATCCTGTCCGGAATGCGTTTATTCAAACAACAACGGTACATTCACTGGCGTGTAATCTCCGGTAGAGAACATCACGATCCATTCATTACTCGCTTCGTCTTTGACTGCCGGATCGGCTAGGCCGTCACCGTCATAATCGGCCGGCACGGGCAGATATCCCGGGCCGCCAAATGCTCTCCCTAATGCGAGCACGCGATAATCGCCGCTCGACAGCATTACAACCCATAGCCCGTCGCTCTCACGATAGACCGCCGGGTCGGCCTTGTTGTCGCCGTCATAGTCGGCCGCCACAGCTTTGTATCCCGCTTCGCCCAGTAATCCCGGGAAGTCATAAAGGCGATAATCAGCCATGGACAGCCTTACATGCCAATCACCCGTTGCGCGTTTGTACACGCATGGATCGGCCAAGCCATCGCCGTCGTAATCGGCCGGAATTCCGCTGTAACCGGCGCCACCGAGAGGATGCGCCATAGTAATTATTCCATGATACTCCAGGATCGAAGACTTGAACAGCCATACTCCATCGCTCTCACGATAGACCGTCGGATCGGCCAGGCCGTCACCGTCAAAGTCCGCCGCCAGCGCCACCCAGCCGGGGCCGCCAAGGAGGTCTATAACAGGAACCACTGCATAATCGGCGCTGGAAAGTCTTATGCGCCACGTGCCGCTGCTCATCTCATAAACCGCCGGATCGGCCAGGCCGTCACCGTCAAAGTCCGCCGCCAGGAACTGCAGTTCCCTTTCCCGGACGTTCAGATTAACGGTTATATCTTCCGCCGCTTTCCAGTTATCGTTTCCAGACTGCGAGGCAGAGATGCTTACCGTGCCGGGGCCGGTGAACGTCAGCGTATTTCCATCCGTAATAACGGCCGGACCGGTTGCGCTAAAGCTTACCATCAGACCGGAATCGGCCGTGGCGCTCAACGTTACCACGCCCGTAACTACCTGATAGGGAATCGCCGCAAACGTGATCATCTGGTTGGCTTTATTAACTGCTACGGCAATATTCCCGGCGACAGGATTGTATTTGGCCATATCAGTCGGGGTGAACGTTACTGCGGCCGCATATGTACCCGCATCCGGTATTGTGCCGGGGCTGGCAAATGCAAATGTGCCCGTTACCGATCCCGTTCCACCGCTCAGGACGGAATTTGAGATGGCCTGCCCGTACGTGATCTCAGAAGCCGTGGGCCAGGTCGTAACCGTCGGCGTAGCCTTGTTGACAGTCACATCAACATTTCCTGCGATGGTATTATAGTTGGCCGTATCGGTCGGGGTGAACGTTACTATGGCGCTGTAAGTGCCCGCATCCGGTATTGTGCCGGGAGTGGCAAAGGCAAATATGCCTGTAACCGATGGCACGCCGCCAATCAGAGTGGAATTTACCAAAGCCTGCCCGTACGTGATCTCAGAAGCCGTGGGCCAGGTCGTAACCGTCGGCGTGGCTTTGGCAATTGTCAACGTTGTCGTATTTGTGCCGGTCCAGTTATTCGTATCAACAATACCAGTCACGGCATATATTCCAACAGTCGTTGGCGGCACATAACTGCCGTTATAAGTTACGGTCACAGCATTTGCGTAAGTGCTGGTGGCCGTTACAGAAAGCGCTGACCCATTGTATGTCTGGTTCGTATCACTGAACGTGATCGCGTCAATTCCGCGGTCAATATTAAGATTGACCGCCACATCCAGCCAGTTGGAACCAACCGTGATCGTGCCATTAGTGCTGCCAGCGGAAAGCCCGCTCATCGATATAGTTACCGTATTAGCCATGTTTGCGCCTGTGTCAATCGTGCCCGACACATCGCCTTCTGAATCCGCCACGCTCAGCCAGTTCTGATTTGTGCCGAGCAGGTAGGCCGTAGGAGATACGTCCACGGGGACGGTCAGCACAAAATTCGTAGCAGGATCCGGGTCGCCATAACGCGCATTAACGGTCAAGTTCGTAGGATCGGGTCTTAAAACAACGTCAAAAACTACTGCCACGTCCAGCCAATTAGAGCCAACCGTGACTGTGCCGGTATGCCTGCCGACGGAGAGTTCGGTCGGAGATACGGCGCCCGGTACTATGGTTACCGTTATTATATTAGTCCCGCTGGTAGGAATCGTGCCCGACACGTCGCCTTCTGAGTTCGCCACGCTCAGCCAGTTCTGATTTGTGCCGAGCAGGTAGGCCGTGGGTGATACATCTTCGGGAACGATCAAATTAAAGGGTTGAGGGCTTGGCGTCTCGCCGTAGACCGCCGTGAAATTAAGATTTGTGGGGACCGGCGCCAATACGACATTAAAATTGACGGTTACATTCGTCCAGCCCGTCACCCCTGCTGCATCATTTAAAATTATGCCGACGTAGTTTCCGACAGTTAGTCCATTCGTTGATACTGTTACCGTTATGTTTGTGGACCCAGGAGAGGGAATCGTGCCCGACACGTCGCCTTCTGAATTCGCCACGCTCAGCCAGTTCTGATTTGTGCTGAGCAGATAAGCGGTGGGCGAAACGCCGGCCGGAACGGTCAGCACAAAATCATGGGTTGAAATTGTGTTCGTGTCGCAGTAGATCGCCGTGAAATTAAGATTTGTGGGATTGGGAGAAATAACGTTCTCGGCCGGCGCCGTCGCAGCCAGAGCTGAAAACAAAACGAGCGCAGCAATCATTGTCCGCGCTGGTGACATCAACCAATGGATTTTCATTTTCATAGCAAGTTTTTTCCAATATTGAGCAGTCATTATTAAGACACTTTTTTTCCTGGATCCGGTCGGTATATTACTCTGCATGGTATTATTTTCCTTTGTTTTTTTCTTTTATGCGTTTGCTGAGTTAAAATAATCGCTTACTCAATCAACATTTTCAATACATCTATTTCTACAATTTGTAGAAAGCATTTTATTCATTGCGATCGGCACGATTAACCCGGGGAATTCCTTTATGATTTCCCGCGGCTTCTTGTTTTCCGGCAATAGTCGCATTGACCGTTCTGATAAGGACAGAACAGAAGACAGGGCAGCAGGCGCAGGTATTGCGCCAGAAGGTTTAAATCATCCATGGTGGGAAAGCGCCGGCATTTTTCCCAATGGTCCCAGGTGGCGGGGGAAACGCCCAGTTCCGCAGCCGCGTGTTTAATCGGAATATCATGCCGTTCGCGCCAGGAACGCAGGCGCGCGGACAACAATATGCCGGCACAGGGCAAATTTTCGGATGCAGATGACTCAAGCATGGCCGTTGCGGCGTTCATTTGCGTTCCCGCTCCACGGGCAAATAATCGGCCTCGTGCTCGGGAAGTTTGGCCTTAATGCAGAGCCGGATCAAATCGGAGCATGTCATATTATTCAGACAGGCCAGGCGTTTTGCCCGGGCCTTCAATTTACAGGGTAGCCAGACAGTCTTCAGACATTTTCTTTTCATGTTCTACAATGTAGAGCAATATACAGCTTCTGTCAAGAAGCTTTTTTCGCCAATAATATTTCCTTTCCAAGGTCGGTGTTTTTAGTATGCTTAATTGAAAAGCGTCATAAGACGGCAAACACGCATAAGGAGCATAATGAGAAAAGAAGCATCGTTGCCTGTGCGTTTGGATACGGATTTAAGCAATCGCCTGGACCATACCGCGGAGCGATTGGGCCTGACCAAGTCCGCCTTGATCCGCATCTTGGTCAAATCTTTCCTGGATCAATTGGAAGCAGACGGCGGTAAAATGACTTTACCCTTTAGATGGCAGAAATCAAAAATGGAGAAAGCCCCTTCTTCGTTGAGATACGTTGCCGAGCCCAAATCGCAATATGGCCGTAAAGGCGGCAAGCGCTGAAATCCGTCATGATCATTGTCACTAAAAATCGCCGGCCGCTCCTGCCCGCGCAATGTAACATGATACCATGCCCCAAGATGTTGCATTCTTAATGGTCTAGCCATATTTAAACCTTCTCGTGTCTTTCCCCATAACGTGTGACCCCGATTCCTCTTCGTGACCCTATTCTCTCCTTCCCTATTCCTGCTCGAGCCGACGGAGAAATTGCACCAACTGGATTTGGCTGGCGACAACACGGCCCGCCTCGCGCTCATGGAAGAAATTAAAACACTGCCCTTTGCCACCGTGTGGGATGAACATTGTGCCGAAGAAAATATTCCCGCCGGCATGGCCTAGTTGGATGAAATCAAATCTTATGAACGCAAGGTATTGGTCCGGCGGCAATAGAAATCATTGCCGGCATGGCGCGGTTGACCGGTTGATTCCTTTTTCGCAACAAGCCGGCACTTTGGGGCGATTGAAATATGCCCGATTAGGGCTTTCGCTTATTCTTTGCGGGCGTGACTCAACGGAAGGATGCCAGAGATGAAAGACACGCGCTTCCGTTATAACCGACTTGCCGCGTGGGCCGACTTTATAAAGCCGCCTTGAGAAGTCATCGTCCTCCAGCCCCCAGCCTGTAAAATTTTTGTCAAAGCCGTTCACCCGTTCAACGTCCTCGCGGAAAAGCGAAAAATGACAGCCAAGAATTTTCGGCTTGTGCGCCTAGAAGATCAATGCCCAGAGGATTCATACTCCTGTTTTGGTGCCACAGAACGGTGGACCAATCCCTGGTCTCCCTCTTCCCGATATCGCCGCCATCCCCGCTTCGCCTGCCGATAACTTAGTCCGAGACAAATGCTGATCTCAACGAGCTGGCGGTGGTGGTTGAGACTATTGAGGAGTTTGAGAGGTGAAGATATGCCAAAGATTCAGATATATGATAACCACACAGAAAAGTTGGCGGATTGCAGATGAGATAGACAATTTGCTATTCGGACTACTGCACAAAGGCACCTTGGAGTTGGAAGTAAGCGAGTGAGGTGAGAATAATGTCTCAAACAT
>Ga0208905_1001990_pt1 | contig 10060 bp, 7 predicted proteins | sample AntAceMetag02UKS_FD_184776 | JGI IMG/M metagenome (GOLD analysis project Ga0208905, IMG submission 184776) | Saline lake microbial communities from Ace Lake, Antarctica - Antarctic Ace Lake Metagenome 02UKS (SPAdes) (version 2) | ecosystem: Environmental > Aquatic > Non-marine Saline and Alkaline...
AGCCCTGTATATGCCGGCGTTGGTATCGATTCAATGCAATCCTGTGATGATCGCTTTTTATAATCGCCTGAAAGAAAAAGGCAAGAATGGGAAAGTGATTGTCTGTGCGATAATGCGGAAACTGGTTCACCTTATTTTTGGGATCCTGAAATCCGGCAAAAAGTACGATCCAAATTACAAACCAGCTTTTGCTTGACAAGAACGGTATCTACAAAGTCTCAAGATCTTTACATGATAAAATCGATTATTACCGATTGAAAGTCTCACTCTAATATTCCTTGACAAGGCACCATAATAGAGTTAGTTGTTTAGCCTATTTTTGATCTTTACCGTATCATATGTGCTTTTGAACAGCTGTAACCTGGAGGGGATTATGGTCAGATCGTCTAAAGCCCTGTTTCTCAAAACGAGAGATAGGGCTTTTTTTAATGATGTCTTTAGGGAAAAGTGGGGAAATAAAAGATGGAACCATTTAGGCAATAGGTAAGCTAACTGTTCTCCAAATTCAAAGAGGGTGGTTTCGGCCATCATTTTCTCCGAAGCCCTAAGGCCGCTTCCGGCGTTATTGGGTGATATCGAGAAAAGATGCCCGTACAAAGGGACTGATAATATTAATTTGTCAGGAGGTACAATGACACATCAAATAGAAGATGGAACAGTTAAAAAATTCCTCAAAGAAATAATGGACATCGAGCGGATTTACGAAAAAGAGCTTAAAAATGCCAAAAGTGCCCGCCAAAGTGAACTCAAAGAATTATTGGATAAGTTTGCCTCAAAGGAATTAGACGATGAAAATTCATAAAATAAAATTAAAAAATTTCAGACAGTTTTATGGTGAACATACCATAGAATTCGCCACAGGAGCGGAAAGAAATGTTACGCTTATTCATGCAGAAAATGGTTTTGGCAAAACTACGCTTTTGAATGCAGTTTTGTGGGCATTATTTAATCAATTGACAAAAAAGTTTGAAGATCCAGATAAAATATTAAATTTCACCGCAGAAGATGAGGGAGAACATTTAGCTTCAGTAGAGGTTGAATTTGAATTTAACAAGACTAATTATCTAGTAAGTCGCTATTTTGATAAAACCAAAACAAATAAAGATAAAACAACATTACAGGCATATAAGATTGAGTCAGGAGCACATAAGGCAATGGATGCACCTTTTACGTTTATTTCCTCAGTGGTGCCGGCTGAAATGGCAAAATACTTCTTTTTTGATGGAGAAGCAGCTGAGGCATTTTCTTCTGCCAAGAACTACAAAGAAATTAGAATAGCTATACGAAGCATTCTTGGTTGTGAACTTGCAGACACAGCGATTGAAGATCTTAGAGATATGTCGAAGCAAATAACTAAGAATATAGGTCAGATAGCAGGAGAAAGTGAGATACAAAAAATTGAAACTAATTTAAGTAAAACATTAGAGGAAATAGAGAGAGCTAAGCAAATTAAAAAGGATATTGAAGATGATATTGAAATATTTAGATATCAGCGCAATGAACTTGCAGAAAAACTTACAAATATGGAGGAATCAAAAAATATACAAGCTTTACGACAGGAAAAAAAGAGCCGCTGTATACAAGTTAAAACCGACATAAAAGAAATTCATCGTAATATTATTGCTTGGATAGGCCAGGAAGGAATACATGTTATTAGCCAAAAAATATCAAAGGAAACCCTAAATTTTATTGACGAGGAAAGTATAAAAGGGAAAATTCCAAGTCCATATAACGAGGATTTTGTCAAGGAACTTCTGGAAAAGGAAGTGTGCATATGCAAAAGGCAACTTAATCCTGGAACAGAAGAATGGAAGTCTGTTGCGGACTTACTTCGAAATGCAGCAAATGCTGAAATTTTGGGAAGAATTGTTCGAGCAAGAGCTCGTATATCAAACTTTAGAGAAAAATGTGTTGATGCTATTACTTCAATTGAAAAGCAAAATAAAAAACTCGCAGATAAAATACAGATTCAAAACCGCCTTGAACAAGAAATAGCGGAGCTAGGAAAAAAAATAGAAGATTTACCAATTAGCGAAATATCAGAGATGGAGCGGGCAAGAAGAAAACTTGATAAGAAAATCCAAGAAGAAAATCAAAAAATTGGTGGAATTAGAGTAAAAATTAATGAGCTTGAAAATATAGCAAGTCGACTTGAAGATGCCCTTATTAAGGCCAGTGAAAAAAATAAAAAAGCAGGAAAGCTTGTAAAGAGGCGCAATCTAGTTTCAAAATCACTGGAACTGCTAACGAGCATGCTTGAAGCATATGAGCAAAAAGCAAGAGAAACCCTTCAAAAAGAAATAAATGGTATATTAGATGAAGTAGCTCATAAAGATTTTAAATGCCACCTCAATAGTAACTTTGCGATTGAACTGCGGTTGGCAGACGAAAGACCAAGCCCTAAAAGTGGAGGGGAGAATCAGTTGTTGAGTCTTGTCTTTATCGCCTCTCTCGTGAAATATTCTGCATCGAGAATCGATGATGAGAAACGTATACTCAAACCAGGCACTATTGCTCCCCTTGTACTGGATGCACCTCTTGGGCAACTTGATACCACTTATCAGGGTAGCACAGTTAAATATGTTCCAACCTTGGCTGAACAAGTCGTTTTGTTACTATCAAGTGGTCAGGGAGGGGAAGGGGTTCTTGAAGCACTGGAACCATATATTGGAGCTGAGTATCTATTGATTTCACAAAATAAAGCGAGCAAAGGGAAAAAGCCAGAAGTAAAGCGTATTCTTCATGGGCGTGAACATCTTTGTACCCTCTTTGATTGTCCAAAGAATATGACAAGCATAGAAAGGATTTAACGAGCATGCGCAATTTCAGAGCAAGCGAGCAATTTAAGGGTTTAGTAGACAAATTAACTCAAGACAACCATCCTGATGCTGGAAGATCAATATTTCCGACAATGAGAGAACTTCTCTGTTTCGCAGCAATACTTGGATTTGAACATGATCGTTGCCATAAATTGAAAGAAAAAACATTTGAAATTGTAGATGGAAGGATTTTTTCTAATAGTCCAAAAACTTTAGATATCTTTTATCTGATATCGTTAGCAAGTACTAAAGATTCAGAAATCTTAAGAGATGAAAATGAAAATAGAATGATTGAGATATTTGAAGAATACAGTCAAGGAGGATTCGAAATATTAGAGAGTTGGCTACGTGAAAAACCAGAGGATTTATACGGAGATAAAGCTATTCTAACAGCTCTCTATAAATACAAGTTCCTAAATTTACCAACTGACGTTGAGGAAGCAACCGGTGAAGTAAGCTTTTAATTATGTTAAGAGAACTTAAACTAAAAGCTGTTTATAGGTCAGAATCCGACAATATCCTAAGAGATTTTTATATTCCCACATTAAGCGTTTCAAAAAAATATGATCGGGCTGTCGGTTTTTTCTCCGCCAGTATGTTGTCATATGCAGCGCAGGGTCTTTCAGCATTTATAGAAAATGATGGGCACATGCGGCTTATTATTGGTGGTGCGTTAGAGCTTGAGGATGAGCAGGGAATAAAAGAAGGATACGAACTACGGGAAATAGCTGAAAAGTTTGGTAATCACATTGTTAGAACGATTGAAAGTGTTAATGATGCACTGTTTTACCGACGTATTGAAGCTTTATCGTGGATGGTAGCTTCAGGACGTTTGGATGTTAAAATCGCTCTCCGCAAAAAAGGGATGTACCACGAAAAAATCGGAATTCTTACAGACTCAGAGGGTGATCAGGTCGTATTTCAAGGAGCAGCTAATGAAACCGCAAGTGCACTCTTGCCAGATTTTAACTTTGAATCAATCAATGTTTTTCAGTGTTGGCGAACTGAATTTCATGATCATTTTATGCCATACTTGATTGGTTTTGAAAAACTATGGAAAAACAATTCACCGGACACTCTGGTTTTGGATTTTCCAGAGGCCGCAAAAGAAAAACTAATACAAATTGCGAAGCGAGGCCCAAAGATTATTAGTTCTAAAGTCGAGGAAGAATTATGGAATAGATACAAGATTAGAGATTCAGAAGACACAGAGCTAGGAAGCCTTCCGCAGAAGCCTTCTACACTTAATGGTGAGGAGTTCATAATTGGCAAGCATCAGATTAAGGCACTTAATGCGTGGAAAGCTAGCGATTTCAGGGGCATTCTAGCACATGCTACTGGGGCTGGAAAAACAATAACTGCAATATTTGGCGCTCTTCGTGTATTCGAAACATACAAGAAACTGTTTTTGATTGTGTCTGTACCCTACCAGAATTTAGCTGATCAGTGGGTTAACAATTTAAAAGTATTTAACATTAATTCTATTAGATGTTATGAAAAAACGACACTATGGGAAAAACTGCTATCTGATTATATTGCCCTTTATCAAACGGGTGCCATAAAATTTGTATGTCTTGTCGTAGTGAATAAAACACTCCAGTCACAACATTTCCAAACGCTTCTCAGACAAGTCCCTGGTGAAAACATTCTTTGGATTGGAGATGAATGCCATCATCACGGTTCTCAAAGTATTGCTTCGGTCCTGCCTATTCAAGCAAGACTCAGATTGGGATTATCGGCCACCCCTGAGCATTACATCAATACAGATTCCAATGATCGTATTAATGAATATTATGGATCTGTCGTTGATGTGTACAGTTTGAAGGAAGCGCTGGATCAAGGGGTGTTAACTCCTTATAAATATCATGTTATTCCAGTTAGTTTAACAAAGGATGAAGCCAATAAATATCGAGAATTAAGTACACAAATATCCCGACTTGCGGCAAGGAACAAAGGGGACATAACTTATGAGGCAGATGATGAGGTGTTGAAAAACCTTCTTTTCCGTCGAGCGAGAATATTGGGGCAGGCTTCAAACAAAATAACAGAGCTCAAGACACTTCTTGGCGTAAAAATTCCTTCCCCACTTTCCCTTTTTTACTGTGGGGATGGTGGAACAGAAGATGAAGTTACTGGTGATATAATACGACAGGTAGAAGCGGTAACTGAAGTGCTATATAATTTTGGTTGGAAGAGCTCTCATTTCACGTCAAGGGAAAGTAGAGATGAGCGAATAAAGCTTCTTGATCATTTTAGACTGAACTTCATTGATGCACTTGTGGCAATTAGATGCTTGGATGAAGGCATAGATATCCCTGCTTGTCGAACCGCATATATTCTAGCAAGTAGCAGAAATCCAAGGCAATTCATACAAAGACGCGGTAGAATATTGCGAAGATCTTTAGGTAAAGAGTTCGCCGAAATCTACGATTTTTTTGTGACGATTCCAGAAGATATTACCGATGGATCAACATATGAAAGACAGTTAATTAAATCAGAACTAGAACGTGTAGCTGAATTCACACAGCTATCGATGAATGAAGGGGATGCGGTTCGAACGCTTATGCCAATATTAGAGCAATACGATTTATTACATATTTTAACATGATTAGTAAAAACCCTATAATCATTTATGGAGAATCTTAATGCCTAATTATGAACATTTAATAAATAGAATGCTGAATATGCATTCCTCCCTTTCCGATGACAGCTAATATCAGTATATGGACTAATCAATTTTCGTATGTTAGCAAATTGTCAAAATCTTCAAGCTTTTTGATACGGCTGTAAATAATAGTAATTCCTCGATTTAGATGCGCCATGAACTGTCCCTCAAGATTTTCTTTTAAATTAATACCATCTTGCAAACATCTTTCTTTTAAGAGGGCTATGAATAAACTGTCCCATTCTCCTGTTAATGTATAACGATTAAATTCCATACCATCTTCTAGATATCTTTCTGTGTTTGGAATTCCAGGTTCATTTAACGATAGACAGAAACCAATTCTGCATAGAATATTTGGGTTAAGACCAGTACGCGCTTTCAATGTTCTCACTTTCGTAGTCAATTCAACGTCTAGCTTGACTTTATTCAATTTCATATTACGACCCTTTTATTAAAAATATCCTAGTTCCCCGAAGGTCATTTTCTCTTTCTTGTCATACTTCAAGTGATAGGCGTGAGATATATAGTCTTGTAAATCGTTAAAATACCCCTTGCTTATCTCTGTGTCCGTCGACAAGATTATTGTTTGATGACTTACATTCGGAAAAAAAGTATTTATTAATTTTTCCCTGTGATCACTATCTAATCGGCTTAGTGGCGTATCTATAATTACAGGAATTGGGCGGCCTGATATTTTTTTTAATGACCACAAAATCGCAATCGCAAATATCTGTCTTTCACCGGAAGAAAGGCTTTTCTTTGAGATCTTCTTCCCATTAGAATCAAAAATATCAATAGAAAAATCAGATGGATTAACGACAACCTTTGAGAAAAGATCTTGCTTCCTGCTCAATTCATTAAAAAGTAAAGCTATTGTTTCTTCAAGCTCTTTAATTTTTTTTTGTTTTATTTCATCGGCAAATTCTAACAGGACTTTCCTGGACCGAGCTATCAATTTAAGTCTTTCTGAAGCCTCTTTACTGTCAGCCATAGCTTGATCGAGTTTTTGAAGTCTGCTGTTGATCTGTTGTTTTTTAAAATCGAGACTCTTCTTTTTTTCGTCATCATTATTAGCCTGCTGTATCAATGACCCGAGCTTTGTATTACAAAGATTCAATTGCTCGATCTCTTGCTTAAACAGGTCTTCCGTTGGTGTACGAGCTAAATCGGTTTCAACGTTAAACAGATTATCTTCGAGCTCCTGCAGTTTTTGACACAGCCCTGTCATCGCCTGGGGTATCCTTGAGATAACTTCCTCAATTCCGAAATTAATTTTATCAATGTCTTTTGATGATAAATCATCAAGCATATCAAAATCTTTAGTTTTGTTTACCTTTTCCAGAAGGTTATGGGAGATAGTAGTTATTTTTTGAGATAAGAGTGTAAACGAATCATCATTCAAGAGTTGTGAAAGAGTTTTATCAAGGTCTAATTCTTTTAACAGAGAGGCAAGGTGCTGGTTGATGCTATCCCTTTGCAATTGAGTTTTCAGAATATCATTTTCGTGCTTGAGTCTACTTTTCAGGCTCATGCATAGTCCTGAACAAAGAGAAAATGGGAACAACCCTTGGCATAAATCCCTGATTCTGTCTTGAACATTTTCAATTTCTAATGTAAGTTTTATCTTCTGCGATTTTAATGTATCGAATTTTACCGAAAATTCTCCCCCTAGTGCCAAGATTTTTTCTTCGTAAGTTTGGATTTTTGATCTTAACCTCTCAATCTCTACTTCTTTTTTCGCTCGATCTTGCCGTAATTCTGATAATTGCTCTTCAATATCTGCGAGATTTTCAAGAAGTTGATTGAGTTCGCCACTTGATGAATTCTTATCATCTCCATTGTTATTAATTTTCTTTGTATAAATGATGAGATCCGAATAAAGCCTTTCTGTAATATCGATACCCAAGAGTGCCTTCATTGAATCCATAAGATAGCTACTATCAACAGCCCTACCCCCGGAAAGCTTTCGAATCTTTTCACCATCAAAAAAGAATATCTGGGCTATTGCGGGTGGAATAAGCTCCTTAATAAATGTATTCCACTGGGCTGGGTCTAGATTTTTTAAAGGTTCCTCGTTCTTTATAACGTCTACCTTTGCTCTAATTCCATCACCGTTTCTGTTCCATGATCTTATTATGCAATACGAATCTTGGATACCGAAGTGCGCATGTGTGAATTCGAGTGTTATAGATGCATTCTCGAGCGCTATGTTATCTTTTCCGTTCCTATGGATTTTGTCGAGCAGGTATTCTTCATATTCTTTTTTCGTAACACTGGGGACTATAGAGTTTATTCCAAGGAGACATACGTTGATTGCCTCAAACAAGTTCGTTTTACCCGAGCCGTTTTTGCCACCAAATAGGAGAATCGGTTTAACCATTCCATCTTTGAAACGAGGTTTCAAATCGAATTCTTGCTCACCACGGTATGGTCCAAAGTTATTTACAACGAGCTTATTAAAAATCATAGGAACCTCAAAAACGGTTAAGATCTCATTATATCCTCAAGTGATCGCCAATCCTTCTTTAAAATCTTATCGATGCGTTTGTAGATATTAACACGACGGCTCATACCATGGAATTCTCTTTCTAGATCTAGTAATTTGGCTACCAGATTAAGGGGTACATTGTTCTTTTTGCATATTTTATCGAGTATTATCTGATCTTCTACAGTATAAGAGCCCATATCCTCTTGAACCCAATCTAGACTCCTGCCCGTTACGTCATAGTAGATTTGTGGTACTTGATCCAGCCAATCGTGCTGTTCTGTGCGCCATAACCGTCTTATTTCATGGAGTTCATCGGTAGAAATTAATATAACATCTGGTACATCCTTTTGAATCTCTAGTTGGGTTTCTAAAAGCCTCTTCAATAAAATTTGGGGCAAGCCTTTTTCAATTGTCGTTTGGCCCCACGCTATATCTTTGCTCCCCGCTTTAAAGTACACTTTACCATTTCTTCTTCGATGATCTCGGTATTGTTTTTTCTGCTCCGGTTCTTTGAAAGTTGCAATAAAGTTTCTCAGTTCGAGAAGTTTTTTCATCCATGATATTTTCCTGGTTTCCACTAAAGTCTCCATAGAAAGATCACGGTTTACTACTGTACACACCCAACATCCAAATCTCCTGTTTCCAAGAGAAGGCGTAGATTCGTCGATTACGAGAGGGCGTTCATCCGCCCCTGCATCTCTGTATAAGGCGAAGAGTTCTTGGTTTGTTTTATCGTCGCCCCATGGGCATGAAAACTCTGTTAGATATTTCCAAACATCTTCAGTCGAAAAATCAACAATTGGAAGATATACATACGCGCCAGGAAAAAATGTATGGCTCTTTAAATTGGTCCTTCGTATACTGTGGTTTTCAATAGCTTGGGCCCGGGTAGTACTTTCTTGTTTTCTCAATCCAAGAACGATTATGACTTCACCATATTGGGTGATTTTTGACATAATGTATTTGTTCATTGGACTGATTTTGAGACGATCCGTGCACCACCTATTGCGTGAATATGGAACGGGGTATCCTTTCCCTATCAGATTGACCCAAAAAGAATCTGATATCTTTGGTTCTACAACTTGAGTGCAAAAAGGAAAGCCTTCACGGGTTGCAATCTTTTGTATGGAGTTTAGGTTTGAAGTTATTAAATCGATTATGGCAGGTGATTCTACCCAAGTATTTGAAGAAATAACATAGATTGGTTTCTCCCTCTTTTTCTGAGGCAAGGACTCAAGGGCATTCCATACTAACTGAAGGGTTGCCGTCGAATCTTTACCACCGCTGTATCCGATTACCCAAGGTTTATTATCAGCAAGATAAACTCTCCTGATTTCATCGAGAATTTCTGAGAGATATCGCTTGCTGAATAGCTTCTCAGTCCCTACAGAGGGAAATAAATTGAGGCTATTATCGTTCATACTATTTCACCTTTTTTCCAAAGGGTTTCTATACGATCTTCTTCTTTTGATAATGGAATGTCGAGAGTTTCTTTGAGAACATTCACGGTCAAAACGAGATTGTTGGATGCCTTACTTACCCTCCCACCAATCATCGCACGCCCTTCCCAAAACTTAGCATTCGATCTTGACCAATCAATCACAGATAAATTGGCGAGCCTATCTTTCCAATTATTGGGGTATAGCTGGATTAAGTCCGCACCAGCAATGCCAATGGCGTGAAGTGCAAGTCCATGTGCATGAATATAATCCCTCCTTAACGTAGCTGTATCGACTTTTCTTTCTTTCGCTTTTTGCCAATCGGGTATCATTTTTGTTACTTCGTTCCAAAATTCTATTGCAAGCCGCTTTTCCACGGGAGATATATCATCGGACTTTTTCTTTTTCAGAAGTGACAGGTTTGCTTGATAAATGCTGCTAAGCGTAAACAATTTGGTAGATCGATTCGATATGGTGGTTTTTCCCATTTCTGTCAAGCCATTAAAAATTGGTACATCAATAGCAAGATTTCGGGCTAATTCTGCTAAAGGTTCACGATGATCATAAAGAATGCCTAATGACTTTGTTGGCCGCACCGCGTGCTTATTGAGATCCGCGAACATTTGCTGACTACGCCGCAATCCGGTAT
>Ga0208905_1001991_pt1 | contig 10057 bp, 12 predicted proteins | sample AntAceMetag02UKS_FD_184776 | JGI IMG/M metagenome (GOLD analysis project Ga0208905, IMG submission 184776) | Saline lake microbial communities from Ace Lake, Antarctica - Antarctic Ace Lake Metagenome 02UKS (SPAdes) (version 2) | ecosystem: Environmental > Aquatic > Non-marine Saline and...
GACAGCATCAGTTCTTTGACTTTTTAGAGGCTTTTGTCTAGTATAAGATTAAGTATGGTTTCCAGGGGTGGAAAATTCGAGTAGGTCGCAAGTCGCGATCTGCTCTTTTTTTTTTGCTATAATTTATATTTAATTTAATGCACGATAGTGTTATATTTAACTTTATTAGCTTTTTTGGGGTGTCTTTACTTGTCTGCTATGATAAAAACGCAAAAGATAGTTATAGAAGAAGTGCCAAAGGGACAGAGAAGACCGAAGTTTGTAAGACGTGGAAGTTTCGTTACGACATTCGACCCCGATCGCGAGTCTAAGCTTTGGATAAAGCATCTATGCAGAGAGCAGGTCAGTAAAATAATAACTTGTCCGATAGAGATGGAATTGATTGCATATATGCCTATTCCTAAGTCAACTAGTAAGAAAAAAGTTGCCTTAATGCTGAATAACGATATAAAGCACATAAAAATACCTGATGGGGATAATATTTTCAAAAAATATAGTGATGCTCTAACAGGTCTGGCGTACAACGACGACAGGCAGATCTGGAAGATATCTATTGAAAAAAGGTACAGCACGAAACCTAGGGTCGAAATCACATTAAGCTATGAAGAGGGCTAAGAGTGGCAGAAGATACGCAAAAAAAAGACTGGCACAACGAAAAACGAATGTTATCGGATCTTATTCCTTATGAAAAAAATCCCCGAAAAATAACAGATGAAGATCAGAAGCGGCTGAAAAAGTCATTCAAAAATACTGGTTACGCCGAATCTATTGCTATTGATACAGACAACGTCATTGTAGCGGGACATCAACGTTACGAGATTTTAAAACAACTAAATAAAAAAGATATCGAAATAGATGTCAGAGTTCCTCCTGAAAAGTTAACTGAGCAGGAATTTAAAGATTATCTGATAGCATCAAACAAGGATACTGGTGAATGGGACTATGTAGCATTGGCGGAAGAGTTCACAGCCGAAGAGCTACTAGATAAAGGCTTTGACGAAGAAGAATTCAAGGATGTAGAGGTCGAACAGGTAGAAACAGAAGGCGATGACGAGGTGCCAGAGACGCCAGAAGAGCCGAAAACAGTAAAAGGTGATTTGTACGAGCTAGGAGAACATCGGGTACTTTGCGGGGATGCTACGGTTATTACCGATGTCGAAAGGCTTATGGATGGTGATAAAGCTGACATGGTTTTTGCAGATCCACCTTATGGATATAAGTATGAGAGCAATTACCAAAATAAACACAAAATGCTCGAAGGTGACGATAAGATAATCGACTTTATGCCCGTGGCATTTACGGTAATACAAGATGATTCTCCAATATTTGTCTGTACAAGCCATCAAGTTATTGAAAAATGGAAACCTTTATTTGAAGATTCATTTACATATAAAAACTTAATCGTTTGGAAGAAGAATAACTGGTCAATGGGAGATTTAAAGGGAGCTTTTGCAGGTCAACATGAATTGATACTTTTTGGACATAAGGGAAGAGCAGAGCTTAATGGGGAAAGGAAAAGAGACGTTTGGGAATTTGATAGGGATCCACCCGCAAACCATCCAACACAGAAACCGATTGATCTTATTATGTATGCTATAAAAAGCGTGAAAATGAATGGCGATAACGTCCTTGATGTATTCGGCGGATCTGGATCAACACTAATCGCTTGTGAGAAGACAAAACGTCGGTGCTACATGATGGAGCTAGATCCGAATTACTGCGATGTTATAGTAAAAAGATATAAAGATTTTTGCGAAAAGAATGACAAAGTCGCAGTGATTAAGCGTAACGGAGAGGTTTGTAGTGATTTTTAACTATATCAAACTAGGAATAGAGCGATGATTAAACTACCACCGAAACAGGAAGAGTTTGTGCAGGAACTTATCAAAGGTAGCACGCAATCGGACGCATATAGGAAAGCATACAATACGAAAAAAAGCACGGATAAGTCTATCTGGGAGCTTTCGTCTAGGCTTGCAGACAAGATCAAGGTGAAATCAAGGCTAGCCGAAATTAGGAAGCCAGTTAACGAAAAAATAGGCTATACTCTTGAAGCTCATATCAAACGGCTAGAAACTTTATCTATGAAAGCAGCCAACGCAGGGCAATTCACGGCCGCGATAGCTGCAGAGATAAGTCGAGGCAAAGCGTCTGGCCATTACGTCGAAAAGATCGACCATACCAGTTCCGATGGATCGATGGCTCCGACCAAGATCGAGATCGTCGCTCCTGATATTGATAAGATTGATAGGTGATTTATTGTAAATGAAAGATGTTTTCAAATAATTGAGCTCGCCAAAAGGTTTGAAACCTTGAAGGACTTTAGGGATGCGCATATTAAGGAATATAATTATGCACATAGAAAAGGAATTTCAAAGGTTGCTTTTTCTCATCTAAAAAGAATAAGAACTTACATAAGCGAAAACCAAGATGGTCGCGTATGTAGTGAGTGCGGAATCCTTAAGACGTGGGATTGTTTTTACTACGCGTCAAGAAAAAATGGATATATACGAGCTAAATGTAAGGATTGCTGTAACATTCGATCAGTCGAGTGGAGAAAAGAGAATACAGAGCGCTCTAGAGATATTGTTAGGAATAGTGCCAAAAAACATCCCGAGACTAGCAGAAGAATGAAAAGGCGATACAGGGAAAATCACCCAGAGGCTTGCATTGCTCGGGATTTATTAAAAAGAGCCTTAAAGTTGACAGGAAAAAGAAAGGAAGAAATAACACAGAAAGCACTAGGGTATGGATTTAAAGAATTAAGAACGAATATTGAAAATAAATTTTCTGCTGGTATGAATTGGAATAATTGGGGTGAGTGGGAGGTCGATCATATAAAACCAGTATGTATTTTTATTGATGAAAAGATTTATGACCCTAAGATAATAAATGCCCTATCTAACTTAAGGCCATTATGGGCAGAAGAAAACAGGGCAAGGACAAGGAGGCGATGGGAAAATGACAACTGCACGAATTGAATTGCCTCCTAAGTTAATTCCTATTTTTGCAGCGCCTCGGGGATCTGTGAGATACAGAGTCAGCTATGGGGGGAGAGGGGGAGCCAAGAGCTTCTCCTTCGCTCTAATGGCTGCTGTATGGGGGTACAAAGAGTCACTTAGAATACTTTGCGTAAGGGAGTTTATGTCTTCGATTAAGGATTCTTTCTTTGCAGAGCTTAAGAACGCTATCAATTCAACACCTTGGCTCGCCACGCAGTACGATATCGGAGTCGATTATATTAAGGGCAAAAACGGAACACTCTTTATCTTTAAAGGCATAAGGAATAACTCGTCTTCTATTAAGTCATTATCACAAATTGATTTGTGCATCGCCGAAGAGGCAGAGCAGATAGGTGAGACTAGTTGGTTAGATTTGGAGCCTACGATCCGCGCCCCGAAGTCTGAGATCTGGGTGATTTACAACCCTAAAAGAGAAAACTCCCCAGTCGATAAGAGATTCAGAAAACACCCACCATCTAATGCCGCTATTGTCGAAATGCGTTACGATGACAATCCTTGGTTCAGTAATGTTTTAGAAACCCAGCGTCTTAGAGACAGAGACGTTATGGACACATCAACCTATGATTGGGTTTGGAATGGCGCCTACCTCAAAAACGACGAAGCATCAGTCTTTCATGACAAGTGGAAAGTTGAAGAATTTACGCCCGATAAAACGTGGGATGGGCCGTACTTCGGTCTGGATTTTGGCTTCAGCCGAGATCCAACTGCGGCGACAAAAACTTGGATTCATAACGAAAATTTATACATCGAACATGAATGCGGGAAGGTAGGGCTTGAACTTGATGATACAGCAGAATTTCTTAAAAAGAGGATCCCTGGAATCGAAAAACATATCATACGAGCAGATTGTGCAAGACCCGAATCAATATCTTTCTTGAAAAGAAAGGGACTGCCGCGGATAGTGGGTTGCGAGAAAGGAAAAGGGTCGATAGAAGACGGGATTGCATTTATGAAAAGTCATAGAAAAATAATAGTCCATCCCCGCTGCGCTAAGACTCAAGAGGAAATGAGCTTATATAGTTTCAAGGTCGATAGGCTTACGGGTGACATAATGCCTTCTATATTAGACGTTTACAATCATTACACCGACAGTATACGCTACGGATTAGAACCTGCGATGAAGAAAACTAAACGCGATTATAGTAAATTAGTTGAACAGAGGCGAAAGAAATGAGTAAATTAGGAAGCATTAAAAATCTGCGGATATTCGACAGCTTACGGAGCATATACAACGGTTTAGCCAATACTCGTAACGTCGTATATAATAACCAAGTCACGCATCAAGCTATAACCTTTTCGGAGCTTAGAGCAATATACAGGACGGGTCTTGGATCTAAGATCGTTAGACTTAAAGCAGGGTATGCGCTGAAAGATACGTTGCAGTTCGAGTCTACGAAAGATGAGGACATATACAAAGCTAAGTTTGAAAAAGCCGTTAAAAGAGCGTCGCGTTACATGATAGGCTTCGGCCGTGGCATTATTGTTTTGTATAATCGTGGCGAAGATATGAGTTCGCCTGCTCGAGGTAAGTTCGACGTTTCGAAAGTTGAGTTCAAGGTCTTTTCTGGCGATCTTGTTACTAGTACAGATGCTCCTATAGACCTGATGGATGCAAGATATTACAAGCCAAAATATTATTCAGTCCGTGGCGTACACTTTCACTACAGCAGAGTCATAGATTTTTCATATGTAGAGCCAACGGAATACGATGCTCCAATTTATCAGTATGGCGGAGTAAGTGAGTTTGAGCTTATTTACAATCAGTTGATCAATGACGGGATAGTTGAGAGATGCACGCCAACAGTTCTTGAAAAAAATGCTACTCTTTTCTACAAAATCGTGGGGCTAAAAGATGCGATGCAAGACAAGAACGACTCATATATAAGACAATATTTTACCGAAGCCGAAAATGCGAGGTCGGTGTACGGTGCGGCGCTTATCGACTCTGAAGATGATGCCTATACGGTTAATCAAACACTCACAAATCTGCAGGAAGCCGATTCGATAACTTTGAGAAGGTTAGCGATGGTTACAGGGATCCCTCTGGCTATACTCGTCGGGGAAAATGTCAAGGGGCTGAATTCTACTGGCGACAACGAGATGCGGATATTTCAGGATACAGTAGAGGTTCTGCAAGCTGATTATCTCGAAGATCCCATCAACGAGCTTTTTGCAAAAATCGGGCTAGGGAAGGTTTCGTTTAAAGATAATCAAGGAAGAACACCTGATGAGCGCATAAAATTCGAATCGTTAGTAATACAAAACGCTATTGCACTATATAACATCGGCGAAGACCATGGGAAGTATCTTGAAGAAAATGCCGTTGTTGTTAGAGATAAATTCTCAAAGTTTTTTCCCGAAGCTAAAGAAGAAGTTGAAAACGTAGCAAGTGAAAACGAAGCAGTCGAAAAGAAATGAGTAGAAAAAAACTGATAAAAACGCCTATACCATCGCTTACAGAAATGCGGGAATTCTCATCGCTGATGATTCAGATGATAGACCAGTTTTCCACTAGATTTAAAAATCAGGTCTTTGGTGAAATGACAAAAAAGACCGTTGATAAATTCGCAGACGCTCAAGTCGGTAATTTTGCAACGATATTTCTAAAACTAACAAAAGCAGTAAAGAAAAAATTACTTGCACAGTATAGTAATGATAGAATAGAAGTTATGGTAAAAGAAATAACTGGAAGAATCGACCGACGTAACAAAACTCTGTTGTACGGAAAGATTGAAGAGACAATAGGAATAGACACAGCAGAGCTGATAAAAAATGAAGGTCTTTCGTCAACGATAAACGCATATAGACTCGAAACCGAACAATACGTTAAAAAACTTAGAGACGAAACTCTGGAAGTATATATTGCTAATAGCTTGCGTGTAATGTCGCTCGGCGGGTCGTTAGAAGACGTGATGAGTGAGCTAGAACTCACAGGGTACAAAAAAAAGAACAATGCGAAGCTTATCGCGAGAACTCAAATAGCGACGTTCAACAGCCTTCTCACAAAAGCTAGAGCGCAAAAGCTTGGGATTGAAAAAGCGATATGGCAAACAAGTTCCGACGAAAGAGTCCGAAGATGCCATGCCGTGAGGGACGGCAAAGAGTTTGATTTAGATAAAGGATTATATAGCTCTTGTGATAAAAAAACATTGTTGCCAGGTGTTGATATAAATTGTCGTTGTACTAGCTTACTTATTTTACCTGAAGATTAACAAAATAAAAATGAGGTCAAAGAAATGAAATGGAGTACAGCTCTTATAGAGCAACAGCCTACTACAGGTCGAATGATTAAGGAAGACGGTAGTGCCGTTAATATCGTGGATTTATTGTCTGATAGTGATAGCAATTCTGATATTATCGCAGAAACGGCTGCTGCAATTTACTCTTGCAGTAACGGGACGACGCTTAGAACCGTGCCAGATACGGGGCTTCCTATCTTATCTCTTAGAGCTAAAACAACAGGAGCTTTGATCGTACCGCTTGAAGTTGATATTTTTGCAGGCGGAAATACTTATTTTGAAGTAATGATAAACGCAACGCTTACTGGTGCATCTTTTGCTAGTGCAGGTTCAAGCGCAGGAGCTGAAGCTGATATTTCAGCTACAGCCATAACTGGCGGAACTCGTGTGGCTTCTGGGTTTGTCGTTATGTCTGGGGGCGTCTCAAAAATGGTCGGACGTGATAATTTACTCGGACGGCTCGGACTTGAATTTGACACAGAAACTAACGTCGGCGATATTATAACTATTGTTGCTATGCCTTTTGCGGGTAACGTTTCATGTTCAGCGAGTATTCAATGGCGGAAAGTAGTTTAAATTAAATGTTGACGCGTAAAAACTAATGGTGTAATTTTTAAAAAAAAAGAAATAAGGTTCATGATGAGTTCTTTTCTGCTAAAAAAATTCAAAGACATTGCAATTTATAGTCCCGCAGCGAAAACGGCTATAAGCGTTCGCGACGGTGTCATTGAATATGAAGGATCGGAACTGATGATCGAGCCTTATGACAAGATTTTTACTGTTTACCGTTCTCCTGCGACAATTGCAAACGCCGCGGTTCAGATGCTCGGAATACCTTTAACTGACGAGCATGTAAGCCTCGATGAGCCTGCGCCCGACACTGGGAGCGTTGTTGTTGACGCGTCAATGATTGACTCTATAGACGCAAGTACTAGAACACGCGTTGCGATAAAAAACAAGCTTTCAATGAACGACGAATTATCTCTTACGTTGCAAAAGAAGTCACAGCTATCTCTAGGATATTTCGGTGATCTTGTTCCACACGACGAATTTGATTTTGAACAAATTAATCTAGTCCCTCATCATCTTGCTGCGGTTTCGACAGGGCGATGCGGAGAATTGTGCAGTTTCTTAGATCGGAAACCAGATTTTAAAAAAAAGGAGCAAAAAGAAATGGTATATCATAAAGCTTTTGTTGACGCAGAAGGACAAGTTAGTCTTGAGCAAGTTGTCGAAATAGCAACATCACTTCCCGAGGCTATCAAAATGTTATCCCTCGAAGATCTGCAGAAAATAATGCCTTCATTACAAGAAATTATAGGCATGGCTACAGTTAAGGAAGTTGCCGTAGAAGACGAAGAAACGCCTCCTGAAAAAGGTGAAACTATCCCAAAAGTTGAAACAACGGACGAAGAAACCGAAGGCAAAGAAGAAGAAAAAGACGAAGAAAAGCCTAAGTTTTCCGATGCTGATTTCAGAATCGCATTGAAAGAGAAATCTCAAAAATTCGCTGATGAAGCTGTCAAGCAATACGCTCAAGTAGTTGATAAAGCGCGTAATTTTCTTGATGAATCCTACGATTTTAAAGACAAGAAATCAGAACAGATAATGAAAGATGCTTTATCTACAGAGTCAAACGAAGCTTTTTCTGATGTTGAACTTCCTCTAGCATTCAAATTGTTGAAAAAAACCGCTGAATATAAAAAATTCGGTGATCATAAAACTGTCCATATTTTGGACGAAATCGCAGATAAGGAGCTATAATTATGGCATTCGGCACTGGTACTCTTAATGATATTGCAGGCGTGGGCGCAGGTGAGCGCTACGGCAAAAGCAACGTCGAACTTTCTTCCACAGTTTTTGAAGATGGACTTATTGTAGGTCGATTTGCAAAACTCGATACCGCGAGCATTGATTTGCTTGACGGCTCTGCTACTCCAAGTTTAGCGGGTGTTGTATTACGCAGCGTTTCGATGGATTTGGAATCGGGGCAAGCAATAGATTCTGACATTTATAATCAGATTTCTTATCTGCGTTCAGGACTCTGCACCGTTGCAGTAAAAACTGACGAAAGCCCTGCGGCTCTCGGACGCGTCTACGTTTCCAACGATGGCGATGCTCATGACGGTCTTGCTACAGCGACTAATACCGATGTTGCTGTTAACGGCGAATTTATCATGGAAATTAAAACAGATACTTGGTTGATTTATCTTGCACCGCCTCCTGGCGATATTGCAGACCACATCGGCGATGCCGTTGGCGCTCATGCCGCTTCTGCTATAAGCCTTCTCGATTCGGGAGCCTTTACTTCAGCGATTGAAGTCGAAGCTGCTCTTGCAGAAATATATCCAAAGATTGCTGTTGCGGTCGCTGATCCGAGCGATGCGGGTGCTTTACCTGTTACAAAATCCGCTACTATAGCGTTGACATCGACTGGTGTTGTAGATACAAGAACTCTAGCAATCCCTTCTCTTGCGGGAACAACATTGCTCTTGTCTTTTGATGTCGATGCTGGAGATCTTGCGGTAACATGTGCAGCAGGGATTAACGTTGCAGGGAATACTATTATGACTTTTGATACAGCAGGGGAGTACATAAAACTTGAAGCTGCACAAGTCGCAGGCGCTCTGGTCTGGCGCGTGATTGCTAACGATGGCGTAGTTCTATCTTAACTTTAGAGGATTTGAAAAATGAAAATTAAAAATTTATATAACCTTAATTCTTTTGAAGATTTTCTAAAATCTGGAAAGAAAACTGGTTTTACAGATGCCGCCGCAGGTGTTGTATTAGATCGTTACTTAACACAAGTTGACCCAAAGATTTTTGAGAAGCTTTACCCTGAACTTTCTTTCATGAATTCTGGTGTGACGGTCGATAATACTGGCGGATACGCTAGGCGCATACAATCTTTAAGGATCGTTGAGCAGGGTGAGTTCACGACATCTGGAGATGCTGCATCAGACAAAGGGAAAATTAGCTTATACGGCGAAGATTCCTACCTGAAAGTTTCAGTTCGTGAAGCTTTTTCGATCTGGAGCGATGATGATGTCAACGAAGCTAGTCTTGCAAATGTTAACTTGATTAGTAAGTATATCGAAGCAACTAACAAGATTTACCAGCGCGAAGTAGATGAAGCAGGATTTATCGGGATTCCCGATATTGCTTCCTCGACTGGTCTTTTGAACTACGCAAGTTTTACCTCTAGCGCTGCTTCTGGATTAATCGCGACTCTTACAAATCAAGAGATGTATGACGCAGTTGCAGGGCTTATAACAGACCAGTGGGGTGCTGTTAATAATACTCCAGGGTACATGGCTGATCGAGTAATTTTACCAGTCACCATCAGCAATGTTTTGAGCACAAAAATACTCAACACTGCTAGCGGATTCAGAACGGTAATGGCTGCGTTGACTGAAAACTTCCCTTCAGTAACATTTTCAAGCACTTTCAGAGCTGAAAGCGTTAGTGCAACGTCAGTAACAGTTGCATTTAGCACAAGCGATCAAGTCATGAAGATGAGAATACCTGTTCCTCTTACCGTTGGCGAGATCATCAAAAACGGTAGCTTTGACTACAAATGCGATAGCAAATATAGGATTGCAGGGCTTGATATCTTAGAAGACACTGGTGGCAGAATCCTCACAGGGCTGTAGGATGAAAAAAACCATTGAAGAATTGCAGAGCGAAGCAACGGCGAAAGGAATAAAATTTGATCGGCGATGGGGAGCTAAAAAGCTTCAGCGGAAAATTAATGGTGTGGTTATCAGCAATGATGACCGCACTATTGTCGTTCCC
>Ga0208905_1001993_pt1 | contig 10038 bp, 5 predicted proteins | sample AntAceMetag02UKS_FD_184776 | JGI IMG/M metagenome (GOLD analysis project Ga0208905, IMG submission 184776) | Saline lake microbial communities from Ace Lake, Antarctica - Antarctic Ace Lake Metagenome 02UKS (SPAdes) (version 2) | ecosystem: Environmental > Aquatic > Non-marine Saline and Alkaline...
CGATTCCTGGCTGCGCGATAAGTTCTTCGTTCAGCACTGCAAGCTTTTCCATCATCGGCCATTTATCTGGCATATCTGGGATGGGCTCAATGACGGTTTTGCGGCACTGGTCAATTATCACAAGCTCGACCGGAAGAACCTGGAGACGCTGATATACACCTACCTCGGAGACTGGATCAAGCGGCAGAAGGATGATATTTCATCCGGTGTGGACGGTGCTTATGAACGCCTGGCTGCAGCTGAGAACCTCAAGAAACAGCTTGAACTTATCCTGAAAGGCGAGGAGCCGTACGACATCTTTGTCCGCTGGAAACCTCTTAAAAAACAACCCATCGGCTGGGATCCGGACCTCAACGACGGAGTTCGCCTCAACATCAGACCCTTTATGTCGGTTGCTGACGAAAAAAAGAAAGGCGCCGGGATTTTGCGAGATAAGCCGAATATCCACTGGAAGAAGGACCGGGGGAAAGATGTTACGTCTGCTCCCTGGTACCACCTCGGCCCCGAATACGGCGGTAAGGAAGGCGACCGGATCAACGATCATCACCGGAGCTTGGCGGAGAAACGTGTGGCTCGAATGTCAGTAGAGGAAGGTAACAAATGAGTAAAATATATACTAATGCTCAGTTCTGGAAATGTGCGTTGCAGGTTAATCCAGCAAGTTATATTGAATACCGTGGAAAAAACCAGAGGTTAAGCGAAGATGAGTATAACCAGAGACTCCTTGAGATTTGTCTGGCAGAAAATATCAAAGTCATCGGGATAGCGGACCATGGCAATGTTGATGCCATAAAGGCTATCAGTAAACTATTTGGAGGAAATGATATAACTGTTTTTCCCGGATTTGAGATAGCATCCTCCGAGAAGGTACATTTTGTCTGTTTATTTCCGGAAAGCACAACTAAAACTAAACTGAATCGTTATCTTGGCAACCTGGAACTTACTGATCCCGAAGATGGCGTTCGTCCATCAAGGTTTGGAGGAGAACAACTCCTGACAAAGGTGGAGGAATTAGGAGGGGTTTGTTATGCCGCTCATGTAACACATAAAAGTGGTTTATTACTTGCAAAGTTGAATCATATATGGAAATCCCCCCTTCTTAAAGCGGCTCAGATTCCTGGCGCGCGGGATAATTTACCAGCAAAGTATAAACAGATAATCGAAAATAAAAATCCGGATTACAAGCGATCCCTTACTATCGCTGTTATTAATGCAAGTGATATTGCTCCGCCCGAAGACTTAAAGAAACCGAATGCTACCTGCATGATCAAAATGACTAAGCCCTGCTTTGAATCTTTCAAACAGGCTTTCCTGGACCCGGAATCCCGAGTCCGCTTGAATTCTGAAATACCGCAGGCCCACTACTCGCGAATTGAGAGTTTGAAGTTCATTGGGGGATACCTGGATGAGATTGAAATTGAATTATCCCAGCATCTAAATACGGTTATTGGTGGGAGAGGGACGGGAAAGTCGACCCTAATAGAGCTTTTGCGTTATGTTCTTGAGCTTACACCAACCGGTAAATCCACAAAAACCCAACATAGGGATATTGTTGAAGAAAATCTTGGGAAAGAGAAGGGGAGAGTAGAAGTAATTGTTAGATCGGGCAAGATGCATGGGAGACGATATATTATTTCCCGCCGCCATGGCGAAAAGACAGTAGTTAAGGATATTGATGGAACGATTTCTTCCTTAACTTCGCATGATCTTCTCCCAAGGATTGAGATATATGGACAAAACGAGATTTATGAAATCGCCCAATATCAAAGCGGCCAGTTCCGTATGATTCAGCGATTCTTGGAAGTGGACAATAGAAATGTTGAAAAAAATCTCAAACAGATCAAAGACAACCTACAGAATAACAGGAAGAAGATTTTGGCAATTCAGGACAAACTTGCGGATATTCAGGAGGATGTGGCAAAGCTGCCTAAACTAGAGGAACAGAAAAAGCAATACCAGGCCCTGGACTTGGATGAGAGGTTAAAGGATATTCCAAATATTGAAACTGAGAAACATATTTCTCAGCGAGTAATCGATGAAATAAAGGCAGTTCAAGAAGCTATAATCACCTTGCGGAAATCTTTGCCTGATATTGGATTCCTTGCTGACAAAGCAATTTCATCCCTGCCTCATAAAACTATTTTAAAGCGGGTTAGAAAAAAGTTCCGGAGTCTTAAGACTGAATTAGAAAAGTTGCTACTTAATTCCAAAAAATGCACCGATGATATTGAGAATGAAATTGAAGAGGTGCTGGCTCAACTCGATGAGAAGATAAAAAGTGAAGAAGCAACTTTGACAAAAGAATTCAAGAAGATCCCTGATTGCGAAGGCCGTAGTGGAAAAGAGATTGGGACGGCTTATCAGAAGCTACTCCGTCAAATCGAACGGATCAAACCGCTAAAATCTAAATGCGAGAAATATAGCTTTAGGAGAGATGATTTAATTCAGGAGAGAGAAGCATTACTTGCGGAATTATCGGAAAAGCGGACTGAACGGTCGGCTCAAATGCAGAGGGCACTAAAGAAAATCAACAAAAAATTAAAAGGCAAACTGAAACTAAAGGTAGAGACTGAAGCAAATCGAGAGCCGCTGATTGATTATCTCCTTAAAAGCAACTTGGAAGGTATTGGAGTTAAAAGATTATCATGGATAAATGAAGCGGTAGATTTCGCTCCAGTTAAATTATCTCAACTAATTAAAAATGGGGTGGATGATCTCAAAAGTGCTGGCTGGGGAATAACTACAACTGTCGCAGATGGCCTTTCAAGGCTTCCACCTTCCAGGATATTAGAGATGCAGGAATTAGAACTTCCAGATACTGTTACTATCGAACTTAATGTGTCCCATGAGGGCAAAGCGGATTATAGGGGTTTGAATCGACTATCGATAGGTCAGCAGTGTACGGCTATTCTGCATTTGCTATTGTTGGAAAACAAGGATCCTTTAATAGTCGATCAGCCTGAAGACAACCTGGATAATGCCTTTATTGCGGAAAGAATTGTGACGGAACTGCGATCGGCAAAAATTGGCCGGCAGTTTATATTTGCCACCCATAATGCCAATATTCCGGTTTTTGGTGATGCCGAATGGATTGGAGTAATGTCAGTAGAGGAAGGCAAGGCTGTAATGCCTGCCCATGAACAAGGGGCAATTGATCTGCCGGAGATCCAGAAAAAAGCCGCAGATATTCTGGAAGGGGGCCGGGCAGCTTTTATCCAGCGTAAGGATAAGTATGGATACTGAGTAAATGATAGTGAATATTGGGGAATATTATTAATTGAATAATCACAGAGTGGAGAGAAATAATCGTGCTAGTATTAGATAAATTAAAGAATAATTTGCGATCAGCTGCCATTCATTATTCCGATATCCAGGTATCACCCTCCTGTATTCTTTGGCCGGACGGTGACCGGCAGTGGGAAACTATTGTGCAGCGCCTAAAGACAGAACTCCCCGAGATGTTTGTTTTCGGGGAATATGATGTGGCAGAAAAAACCGGCCCGGCGATCTGGCTTCGCTGTGTTATCGCAAATAAAGCTCCTGGAGTGACAGTCCCGGTCGAATATCCCCCGATTATTTATCTTCCCGGTGTGAGCCGCCAGGATCTGCGCGCAGTTGAAAGCTGTCCCGATCGTTTAAGGCCATTGGCCGAGTTACAGTACAGCGGAACTATCTGGTCACAGATAAACTCGAAGGACTGGACTATCCTCGCCTTCCTCAAGTCGGATCAGGGTGGTCTGGGACTGGATGTAGCCCAGGATAATGATGCGAAGAAAGCCATGCAGTTAGCTCTTAATGAACTCATGGGGGAAGAAATTGATATTCTCAGGAACAAGCACATGGACAAGGACTATTTCAATATGCTTCTTACCAGCGATCCGGTGCGTGATCTACTCCAATGGCTTGATCAGGGGGATGTATTTAAAGACAGCCGCGATAACAATGCCTGGCAGGGTTTTGTAGAAGTCTGCAAATCCCAGCTTGCCTTTAATCCGGACGATGATGGAAATCTCAAAGGGGCGGAATTGTTAGCCGTTCATAAAGGTTCCTGGCTTCCGGTTTGGGAGAGGTTCTGTGAATCCCCGAAACGATATAGAAATATCCCCAATCTTATCCGGCAATGTCAGATGCCGATGACAGAACTTTTCTCCAGCGCTGAAACGCATGGAGGTTGGCCTCAATGGAATGACAGCCAGGAGAAAGCCCTCAGCGTCGACCTTATTAAATTGAACGAGCTGCCTCCCCATACCGCTCGTGAGCGCATCAAATATCTTGAAGAGCGGCATAAGGAAAGGCGGAGTTTAGTCTGGGCGGAATTGGATGACGCACCCCTTGCCTGTGCCATGAAAAGTCTGAGTATTCTTGCCCATGTAACAGCGAGCTCCCTTGCTGCCGGCACGGTGGATGACCTTGCGGCAGGATACTCCAGTTCGAGCTGGCAGGCTGATGACGCGGTCCTCGGGGCATTGGCCAAGGTGACAGTGCTTAAAGATATTGAAGCTGTTACAGTAGCAGTACGTGCTGTTTATCTCCCCTGGGCTGAAGAATCGGCACGATATCTACAGAAGCTAGTTGAGAAGGGTGGATATCCCGGAAAGAGGAAATTATCAACCGGCCCCGTCCAGAAGAAACCGGGGGAATGTTTCTTCTTTATTGATGGTTTGCGTTTTGATGTCGGCCGCCGCCTTGCCGAAAGGCTTATTTCAAAAGGATTAACCGCCGAAGAAATTCCAGTCTGGGGTGCGATTCCGACTGTCACGGCAACCGGTAAACCCGCGGTGACTCCAGTATCCCATCTGATCACCGGCCAGGAAGTTGCTCCGGACTTTGAGCCTTGTGTTGCCGCTACCGGCAAGTCGCTCAAGGGGGGGTATCATCTATCGAAATTGTTTGCCTCAGAAAATTGGCAGGTTCTTGACAAGTCGCAAGTCGGAGATCCTGGCGGCTATGCCTGGTGTGAATTCAGCAATATTGATCACGAGGGCCATGAACGCGGCTGGAAACTGGCCAAATATATCGAAACCCTGCTGGACGAAATTATTGACAGGATCGAACAACTGCTTCGATCGGGATGGAAGACTATTCATATAGTAACCGATCACGGTTGGCTCCTCATGCCCGGCGGTTTGCCTAAGACTGAACTCCCGTCATTTCTCACTGAAAATAAGTGGGGGCGCTGCGCCTCGCTTAAACCCGGGGCTGCCACGGAAGAGTGTCTCTACCCCTGGTTCTGGAATCCCCACCAGGAGTTTGCCCTCGCCAATGGTATCAGTTGTTACAGCGCCAAAAAAGAATACGCCCATGGCGGCATTAGTCTGCAGGAGTGTTTGACTCTCCGAATTACGGTTTCTAAGGGAACGAAGGCAGCTACCGGCCCGGCTATAATAATATCCGATGTGGTCTGGAAGGGACTTCGATGCAAGGTAGCTATCGAAGGGGAAGCATCCGGCCTCTCCCTCGACTTGCGTACACACCCGGGCAATGCGGCGACAAGTATTGTAATGGGGATTAAACCTATTAAGGAAGATGGTACAAGTTCAGTTGTGGTTGAAGATGAAGGTTTGGAAGGCCAGGAGTTGATGGTCGTTGTAATTGACGAGGATGAACGCCTGGTGGCCCAGCGTGAAACAATTATCGGTAAGGAGAATTAATGATGGAACTGGATCATATAGATCAACTTGCCGCCTCCGCTCTTGACGGGTATCTGGTCCGTAAAGATCTGGTGCGGACATTCAGCCGGCAATTTCCGGTACCGACATACGTTGTGGAGTTTATGCTTGGAAGGTATTGCGCGAGTATTGACCCCGAAGAGATTGAGGAGGGATTGGAGATCGTTCAGCGGCAACTGAGGTCCAGGACCGTAAAAGCCGGGGAAGATGAGCTATTCAAGGCTCGTGCCCGGGAAAAGGGTGAAGTTAAGATCATTGACCTAATCAAGGCCCGACTGGATGCCAAGACGGATTCCTACCTGGCGACACTCCCCAGTCTCCGGCTTAAAGATGCCCGTATCAGTCCCGAACTTGTGAAAGAGCATGAGCGTATGCTCACCGGCGGATTCTATGCCGAGATCACGCTCTCCTATGACGCGGCCATCGCACAGGAAAAGAATGGTCGGCCATTCGGAGTCGATTCCCTCCGGGCAATACAGCTCTCCAAGCGGGATATCCTGAATGACCTGGCTGCCGCCCGGAAACAGTTCTCAACCGAAGAATGGAAGATTTTCCTGTTACGCAGCATTGGGATTGAACCGGAGAATTTATCTGAACGGGTTAAGGATTCTTTTTTCCTACGGATGGTCCCGTTTGTCGAGAGGAATTATAACCTTATTGAACTTGGCCCCCGCGGGACGGGAAAGAGTCACCTCTTCCAGCAGGTGTCACCTTATTCGCATCTGATCTCAGGCGGAAAAGCGACCGTGGCGCAGATGTTTGTGAACAATGCCAGTGGCCAGCGTGGACTCGTTTGCCAATACGATGTTGTATGTTTTGATGAAATCTCTGGCGTCTCCTTCGACCAGAAGGACGGCGTCAACATAATGAAAGGCTACATGGAGTCAGGAGAGTTCAGCCGGGGGAAGGAAAGTATAAGGGCCGACGGAAGCCTGGTCCTGGTTGGGAACTTTGATGTTGACGTGGAGCACCAGCAAAGGATTGGCCATCTGTTCACTCCCCTTCCACCTGAGATGAGGGATGACACCGCGTTTATGGATCGTATTCACGCCTATTTACCCGGATGGGATGTGCCGAAAATCCGGAAAGAGCTTCTCACGGACCACTTTGGATTGGTCAGCGATTTCATTTCAGAGTGCTGGAGTCATCTCAGGAACCAGAGTCGTGTGGCAGTGCTGCAGAATCGCGTGTTTTTCGGAGGAGCATTAAGCGGGAGAGATACGAATGCGGTAAATAAGACCATCAGCGGTTTATTGAAACTCCTCTATCCGGGTGGTGATGAGGCAATCCCCGATGAAGACCTGGAATGGGCGGTTCGGATAGCTTTAGAATCCCGTCGTCGTGTTAAAGAACAGCAAAAACGTATAGGAGCCGCCGAATTCCGGAACACGCATTTTAGTTATGTACTGGGGAGCAACGGTGTCGAACAGTTTGTTTCTACCCCGGAACTACAGAGCGAGGGGGGTATTGGCGATGATCCTCTCGAACCCGGACAGGTTTGGACGATCAGTCCCGGGGGGATGGAAGATCATCCGGGACTTTACCGCATTGAAATAAATGAAGGGCCGGGTTCAAGTGTCAAGATTCTCAATAAGCCGGTCCCCCCGGCATTCCGGGAATCTATGGGATATGCGGAGCAGAACTTGTATGCCCAGGCTCAACGGCTTGTTGGAGACAAGGATCCCCGCCACCATGAATTTTCAGTGCAGCTACGCTCCTTTGATGCTTCGAAGAGTGGTGCGAAGATGGGAGTGGCGGCTTTAATAGCTTTGTGTACCGCTCTTCTGAAAAAAAGCGCGCGGGGAGGTTTGATAATAGTTGGCGAAATCAACCTGGGCGGCTCCATAGAATTATTCCACAACGCAGTTCCAGTCGCCGAGATAGCCGTTGAAAAGGGAGCTGCGGCCCTATTATTACCTGTAACATGCCGACGTCAACTTCTCGACCTATCCGATGATATGGCAACAAAGGTCGATATCCAATTCTACTCAAATGCCCGTGATGCCCTATTAAAGGCTATCCAGGAATAATCAAATTTATAAAGATGTAATCGTTCTCGCTTTATTGGGGAGTTGCACAAACTGTAAAATATAATTCAGCAATGAACCCTTTTCAATTTGCTCATTCATTCGATTTAGAGTTTCGGAGAATAACGAGGGGAGCCCGGCCTTTAGAGATTCCGTTATTTCGTTCGTTAAGAGATACGTTCCATAATTTATCCCAGAACTTTAATATTGAGGAATATCACGGAGGACGGCACCAAGTAAAGTTTATTGGCAAGGGACCATGGGGGAGACAAAATGCCAGATGCGAGTTGTGCGATCTTCTAATTGTAACTTTTAGAAGAAGGCCTAATGTTCAAATCCGTGTTACATTTCTCCAGGCAAAATCTGAGAAACGCATTATACCTAAACCTATAGGTACACCCAAATTTAATGCTAACCTCGAGCAATGGGATTTACTGTCGCGCCGCCCAATTGTTGCTGGATATGGCAATTTTAATCCGCCGGATAATATTCTCTCTGGTGCATTACTTCCATCTGTCGGAACATTCTGCTTCTTTTATAGGGACTCTTGCAAGGATTATCAAATTTGCTATTCAGCAGCTGATAATCTTCTGCCAGTTGATAACAGAACTGCCCAGAAATATTCAAAAGTTAGGCTTGAGCTACCATGCAATAGGAGAACTATAGGAACATCTGTAGAAATGGCAGCTGCAGGTTGTAATTATCATTTTGGCTTTGGAATGGCAAATGGAGAAATAGGTACTCCCATCGAGACTCAATGGGATGGGCAGACTAATGGTGCCTCTCGTGAATTAAGAAGATGGCTTCGAAATATTGTTGCAACGATGATTGCTGAAGCTCAAAAAGAAGATCGACCAACACGTATAGCTTCGGAACTCATCGATCTACTCAGCATTGAACTCAAATCTGAAAAAATAGAAGAGTCCCATACTCCTACAGTAATAGTAATTAAAACTGATTAAATATGGATAGCAATAGCAAACTGATTATCTAAGTTCATAAGGATCAGGAGAAAACTTTTAGAATGCTCAAGTCACTTTGCCTATAGGTTTATAGATTCCTTATGTCAAAAAGATATTAAATACGATTATGGATACGAGAAGATTTATTCAAAAGAAGTTTCAGGCGTGGGCACAACGTCATAATATTCATCTTCAAGGGAGCGAGGGTGATCGTGGTGAGCCTTACTATACTTATAGTGTAGAAGCAAATTTATTTGGGAATTGGCTCCACCCCGACGTTAGAATATGTTATGAAAATGGGGCAGGGGGAGAACTAAGGGGCGAAATTCCATCCTTTCAGGCACTTCATTCCTCGGCTGCTATGGCCGTGAATCTTTTTCAGCATTGGTTTTTGAATAGGGAATATTCTCTGCTTGCTCATTGCCTAAATGTGCCGAGCAGAGGAATAGATAATATTGTTTTTGAGCACTGTTATCCGGTTTGTGAAAATTACAGAAGATACGGTCTCACCAACCCGCCGCATCTAGACCTCGGTATTGACTACGAAAATAATAGTCAGCATGTTGGTGTTGAATGTAAACTTATCGAGCCGTTTACTACTTATGAACATGACTTATTAAGCAATGCTTATCTTGAAATAGACGAATTATGGAGTGATATACCGGCTTGGCGGCAACTGGGGGAAGAACTAAATAACAATAATAATAATAATATCGGTTTTAATCGCTTTGATGCAGCTCAAATCATCCGTCATGTGTTAGGGCTCAAATTCGGAATTAGGGCCGATCGGGTCCGATTAATTTATCTATATTATGACTCTCTTGGGAAGCATACAGAGGAACATAGGGAGGAAATAGTCAGATTCCAGGAGATTATTCATGATGATCCAATACGATTTGTTCCGATGACGGTACAGGAATATATATTAAGAACAATAAATTATTGCCGGGAATCTCATCAACAATATGTAGATTATTTGGCTGAAAGATATTTGTAATAATCCGGATCGCCCTCTCAAAGATAAAAATGGCTCTATCCAGAGTGAACCGAAAAACTCAAATCTTGACTATTGACAGACAAGGAAGATTATTGCTTGAAGTTGCTATCAATTTAATTTTCGGCAAAAGAGTCTCCGGGAATTGGGAGAGGAGTTGGGGGCATAAGCGGAGCCACCTTAAAGCATACTCATCAGCGGATCCAGACCAGCATGAAGAAAGATAAAAAGCTATCTCAACGAGTGAGCCGGATTTATCAAGAATTGGGGTCGGACCACACTAACGTGGGGAATTTCAAAGACTTATCCATAGAATAGGGTCAAAAATCGGCCTTAGACGCGTTTTTCGGGGGCAAAAAGAGCTTCTAAGGGCTTTTATTCCACAG
>Ga0208905_1001997_pt1 | contig 10026 bp, 8 predicted proteins | sample AntAceMetag02UKS_FD_184776 | JGI IMG/M metagenome (GOLD analysis project Ga0208905, IMG submission 184776) | Saline lake microbial communities from Ace Lake, Antarctica - Antarctic Ace Lake Metagenome 02UKS (SPAdes) (version 2) | ecosystem: Environmental > Aquatic > Non-marine Saline and Alkaline...
AGTTAGGCCATGGAAAACTAGCAGAGGAGTTGCGTTCACTGATCGACGAAGCAAAACGCCGTCAAGGGACAGGGAGGCCTATTCCAATCAATCAGCCTCGGGGTGAGTTGGCCAGTCTGTTGACTGTCTCCTATCCAAAGTCTCGCCTGAAAGATATGGTGCTGTCTGATGCCTTGGAAAATCAGTTTCAGAGGGTTATTCGTGAACAACGCCATGCTGAGCGCATTCTTGCACATGGATTATTTCCACGTAGAAAAATATTGCTGGTAGGCCCTCCTGGTACCGGCAAGACATTGACAGGTTCGGTTCTCGGAGGGGAATTGGGTATTCCTCTGTTTCAAGTCAGACTTGACGGACTGATTACCAAATTCATGGGAGAGACGGCAGCCAAGCTGAGACAAATTTTTGAGGCGACACAGCAAACGCGTGGAATTTATTTTTTCGATGAGTTTGATGCCATCGGTTCTCAGCGTGGTCTCGCTAATGACGTAGGCGAAATTAGGCGTGTACTCAACAGTTTTCTACAGATGATTGAGGAAGATCGGTCCTACAGTCTTATAATTGCAGCCACAAATCACGTAGAAATCCTGGATCACGCGCTATTTAGACGCTTCGACGATGTGCTGCACTACGAATTACCCACCGAATCACAGATTGCTACTTTACTGCGGGCACGGCTCGTGCGTTATGTCGCTAAGAGCGTTTCCTGGAAGAGACTGGCTAAGTCAGCTGGTGGATTGAGCTATGCAGAAGTTACTCGGGCGGCAGAAGAAACGCTCAAAGATTTGCTGATAAATGAGCATGCGAATGTTCACGAGACCGATATTCGGAAGAATCTTCTCGAACGAAAGAACATTGTCGAACGACTGAAAAATCCTCTTGAAAAATAAGGTTTCTATGCCTGATCAAAACGAAAAGAAAAGGCACTTCATTCTTAAGGGATTCACAGATACCGAGCCATTTTCCCCGCGGCGTCCGCCTATTGAAGAAACGCCAATCCCTGCACGGGATCGGCAGAGGCACGGGAGGACCTTGCTTAACCAGATTGAGGAATTAAAACCCCATTCGAAAGAAGCCCGTAAGTTACAGGAAGAAGCAGGGCTTGATGGTGGCTTTGGATTGCGGGTAGAGTTTGAAAGCTTTCCTGAAATTGAACTTACGTTTGAAAGTCTGGCAAGAGAGCGCTCCGGTATCGAGCTGTTGAATGTGCGGCATGAAGGGGAACGGACCTATGCGACCATCTTCGTCCCTGATGGAAAACTTGCACATTTTGAAAAGCTAACTCGAGAATACATAGAGGAAAAGCGAGACAGTAACGACAATGTTCGGGACCATAAAAAACTCATGAACACGATTCAGCAGATTCGTGTTGCAAGCTTGCGTGCCCTGTGGACAGATGATCCTTCTGTTTTCCCGACAACGGATGATGAAACCTTCTGGTGGGAGGTGTGGCTGCCTATTCGAGATGATCGTTCTGCCACTGTCGCGACTTTTCGTAGATTGGCCGAGGCTCGGGGTTTTAAGATTGCCTCTGGAGAACTGCGGTTTCCGGAACGAACAGTATTGCTTGCCCGGACATCTGCTCAAGAAATGAGTCGTTCTATGATGATACTCAACAGCATTGCCGAGCTCAGACGGGCAAAAGAAACGGCTGAGTTCTTTGACGCATTATTACCGGCAGTACAGCCTGAGTGGCTGGATGAGTTACTCAGCAGGTGTCGATTCCCCGGAGAAGAAGAGCAAGTTCCGCATGTGTGTTTACTTGATACCGGGATCAATAATGGCCATCCACTTATCTCTCACGCTCTTGCTGATTCTGATTTGCATACGGTTGACCCATTATGGGGAATCCACGATGACAAAGGCCATGGTACCGCGATGGCAGGTCTTGCTCTCGTCGGGGATATGACAACAATACTCGCTTCGGATACTTCTGTCGAAATTGGACATCGCTTGGAGTCAGTCAAACTATTAACAGAAGATGGAGCTAATCTCGGAGATCCCAGTTATCACGGATATCTGACAACCGAGGCGGTCGCACGACCGGAAATATCAAATCCTCATCGACACCGTGTATTTGGCATGGCAGTGACTGCGCGAGATAACAGGGATCGAGGTCGTCCTTCAGCATGGTCGGCAGCGGTGGATCGTCTCGCTGTAGATGCGGACGATAACAGCGCAACACCTCGACTAATGGTGTTGTCAGCCGGGAATATCGATGACCCGAATGCATGGATTCAATATCCCTACAGCAACAGTACCGATGGCATTCATGATCCAGGCCAGGCATGGAACGCGTTGACCGTGGGCGCCTTTACAGACCTCACAGCTATTACCGAGCCGGATACTGGCGATTATCAACCTATTGCTCAAAAAGGCGGGCTTAGCCCCTTCAGCACGACTTCGGCTGTCTGGCAAACTCATTGGCCTATGAAACCGGACGTGGTTTTCGAAGGTGGAAATGCAGCCAAAGATGCTCTTAGCGCATTATGGTTGCCTAGTTTAAGCCTTTTGACATCATATCATATACCATCGGAACGATTGTTTACGACAGCAAATGCCACCAGTGCTGCAACCGCACTTGCCACCTGCATGGCTGCTCAGCTTATGGCTGCCTATCCTGATCTGTGGCCCGAGACAATACGCGGCTTGATTGTACATTCCGCTGAATGGTCGGATAACATGATGAAAATGTTTTTATCAGAATCAGGCAAATCCTCGAAATCAGACTATGAAAGCCTTGTACGCCATTGTGGCTTTGGTGTGCCAAATTTGGAGCGCGCATTGTGGAGTGTTTCAAATTCCCTCACCTTGGTAGTGGAAAATCATCTACATCCATTCCAACGAGAAGGCAGCAATCAGCCAAAACTAAGAGACATGAACTTGCATCGTTTACCCTGGCCACTGGATAAACTCGAAACGCTTGGAGAAACACAAGTGGAGATGCGCGTCACGTTATCATATTTTATAGAGCCCAACCCCTCGGAACGAGGTTTCCGCTCGAGATACCGCTATGAGTCTCACGGGTTGCGCTTTGATGTAAAACGTTCTCACGAATCGGAAGGCGATTTTCGTGCACGAATCAATTCGGCCGCCCATGACGAGGAAGAAAGTACACGCAGCAAAAGTAGCGATCCCAAGTGGATAATCGGCACAAATAACCGCCATAAGGGATCCTTGCATTCTGATATTTGGCGTGGCAGCGCGGCGGATCTTGCGAGTCGTGGCATGCTTGCAGTCTTTCCAACGCTTGGTTGGTGGAAGACGAGACCTCGTCATGAACGATATGACAATGCAGCACGTTACGCATTGATTATCTCGATTCGTGCACCAAAGACCAACGTCGATCTTTATACTGCGATAGCCAACCAGATCACGATACCTGTTACCGTGGAAACCTGATGGAATTTCGAATCTCAGGTACTTTTACCGATAGTCTTGCCAAACTTACGAGTGATGAACAGAAGGCCGTAAAAACCACTGCCTTTGACCTGCAAGTGAACCCTGCCCATCCGGGGTTGCAATTTCATAAGCTCGAAAATGCCAAGGACCCCAACTTCTGGTCAGTCCGAGTAAATAAGGATATCCGACTGATCGTTCATAAGACGGATACAAGCCTGCTTCTGTGTTATGTTGATCACCACGACAACGCATATCTCTGGGCCGCAAGGCGAAAGCTGGAAACACATCCGAAGACCGGCGCCGCTCAGCTGGTCGAGATCCGGGAAACGGTCAAGGAAATAACCATCCCCAAATACGTAGACGTGGAACAACCGGCTTTACCTAAACCGCTCTTGTTTGCTGACGTTCCTGAAAATGATCTGCTGAGTTATGGCGTGCCTGCCGAATGGTTGGACGATGTGCGCAAAGCTAATGAGGATTCGGTTCTGGAGCTGGCCGACCATCTGCCGAGTGAGGCCGCCGAGGCGCTGCTGGATTTGGCTACCGGGTCTACGCCGCACCTTGCACAACCGGTTGCGGCCAATGTAGATCCATTCGACCATCCCGATGCCCAACGCCGTTTCAGGGTGATGAACAATATTGAGGAACTTGAACGCGCCCTCGAATATCCGTGGGAGAAATGGACCGTCTTTCTCCACCCGGCACAACGACAGTTGGTTGAACGGGAATACAATGGCCCCGCTCGGATTTCGGGTTCGGCGGGCACAGGGAAGACGATCGTCGCACTCCACCGGGCCGTTTTTCTTGCTCGCACGAACCCCGATGCCAGGGTGCTGCTCACCACTTTTTCCGATGCACTGGCGAATGCGTTGAGAACGAAACTCAGGCGGTTGATCAGCAACGAACCGCGCATTGGCGAACGCCTCGAAGTGTACGCCATGGACGCGATCGGCCTGCGGCTCTATGAACTGAACTTCGGTCGGCCACACATCGCATCCCGGGAAGTGATACAACAGATTATCGAAGAAGCTGCCGGAAGAGTCGATGGACACAAGTTCAGCCAGCATTTCTTGATTACAGAGTGGGAGCAGGTCGTTGACGCATGGCAGTTGGACACCTGGGAGGCGTACCGTGATGTCATACGTCTGGGTCGCAAAACGCGACTACCGGAGAAACAACGTATTATGCTCTGGTCGATTTTCGATCGTGTCCGGTCTGAACTTGGAAATCGGGAACTGGTAACGTATTCTGACTTGTATAGTCGGCTGGCATCCCAGCTTGCAGAAAACAACCATCCATCCTTCGATTTTACTGTCGTAGACGAGGCTCAAGACATGAGTGTGCATCAGTTGCGCTTTCTTGCCGCGCTTGGGGCCGGGCGACCGAATAGCCTTTTCTTTGCCGGTGACCTTGGGCAGCGGATATTCCAGCAACCATTCTCGTGGAAAGCGCTCGGCGTCGATATTCGTGGACGTTCCCACACTCTGCGAATCAATTACCGAACGTCACACCAGATCAGAATGCAGGCCGACCTCCTGTTGGGACCTGAATTGTCAGACGTTGACGGCCATAAGGAAGAACGCCGCGGCACCATCTCGGTCTTCAATGGGCCGAAACCAACTATCACGGTTCTTGACACTCCGGAAGATGAAATCGAAACGGTTGTCAAATGGATTTTGGAGCGAATAAGCGAGGGGATGATGCCTCACGAAATTGGTGTTTTCGTTCGTTCTGCAGCTGAACTGGACAGAAGCCGAGCCGCAGTCGAGGCAACCGATCTTCCCTTCAAGGTACTCGACGAAAACGTTGAAACGATTAGTGGATACGTTGCCGTCAGCACAATGCACCTTGCCAAGGGCCTGGAGTTTCGTGCTGTCGTCGTGATGGCCTGTGATGATGAGGTTATTCCCTTGCAGGAACGAATCGAAACGGTCTCGGACGACACTGATCTGGAAGAAGTGTATAACACGGAACGCCACCTGCTTTACGTTGCCTGCACCCGCGCACGAGATCATTTACTAGTGACAAGCAGCTATCCGGCATCGGAGTTCCTGGATGATCTTCAGATGTGATTAAATGTAACCACATTGATTATATTTACTTCATGAAGAAAGGAGCCCTAGGAATGACCACTGTCCGAGGTAAGTATCGTGGCACTACCGAGTACGTGCATGTTCTGGGAGAGCTGGTACGCACCGCACAGTACCGTGGTCTCACGACCTACCAAGATGTTGCTGTGATTATGGCCCTCCCCATGCAAGGCAATCTGATGGGCCGCGAACTCGGCCAGATGCTCGGGGAAATCGCGGAAGATGAAGTCCTAGCGGGTCGCCCAATGCTCAGCGCCGTCGTAGTTGGCGTCAACGGTAAACCGGGATCTGGGTTTTTCTCCCTCGCCAAGGACTTGGGCAAGTTCAGTGAAATAGACGATGAACAGTCCTTCTGGGAACAAGAACGGGACGCTGCCTACGTTGCTTGGAGACGTCCCCTCCCCAAGTAATAGAGGGGACAAACCATACAAGCAAGCTGATCGTTAAGTGCCAGACGGCCTGAAGACGATGCACTCGTCCTTTGTCGACAGTTTATCGCAACGTTATACAAAAGGAATTTTATGCTGCACCCACTTCATTTGGCGGTTGGTAAGGCCATCGGTCAGCGTGTCGACAGTAGCGTTGATCTGATTTGCGATGAGGCCTGCGGCGGGCAGCAACATATACCGCTTTTTCATGGCGATAATCGGGCGCGCGCCACTCAGTTTTGTAAAGTAGACCTACTCTTGCTCAAGGCTGAAAAGGTGCAGGTGATTGTAGAAATAGAGGAATCAGGGTTCAATCCGACCAAAATCTGTGGCAAATTTCTAACTTCTGCGTTAGCAACTCACTATATCCATGGTCGAGAGTCAACGAAGGCACAGTATGGGAGCAAAGTTCTTTTTGTCCAGATACTAGACGGTTCGAAGCTCTCAAACCGCGGTACTAGCAAACAAAGCCAATGTAAGTTGATTGAATCACAAATCAATAGCCTGCTGCCACTCAAGGGAAGCAGTATTTCAAAATACCGGTTGTTCATAATCGATGGACCCGGCGACAAAAAGCGGCTGGCCGACGCGGCGCAGGCCGTGGCGAGTTTTGTATAATAAGCGATTGCACCCGACAATCGCGTCGATCTCTTTCTCGTCGGCAAAGATGGCGGGCATGTCAAGGAGAGTTTGATCAAATTTTTGCGTATCGTACCTTTTTTCTGTTAACGGTTCTGAGGTACGTAACCCTGGGGTGCCCGAAGACCATCATCATGATGACGGATTCACCCTCCTGGATTCCAACTCTTTCCTTTAATTCCTGCGACATATCGAAGGCAAAGGTTCCAAAGCCCATCATGCAGGCGCCAAGGCCCAGCGCGTTCACCATCAGCTCCATATGGCCGATATTGAAGCAACCGTCCAGCTCATTGCCTGTGCGGCTGACTACCAAGAGCGCGTTGGGGGCGTCGTGGAACAGCAGATCTCTCTTCGTTTTCTGATACACCCCATACCACTGCTCCCAGGTTTTCTGGAAACCCAGATACTGATGGGGCACCCGCATGCTCTTTTTATCGACCTTGGTGACATCAAGCTCCGCCAATGTTCTGAATGCAATCGGTGTAATCTCCCGAAGCGTATCCCTGGTCAGGACGATATACCGAAGAAGCTGCTGGTTTGCGCCTGTCTGCGCGTATCTTCCCATCTCCAGTATTGTGTTTATATCGCTGTCGCTGACAGGTTCTTCGGTGAATTGACGGATGCTTCTCCTGAATTTGACAAAGTTGAGCAGATGATCCGGTGAAATCTCAAATTTCCGGGGATCGTCGAATTCGACTATCTCAGAAGGATCATAGTCGCCAAGCAGGGTTATTGCATTTTGCTCGCATACTGCGGTGCAGTGCCCGCATTCAATACAGATTTTCCCCGGAACCGCTTTTCCATCTATAACCCTGATGGATAAGACGGTGCAATCCGCCGCGCAGGTCCCGCATCCGATACACTTACTGACATCAACTGTTATCATGATTATCCCCCTTGATGAGTCTGGTACGCTCTATAACTAAATCACGCGGTGAGGTCAAGGGAGTAAGGAGTAAGGAGTAAGGCGTAAGGAGTAAGGAGTAAGGAGTAAGGAGGAAGGAGGAAGGAGGAAGGAGGAAGGAGGAAGGAGGAAGGAGGAAGGAGAAAGGAGAAAGGAGAAAGGAGAAAGGAGAAAGGAGGAAGGAGGAAGGAGGAAGGAGGAAGGAGTAGGAGTAGGAGTAGGAGTAGGAGTAGGGAGAACAGAAGCGGGGTCAGAAATGCGGGGACGCCTTACCCGTTTTTCCCGGGAGCCTTTCGTCAAAGATTACAAAAAGAAATTCTCTCTCTTTTCTTCGGATTCGATTTTAGCTATTTTCGGAAGACATCCATAGTAATTCCATCGGCAAACTTTTCGAGATCATCCTGCCAGCCAAATCATTGTCTCCACCTACAACTCCTCAGAATCGTTTTAGGGGAAAATCAACGATTACCCCTTGAAAGTCTTACTGTAATAGTTCTTGACAAGTTATGGTTATGGAGTTAGTGCTTTGACGTACCTGCTGATCTTGAACGTATTATATGTGCTTGCGAACAGCCGTAATCGCCAAAGGGGGGGATTATGGTCTGATCATCTAAAGCCCTGTTTCTCAGCATGAGAGATAGGGCTTTTTGTTTTTAGAGTTTACACAAATATTGCTATTTCTCTGTTCTAGAAGAAAAAGCATGAAAAATAGTCTCTGACGCTATTTTTCTGATTTGTCATAAAGTATCATAGTGATACTTTATATATTGACAAGACGTTATTTATCTGGTTAATAGCAACTTCGGTGTAAGATTTGGGGAAAAACCGAGAAGAATACGGGAAATCTACCTATGACCTTGATGAGCTTCAAGGGTTTGTAGACAAGTATAAGTATGATATAACTAAAACTTGCGTAAATGAATTCACACAACTTGACTACTCTTATGAGAAAGTTCTTACTATTATTGGGAACCTCAAAAAATCCGAAATTTATAAAACGATGGAATCAAAGATACCGGACCTGATGCAGGATGTGTATCACACAAGGGATGAAAGGAATGACCTTTACATCAAGCTGCAGAGAAGTGTCTGCGGAACTAGATGTGTTATTGTTCAGTTTAAATTAAAATAAATAAAGCAAGGAGGCGTTACCATGCATAAAAATGGAGATAAATGTCCAATTTGTGGCTCTGGTACGCTGATAAAGAAAAGCGTCGAAGAAACCTTTAATTATAAAGGGGAAACTCTTAAAATTAATAACTATGTTATTTATGAATGCCCTGTTTGTGAAGAAGCAATCGTTGATAGGAAGACATTAAAAGACACTAATGGTCAGCTTATAGAGTTTCGGAGAAAAGTTGATAATTTGTTAACACCAAATGAAATAAGGGAAATAAGAGCGTTATTTGGATACACACAAGAAGAATTCGGTCGTATTCTCGGTGGCGGGAAAAAGGCGTTTGCACGTTATGAAAATGGAGTTATAACACAAAGCAGGGCGATGGATAATCAACTGAAAATGTTAAAAAGCGATCCCAATATTTTAGCCGCAATAGTGGGGAAACTACCGGTTAACATCAGAACTTCACATAAGATTGATTATTCTGATACAGAGGTGCCAAATCTTGATTATTGGGCTAAAAGACCATCCCCCTATGCAGATGTTACAAAAGATAAAGATGATGTCATTACAAACACGGCATCAACAACAGTAAGTGCAGCAAGCCAAATTCAAAATCCGTTAATTACGGCAGAAGCGGCTTAAAAGGAGATACCAATGAAGATAAGTAAAAAGATGAAGGATGAAATAGTCAAAGAAATAGAGCATGTTGTATGTGAAATGAAAAAGAATGATGATCCATTTAAAATACTATATTATTTTAGTGGCATACATGGGTTAATGAATCGGGTATTTAACATAGAATATGATCCTGAACTTGTTTTTATGCATCATGTTTTATCTACAGTTCATACTGGTTTTATTAATAGGATGGATTCCATTCGAAAAGGAGACCCCGTAATTATTTTGGACGAATCCTATTTTAAAAAACTAATTTCACTTTGCATTAATCTTAAAGACAAAATAGCTGAAGATGGTAATGTGGATAACACTTTGAAAAAATTTATCGTTTTATTATACGCAACTACCGGTAATGGTTACTATTTAAAGAATAAAGGGTTATTGAAAATATAAATAAAGATTATTCGCAACGGTTCCTGTTTCTAAACTCCAACGTCGCTGATTATCAAAAGAAATATTCAACATCTCGATCCCGATTGATTCCATCGACTACAGGAAGGCATCCATAGAAATTCCATCGGCAAACTTTTCGAGATCACCCTGCCAGCCGAATAATTGTCTTCACCTACAATTCCTCAAAATCGGTTCCGGAGAAAATCAACTATTACCGTTTGAAAGCCTCACCATAATATCCCTGTTGTCAACAAATAGAACTGTCCGGTTTTGTAGCAAATGAATTGTCCGCTTTGTACTGCTCAGGAAAGCTGCGGAAGTCACAGACTGGAGCAGCTTTCCTGAGGGAACGACGAGCGGCGGACTTAC
>Ga0208905_1002002_pt1 | contig 10020 bp, 9 predicted proteins | sample AntAceMetag02UKS_FD_184776 | JGI IMG/M metagenome (GOLD analysis project Ga0208905, IMG submission 184776) | Saline lake microbial communities from Ace Lake, Antarctica - Antarctic Ace Lake Metagenome 02UKS (SPAdes) (version 2) | ecosystem: Environmental > Aquatic > Non-marine Saline and Alkaline...
TGTCCATTTTTGAGACATTTTTTTGTAAGATATTTTCGAGCTGCTTTTTCGCTGTAAACCAGCTTGTAGTAAGCTTTTAAGTCCATTTGACACCCCTAACATGGGTGCCACGACTTAATCAATTACCAAAAATAAAGGAGGACAGAGAACATGGGAATTCGAAGTGTTGAAGAGTACAAGGAAAGTTTAAGAGATGGGAGGCGGGTCTACATCAGTGGCGAGAAGGTGGAGGACATCACCAAACACCCGATTCTGGGGATCACCTGCGACACGATCGCGGCCGGGTATGGGCTGACCGCGTCGGAGGACCCCGAGGTGAGGGACCTCTTCGTGGCCCCCCACCCCGAGACGGGGGAGCCGATCAACCGACTCTTCATCACGCCTAGCGGCCCGGAAGACCTTGCGAACCGGACGAAGATGATCCAGCGATCCATCCAGCTCATCGGAAGCCTCCCCTTCGGGAAGGATATCGGAACCGACTGTCTCAACGCGGCCTTTGTCGTCGCCGGTCAGATGGGCAAAAAGGAATATCAGGAGAACGCGAAGAACTTCCTCGAGCACCTGCGGAAGAACGACCTGCATACCTGCGGCGCCGTATCCTGCGTCAAGGGGGACCGGGGGAAAGAACCGGCCAAGCAGAAACACCCCGATTATTATCTCCGCGTGGTCGATAAGAACAAGGACGGTATCATCGTCAAGGGGGCAAAGATCCACATCACGAGCGGACCAGCGGCGAACGAGATCGTCGTCGTACCGACCCGGCAGATGCGGGAGAACGAGGCCGAATACGCGGTCAGCTTTGCCATACCGGCCAATACGGAAGGGGTCACCTTCATCTGCCGCGGGGGGCGGGGGGCCTGGTCGGATCGGGAGTTTCATCCCGATCGGCCAGTCAGAGAACTGACGGAGGCGATGATCGTCTTCGACAACGTCTTCGTTCCGTGGGAGCGGGTCTTCATGTGCGGCGAATGGCAGTTCTCCATGCTCATCGCTTATACCTTCGCGACCTTCCACCGCTTCACGGCGATCAGTTACAAGGTCCCATCGGTCGAGGTGATGGCCGGCTGCGCCGTCGCCATGGCCAATTATAACGGACTGGACAAGGTGGGTCATATACGGGACAAGCTGGCGGATATCGCCGCCTATGTGGAAACACTCCGCGCCCTGACCAACGCGGCGGCCCAGAATCCCGTCATGTACGGCGACATTGCCGTCCCCAATCCCCTGATCGCGAATATGGCAAAGCTCCACTTCGCCAACAAGTACCACGCCTTCGTCGAGCTGATACAGGATATCGCCGGGGGGATTATAGCGACCGCGCCGGACAAGAGGGACTGGGACAATCCCGATATTCACGGTTACCTCGATCACTACCTGGGCGGGAGCGAGAAGTACAGCACCCTAGAGCGGATGCAGATGATCCACGAGACCATGCGGCAAGTCTGTTCGCACGAGTCGGCCTTCCACGAGGTGACGACGGTCCACGCTGAGGGCTCGATGGCGGCGCAGAAGATGATGATCCTGGCCGAGTCTCCCTTGAAACGGTATGAGACTATGGCGAAGATGGCGGCGGGGATCCTGCCCCCGGGCAGTTTCTAAAAACAATGAGGGGGACGGCGGGCGGCGCATCGCCTCGCCGTCCCCTCACAGACACGAAAAAGGCATCAGATGGAACTCACACAGGCTATCGAAGAACGAAGAAGCATACGAAAATTCAGAGAGGACCCGGTCACGGATGAGATGATCGAGCAGCTCCTCGACGCGGCCCGCCTGGCCCCGTCGGGATCGAATATCCAGCCGGCGCGCTTTGTCGTCGTCAGGTCTCCCGCCATGCGGGAGAAGCTGGGCACCTGCACGCCGTACAAATTCATCACCCGGGCCCCCGTCATCTTCGCCTGCTGCGCCGACCGGGCGTCCTTGTCGACACGGGACCAGCGCGTCGGTGAACTCCTGGAGACCGGGGCCTTCACCGATGTCGAGATGGACCCGACCGACATGCAGGCCTATACCGCCGCCCAGATGGACGACTTCACCGCCCGGCTCTACCTGTCAATGAACGCGGCCATCGCGATCGAACACATGGTCCTGCGGGCCGTCGATCTCGGTCTGGGAAGCTGCTGGATCGGGAGGTTCGATAAGGAGAAGGCGCGAGAAATACTGGCGCTCGACGATGACACCCAGATCGTCGTGCTCCTCCCCGTCGGTTATCCGGCGCAATCGCCCCCGCAGAGACCCCGGATTCCGCTGGATCAGATGGTCCTGAAGACGATCTGATTCATAATCAGTTTTGAAACGTACACGGCTTTATTGCACAAGCAATATATTGGAGCTGTGCAGTAGTGTGTCTTTCGTCGCGGATATCTTCCTGAAACGGGAGAGCGATTCCTCCGAAACAATCTCAAACCGTTCAAAAATGGTCGCTGTTTACGATTTTCATCCTCGTTTCACATTTACCTCAACAATTTTTGACTCCTAATATAGCTCTATTAAAGGCCCACGTCCCCGATACAAGTCAGTGTCTCCTTGACAAAGAGTAAATCGATGGTGTATTCTACTTTTAGAATATATGGTAATTCGAATGTTGCAATGGTGATGAATGCTATGGATTACGAAACCGTTTCGGCGTTTTTTAAGGCCATGGGTAACCCTACCCGACTAAAGATATTGGTGGAACTGTCAGAAAATCAAAAGTGTGTAGGTGATGTAGAAAATCTCATAGGAACAGGCCAGGCAAATATCTCTCAACATCTGGCAATCCTGAAACGACATGGAATAGTGGACTGCCGGAAGGAGGGGAATATACATTGTTATTTTCTGAAACAACCGGCTTTATTGAAAAAGATTTTGGAAACGGCCACAAAAAAAGAATAACTGCCAGATGCATCACATCGGCGATGCAAAAACGAGTATCGAAACACTTGTCTCAGAATTTAAGAAAAAGTGATGATCACAAATAGTGGAAAGATACCGTTCATAATGGAGGAATGAAAAGTAAAAGAAGTGGAGTCGAATACTTTACGCTTCCGGTTCATAGTGAAACACAAAGTGGAGGAGAATTTATATGGGATTGATTATTGCTTTTTCAACCGATGACGGTGAGTTTTTCAACGACGACCATTTTGGAATGGCACGACATTTTCGGGTTTATGAGTTTTCAGATTTAAAAGAAAAGTTCATCGAAACACGAAAGAACTTAAAATATATGGAAGATAAATCAATAAAACATGGTGACCCCGGTAAGGCGAAGGCAACATCTTCTGCCCTCAGCGGTGTTGATGTTATAGCAGGCAGGAAATTCGGGCCCAATATAGTGAGATTGCTGAAAAGATTTGTATGCGTTGCGGTGAAAACTAACAGTATTGCCGATGCCATACAGATGATACACGAAAATATGGGACTGATAGAAGAGGCCAAAAACAAGGGCGATGAGAGAAAGCACATCGTTCTGAAACAACCGGCGAAAGGGTAACAAGGATTCACCCGACCGGCTCCGAACCGGTAATTGTAATATGGAAATGGAATTTCCAGGGACAATGTACAGAGAGCAACCATGAAGATGACGTCACTGACGCATCGAAAGAGAAGAGAGATGGTTGTAATGCCAAGAGGAGATGGAACGGGTCCGCAAGGAGCAGGGCCAAGGACGGGACGAGGTATGGGACAAAGTTCGGGACGTGCCGCCGGCCGGGAAAAAATGGGAGGCCGGGGACTCGGAACAGGTGGAGAATGTGTCTGCCCCCATTGTGGTCACAGAGCTGCCCATGAGACCGGAACACCATGTTATGATTTAAAGTGTCCTCTATGCGGCAACCAGATAACACGATAAGTGTGAAATATCTATCGAACAAGCCGTTTTCTCTCCCTGTTCTGTAAGATCCGGCAAGGCAGAGCGAAACAGGAACTATCAGCAGCGCGTGTACCGGGGTGGGGGTTATATCCGTGGGATTTTAACGAGAAGGCTGTCAATAAAAATGCCAAATACCATGCAGGAGATAATAGCCGAAGAGAGCCTTGTGAAAGAAAAGACAGACGAGAAAGGAAACTGCTGGATAAAAGTGTATGTCGGTGGCGGAGAACATTTTAAAAACTGGCTGGAACAGAGCAGGGAACTGGGAACGGCCATGGTGGAGGAAATTGATCCAACAGGGTACCGGTGTTTCGAAGAAACGGGCGAGAAGCTATATAGAATCTGGATGAAGAAGAATAGCTGAAAAATAAACGCGACGTCCCAGCCTGGGAATAATCCTGATAGTTGATGAACATCCAGGAATCAGTCTGTTCTGCCGAGAAAATATAGCCAAACGTGCACGTTTTAAAGAGAAAGTACCATGATTATCGAAACCGCTAAGCACGCATTGACAATAACGAGCTTCGTATTCGTGATGATGTTGATCATTGAATATGTCAATGTGCTGACCAAAGGTGATTGGCAGGAATCATTAAAAAAATACCCTTGGATGCAGTATGTTCTGGCGGCATTTTTAGGCGCTACGCCCGGTTGTCTGGGGGCATTTACCATTGTAGCTCTTTATACTCATAACGTGGTGAGTTTCGGCGCCTTGGTTACTGTCATGATCGCAACCAGCGGCGATGAAGCCTTCGTCATGCTCTCCTTGTTTCCGCGTATGACAATCTTTCTCACACTGATCTTACTGGTAATTGGACTGGGTGCAGGCTTTCTGACGGATCTGTTCTTCAAACCGGGGATGATCGCCCTGAGAAGCCAGGACGGGGGATTCGAGTTTCATGACGAGGACTGTGTCTGTTTTCCCCGGGGCGAAATCCTGAATCAGCTGAAGAAACTCACACTGCAACGAGGGGTACTGCTCTTTTCCCTGGTGTTGTTCATCGCCGCGCTGCTCTCCGGCCAGCTGGGTCCCCCCGCATGGAATTGGATAAAGGTGACCCTGTTAGGGGGCTCCCTTGTCGCACTTTTCATCACCGCGACGGTGCCCGAACACTTTCTTGAGGAACACCTGTGGGAGCACATCGTAAAAGTTCACATACCACGGGTGTTTCTATGGACACTCGGCGCCCTGGTATTGATGGCCTTGTTGCTCCATTATCTCGATCTCGGATCCTGGATCAAGGCGAATTATCTGATTGTCCTCCTGATCGCATGCCTCGTGGGACTCATCCCTGAATCGGGTCCGCACATGATATTCGTGACCCTCTTTGCCGAAGGGACAATCTCCTTCGGCATCCTCCTGGCAAGTTCCATCGTACAGGACGGCCATGGGATGCTCCCCCTCCTTGCGGAATCAAAGAGAGGCTTCGTCTCTGTCAAGGTTATCAATCTCTCCGTGGGCCTATTGGTTGGATTGGCCTGGTACGTCGGGGAGGTCTATCTTTGATGGACCACCAACCACTACGGTTCACGCACAACGTTCCGTATCGAGTTAGGTATTGATCGAAACACGGAAGATTCGATCAAATGTTACACATAAACGAACATCGGTGTTACGTCGAACAAAAGGAGGCCTTTTATGCAGATATTGTCAACCAAGCTATCCATCGGGAATACGGTAATAAAGAACAGGGCTGTCATGGCCCCGGTCAAGACGGGGTATGGAGTACCCACGGGGGAAGTAACCAGCCGTCATCTCCAGTTTTTCGGAAGACGAAGCAGGCACGTAGGGGCCGTCACCCCGGAGCCTTTTTACCTGCATCCGACACTGCGGGAATTGCCCGTTCAGATAGGGATTCACAGTGACGATATGCTGCCGGGGCTTAACAGACTCTCGGACGTCATCCATACAAACGGGGCCCTGGCAATCGCACACCTGAATCATCCGGGGAGAATGGCGAATCCCGCTATCCCCGGCAATCAATTCTTCTCTTCCTCAGGGCGGATGTGTCTCACCGGCGTCAAAGAGCCTGAGGCGATGGATCGATCTCGCATCGAAGAATCTCAAGAGTTTTTTGAGAAAGCCGCCATCAGGGCCCAGAAGGCGGGATATGATTTCGTGGAACTTCAATTCGGGCATGGATACCTGATCGCCCAATTTCTATCGGAAGCAGTCAATGACCGTACCGATCAGTACGGCGGGAGCTGGGAAAACCGGCTGCGCTACGGCCTCGAGGTGCTGAAACGGTTGAAAAAGGCCGTCACTCTTCCGATCATTGTACGGCTGAGTGCGGATGAGATGACACCAAACGGCCTTGGCCTTGATGATGCGATGCGGCTCGCGGTAGCTCTCGAGGAACAGGGTGTGAACGCACTGCATATCTCAAGTGGCTCCGTCTGCGAAACACCCCCTTGGTATTTTCAGCACATGGCCGTGCCCAAGGGGAAAACCTGGGATTTTGCCTCGCGTATCAGGGAGAAGGTGGGGATCCCGGTGATTGCCGTCGGTCAGATCAATGAAAAGGATGATCCGGAGACAATCCTCCAAAATGGTATGGCAGATGCGATTGCCGTCGGAAGGGCTCTCATAGCGGATCCTGACTTTATCGGCAAGGTGTTGGGAGAAATCACCGATACTATCCGTCCTTGCGCATCCTGTCTTGAGGGTTGTCTCGGAGGAGTCAAGAGCGGAAAAGGCCTTATGTGCGTTGTGAATCCAGCAGTCGGCAAGGCTGAAGAAGCGGTCCCCACGGTCGAGAAACCCCGGAAGGTGGCCGTTGTGGGCGGCGGACCTGCAGGGATGGAGGCGGCGCTCATCCTGGACGAGAGGGGGCACGACGTGACCCTCTATGAAAAGGACAAGCTGGGAGGGTTGTTTAACCTCGCCCATTTGACACCAAGAAAAGGAAATCTCAAACGAATAAACGACTACCTCATACAGGAGGTGCAGAAAAAGATTCCCGTGGTCAGCAAAGAGGCCGACGTGGAGGAACTGATAGGCACGTATGATACCGTAATCGCGGCGACGGGCTCTCATCCCCAGCCCCCCGACATCCCGGGTTTGAAGGAATGGAGCTGGGCGGAGATGCTCCAGGAGCAACCTATGCCCACGGGCAAGAAAGGTGTCATCGTCGGCGGCGGTTTCATCGGAGCCGAGATGACTGAGATCCTTGCCAAAAATGGAAACGATATAACCATACTGAAACGGTCAAAAGAGATCGCCCCCGCCATGGAGCCGATCGCACGGAAATTGTTATTACAGGCCCTGGAGAAGCTGAATATCCCGATTATCACGGACACGGACATAACGAGGGTCGAAGATGGAACGGTCTACTTTACAACCGGTGTCGGGGAAGACTCCATCGAGGGTGTTGACTTTATCGTCTACACGAAAGGTATGGTTTCGGAAAGTTCTCTCAAAGAGAAACTTTCCGGAAAAGTCCCGGTTTATTCAATCGGGGATTGCAGGGAGATAGGAAGAGTAATGGACGCCATTCATGATGCGTATGATTGTGCCATGTCCATCGGCTGATGGAATATACAGGCGGGTGGAGTCCATTATACGCGCATAACCGTTATATGGAAGAAAGGAGGCGGTATGTTATTGCTTGCCTCATAGTTATGATTTTAGTATTGAACTTCAAGCATATTGAACTGCTGGACTTACAAAGCGCACAAAATCAAAGCACGGGGAAAAGCGGCTGAAACGATGCTGGAACTCCTGGTTTTTCACAGCGGAAATCGTGCCTGAACCCTCGGTGACTGGTATACCGTATGCCCAAGATAAAACCATTTGAAAAACATAGTGACAGATACGACGAATGGTTCGAAAAGAACCGTGATGTCTACCATGCCGAAGTGGAAACAATCCGCCAACTGACCCCTGTGCCCCCTGCCAAGGGCGTGGAGGTTGGAGTCGGCTCCGGTAAATTCGCTGTTCCCCTGGGAATAAAGATTGGTGTGGAACCATCGGAGCAGATGGCGATCAAAGCGGAAAAACAGGGAATCCAGGTTTTTCGAGATGTAGCTGAGAATTTGCCTTTCCCTGATTCCGAGTTTGACTTTGTGTTGATGGTAACGACCATCTGTTTTGTCGATGATATTTTACAATCCTTCAAGGAAGCATGCCGAGTGTTGAAGCCGGGGGGGTGCATCATTGTGGGATTTGTGGATAAAGAAAGCGAATTGGGTAAAGAGTACAGCGATAAGAGCAATACGAGTGTCTTCTACAAAGATGCCACCTTCTTTTCCGCACAGGAAATAAGCGGATATCTCACAGATACCGGTTTTGAAAATCCGGTTTTTAAACAAACGCTGATTCCCGGTGAAGCACGGGAAATGATTCAGGATGGCTTTGGTAAAGGCGCATTTATAGCAGCTAAAGGCGTAAAGAACGGTTAATAACATACAGCCCGCGTTATTCAGCTTCCGACGGCAACCCTCAATATTCCCCATCAGCGGATCAGCCACTGATCGAAGGGCAGCTCTTTCGGTTCACGATCGGCGGGGGCCAACTCGGTGATGAAGCGCGACGGGACGGCGTCCCTCCCCCCAAATTACCCATGTCTTTTGCTATGGTCTGGGATGAGCCTTTTCCATGCTCTCTATAATAATCTCTGCAGCAATTCTTGCACCCATCCCCGGAGCTACCGTGCACTTTTCACGGGCACCAGACTTATTAAACGCATCCATCTCTTCAGGACCGGCAAAGGGATCATAGGACTTTCCCAATAAGCATTCTTGAATTTCCGGACATAACAGGCTGCCTATAACACTTTCAAATCGTTTTATGAATTTCCGTGCGGCAATATAATGAGAGGGATTTTCATAATCAGCCAGATCTTTATCTGAAAAGTAGAGGCCAAGGGCCGTCAATCCACCTGAAACAGGCCCGCAGATTCCCCCTGTCATAGCAATACCGGGGAATGGTGCCAGCGCCCTGATATTTTCCATGTTCCCCAGACCAAACTCCTCCAAGAGGGCCAGGCATGACCCCTTGGCGCAACTACGGGTAAAATAGCAATACTCCTCACCCCTGCGTTGGACTCGATTCAAGATTTCTTCCTTTTGACTTATTATTTCCTGCCTCTGTAAATCTTTTTTCGGAATACCATTTTCAACAAGATGTCTGAACCGTGCCTCAATAGCCGGCACATCCCAATCCCGATTAACCGCCTCCGCGACTTTTTCCTGTAATTGTTGAAGATTTGCCATGTTTGAAAATCTCCTTTCCGATTTTTTTATTAGGAAAATCCTGTACCCAAAGAGTGAAGCTCCCCGTGACCTGCACTCGCACTCAGCGGATCAGCCACTGATCGAAGGGGAGCTCTTCCGGTTCACTATCGGAGGGGGCCAGCTCCGCTATGAAGCGTGAGGGGGCGGCATCCGCGCTCCACACACCCCGGGTACGGCCTACCAGGGGATGGCAGAAGTAGAGCTGGTCCTTCGCCCGCGTCGTGGCGACGTAAAAGAGCCGCCGCTCCTCGTCCTCGCCCCCCGGTTCCTTCAGCGCGCGGGCCAGGGGAAACATCCCTTCCGAACACCAGATCATGAAGACGACCGCCCACTCGAGCCCCTTGGCCTGGTGAATCGAGCTGAGGACAACCTTGTGGTTGTTCTCCTCCGGCCGGTAGGAGGCCTCTTCTTCCGTGATGCTCGTCATCAGGGCGAGGTCGCTCAGGAACTCCTCCAGCGAGGCAAATTCCGATGAAAAGGCCGACAACTGCCACAGGTCCTCCTCGCGCGAGGCGCCGTCCCCGTATTTCTCCTCCATGCGCTCCCGGTAGCCCCCCTTCAGTATCGCATCGACGATCTCCGTCAAGGTGTTGGAGGCGGACAGTTCCAGGACCCCCTTCAGCGTCTCCCTGAATCCACCGATCCCGGCCGCGGCCCCCTTCGGGACCTGCTTCATGAACTCGTCGGAAAAGACAGTCGCGAGGGGTTCTCCCCGCGAGGCGACGAACTCCCATATCTTGCGCGCCGTCACATCCCCGATCTTCGGGTAGAGCTTCATCACCCGCCTCCACGCGATCTCGTCGAGCGGATTCACGGCGATCCGCATGAAGGCGGTCACGTCCTTTATGTGGGCCTGCTCGAAGAACCTGATCCCCGATCTGATCTCGAAGGGAATCCCCCGTCTGACCAGCTCCATCTGCAGTTCCATGGAGTGGTAG
>Ga0208905_1002003_pt1 | contig 10018 bp, 5 predicted proteins | sample AntAceMetag02UKS_FD_184776 | JGI IMG/M metagenome (GOLD analysis project Ga0208905, IMG submission 184776) | Saline lake microbial communities from Ace Lake, Antarctica - Antarctic Ace Lake Metagenome 02UKS (SPAdes) (version 2) | ecosystem: Environmental > Aquatic > Non-marine Saline and Alkaline...
GGAAATCAAATATCTTCTTCAAGCACCGATCATACCCGGGCTGGAAGTGTACTTCGTCGAGAAGAAGACATTTAACTCTATACCTCTCCCCCAGTTCCTCGGCAATTTCAAAAAGATCCTCGCCATCCAGGGTGTCAACAGAGAGATAAAATGTCCGAGGCAATTCTAGAGCGAGTTGTTTGAGCAGAACAGTCTTTCCAACCCCGCGAGGACCGACAATACCGATAAAATGCTTCCCTTCCGAAGAAGTTATTTTTTGATAGAGCTCTCGCTTTTTAGGATAGCGTTCCCCATCCTTGATCGCCAATTCATTTAACTGTAATAATTCTGATATCTTCATAAGATATCGCCTGCGGCGTTAACTTAATGTAATTGCATGGCAATTTGATCAATACATTATTACACTGCTATCTATAATAGCTCTGGTATTGTTCAAAACTAATCTAATTTATGAATAAATCGGGTTAACGCCGACTATTTATTGTAGAGCAATTTACCAGAATACTATGCATTCTGTCAAATGATTTACCAGAGTGCTATACATTCTGTCGAATGATTTGCTAATATGTATACTTTGTGGAATTAGTAGCTCAATAAAGGAGCCTATATTAAGCATCTCACATATATTGTTCGATATCTCCGCTATGCTCCGAGAGAAGCAATTAGTGAAAATTCGTGTCCCCGAAAAACCAACAGTCCCGCGGTCCCGCTGTCTATCGGGACTTTGCGGTGATGACTTGCAGCATCTCGGGGTAAAAGTTTGTGGACTGCAAAGAAGCCAAAGTGAGGGAAATTATGCGTTTTTTGCGCATTTTATGGCTATAACAATTAAAGACTGATCGTCCGGTTCTCTCTGGCGGCTGTCACAGCGGCGAAACTGGCCCGGGTCGCGTTGATCAGTTCTTGAAATGGGATTAACGGATCTCCGCCTTGCTCAACCCGATCGATAAAGGCGGAGATCTCCGCCTTATGCCCCTTATCCTGCCGGGATGTCTTGAAGGTCCGGAACCCTTTGAACCCGTATCCTCGGGTAACCCGAAAATTCTCCATCTTCAACACCCGTCCGTCGGAAAATATCTCCAGCATCTCTTTAGGATAACTCTTGGGCCCATTGGCGAAATAATTGACCGTCCCGATTGAACCATCGGCGAATCCCAGGATAATCGAGGTTTTGTCATCCCGGACGGCCGGGCCTTCTCCCACCATTACCGCCGAGACCGTCTTAACCGGACTTCCGGCCAGATAAGAGAGGAGGTCGATGAAATGACACCCCTCCCCGATAATCCTACCCCCTCCCCGCTCCGGATCCTGGGTCCAGTGATCGGGAGGGATAACGCCCGCGTTGATCGTCATGTTCATACAGAGAGGACCGGACCGCCCTTTGAGTAGTTCTTTGATCTTGTTGGTATGGGGACTGAAGCGTCTATTAAAACCGACGGTTAGGAAATGGGGAATGGGGAATGGAGAATGGTCAGCCCCTGTAGCCGCGGTCGTTGACCGCGGAAGGGGAACGGAAGAATCGGCCGGCCCTGTAGCCGCGGTCGTTGACCGCGGAGTGGGGAATGGGGAATCGGCCGGTCCTGTAGCCGCGGTCGCGGACCGCGGAAGAGGGAGTGGGGAGTGGTTGGCTTTTGCCTGGGGCGGTGGCTGAGGAGCAAGGGATTGGTAGGTGGAGATGATCTCATCCAGCTCGGCTTCGTTCATGGCCAGGGGTTTTTCCACGAAGGTATTTTTCCCGGCCCGGAGAGACTCAATAACGAAGCGGGCGTGGAGATGGTGGCCGACCGTGATGAAGACGGTATTGACTTCCGGATCGTCCAGGATCATCCGGTAGTCGGTAACCGCCTGCTCCCCCCCGTATTTCCGGGCCCCCTCTCTCGCGGCGGCTCCGTTAAGATCGGCGACATAGGCTAATCGAGCCGGAGTCTTAGCCAGCACCGGAAGGAGAATCGCGTTGGCATAATTGCCCGCTCCGATTACGCCCACCACCGCTTTGCCGGCGGCGGCGGAAGGAGCCTCTTTCAACCTCACCACACCGGATCGCTCAACCGGGCCGGGATACTGGAGGATAATTCCTAGCGAACCGGAACTGGACGCTATTTTATCGTAAGCCGCTCCGGCATCGGCAATCGGAAAACGGTCGGTAATCAACTCACTGACCCTGAGCCGTTTCTCCTCCAACGCGGTCAGGATCGCTTCAAAGTTCCGCTGCTCGGTCCAGCGGACAAATCCATAGGGATAATCACGGCCTCCCTCTTCATACTTCTCGTCGTAGCGTCCCGGACCATAGGAACAGGAGACCTGGAAGGAGATCTCTTTCTCATAAAAATCGCTCCGCAAAAGATCCAAACCAACCACACCGACCAGAATGATCCGCCCCCGTTTCCGGCAAGCCTGTGCGGCCTGATGGACAATCTCATTGGTCTTGGCCGAGGCGGTAATCAATACTCCATCCACTCCCCTCCCTCCTGTCACTTCTAAAGCCGCCGCGATCGGATCACCCCCCACGGAGAGATCGATAGTCCGGGCTCCGAACTCTTCGGCCAGTTTCAAGCGCTCGGAGTTGATATCAACCGCCAGCACCTCACATCCGTTGGCCCGGAGAAGCTGTACCATAATCAATCCAATCAGCCCCATTCCGAAGACCATGAACTTTTCTCCCAACTCAGGCTTCGCCAGACGCAACCCCTGCAGAGCGATACTCCCCATAACCGTAAAAGCAGCCTCTTCATCGGTAACAATCTCGGGAATCTTGGCGCAGAGATTTCGGGGGACAGCGACGATCTCGGCGTGGGGACCGTTACTGACCACCCGATCTCCCGGATTCAGATCATGGATCCCGGCACCAACTTCCAGCACCACTCCCGCGTTACAGTACCCGAGGGGGAGCGGTTGGTCGAGTTTACGGAAGACCGCGTCCAAAGTCGGGAGCAGGCCGTCAGCCTTGATCTTATCCAGAACCTGCCTGACCTTATCCGGTTTCTGTCGGGCCTTGGAGATAAGATTGGCCCGGCTGAACTCCACCAACATCCGTTCGGTCCCGGGAGAGATTAAGGTAGCCCGGGATTGGATCAACACCTCCCCGGTCCCCGGATGGGGAGCGGGAATCTCCGCCACCTCAAGTTCACCGGTCTTTAAATGTTGTAATATCTGTTTCACAGTTGAATTAGCAATTTTATTACATATAGCCCAATGCCCTGAGCCTATCTTTCAGTCTTTTCTCCTCCTGTGCGCTTATTTTATTTTGCAGGCGTGAAAGAAAATTTTAGGGCCCACACACTGTTCTCTTTTTCAATCAGTAACTTTTCCAGTTCCAAATATTCCCCCTTATAGGGCTCTTTGTTTATATCATATTGTTCTGTATCTGAGTCTACATTAAAAAGTTTATATTCCGGAGGCGCTTTTCTGTTTCTCTTAGGTCGAACCAGTTTATATCCGTCTTTAATAACAATTGTGAATATTACACTTGTTGATATTTTTTTTAGAATAAAGCAGATACTCCCCTTGTTTGTATTTCTTGAAGAAGTAGTAAGAGTTAGGAACTAAATCTTGATCACGCGTATGCAATAGCACAAATTCGGCTTTTAAAGGCGTTTCTTTTAGTAAGTCATTTTTATAAACTCGGCGGGTGCCATATTTGAACTTTCTGCGAAATAAATAGGTTGATGGCGCCCAGTTATGATCGATAACGGCAATGTATGCCGGTGCACTTCCTTGTAGAGACTTGAGGTCGTCGCCCACATTCCACAGCCACAACCATGGATGAGCTTTTAAGCTCGTAAAACTATAGAATCTGTTATAAAAGCAGCCTGTTGTAAGACTAAAACCATCTTTATTAAAAGAGCGCGGCAAATTCATTCCGAATAGTCTTTTTCGCTTTACACCAATTCTCAGAGATATAGGAATCTTAATTAAAAAAACGTCAGCAGTAACATAAGCAATAGGATAAAGCACAATACTTAGAAATAAAATAAGACCCGCAATTCTGAGCGAACGCGGTCGCCATGATCTCACCCAAAGAATTCCATAGTAAAAATAAAAAGGCAGGAAAGGAAAGAAGTGGCGGTTATATGAATAATTTTCACATCCCATATACCTCCACATAAGAAAAAGTTGACCTGAAATCATAAAAGAGGCATTCAAAAAGCAATTTCTGGTGTTTCGCTTCAAAAGAGACCAAACTACTCCGCCAAAGGCAAATATGCAGGCTGGCAGTGGAAAAAACTGCTGGTTAAAGCGGCCGGCAAATCCCCGAAAAACGAGTTCGAAACATTCCATGCTGAGAAGTTTCGAAGTTAAAAATCTTCCTCTAATTACTTTAAGCGGCCGCAACCCAGCAAATAGGTTTGACGTCAGTGTGGAAGTTTCTGGTTGCTTGAGTTGATGGACAAAGAATATTTGATACGTATAGACATAGTAAGGCAAGGCTGTAACAAGGCATACAAAGAAAAAGCATAATATATGTTTCACCACAGTAATGCGCTTTAATCGACCTGTTGTAAGAGCTACCAATACAAAAGTAACACAAGGGACTATCAATAGTGGACCGGCCGCGGGTTTGACCAGAAAAGATAAACCGAGAAAAAGCCCACTCAGGACAGCGCACGCATATGTTCGTCGGTCTTGATAGAACCCCATTACGCTAATTGTTAAGAGGGTAAAGGCCGCGAACCAAACATCAAGAAGAGGCTCCTTTACTACGTAAATCAAGGAGGTAGAAATAAACAGGGAAATAAGCAAAGCCCAGTTACCGATATCCTTGCGGAAATGATAGTACGAAAGAATAATAATAATGATTAGCGCCAAGCAATCCACAAGATTGCAAAGTCTTACGTCCTGCCATTCGAATACATGCATAGAGAATGCTCTGAGCAATAACACGCCAGGTGGCCAGGTAACATTTTCTTTGATGTAGAAGGCTATTTCGCTTAAGCTATCGCCAGCATCCATCATATCAGCAAGCGATTGTGTATATCTATATTGTAAACTCGCGTCAAACCAGGTTAGGATTCCGCGATTAGATTTCACCCAAACAATAGTATGTATTAGTACAAAAGAGACTATAAGAAAGAGAACAAAGCAGGGGAAGATCCTGCGCTTTATTTCCTCTTTTTTAATGACAAATAACAGCCATTTAATACATAATTTGGCCACTTTGTTCGGGTACAAGTTCATTATCGTTCCATGCTCTCTGAATACATCGGTTTTTTCCCCAGATCTCTCTTCCCCAGCCAGACCTCCCAGTATCCACTCCGGCATTCGCCAAGCTCGGCATCCGTAATCCAGGTCGCCCCCTGAACGGAAAAAGAAAAATAGTCCATATCCTCTTCGGGGAATACCCACTGGTAGGTTCCCTCCACAAATGGGGCCATCATTTTATTCCAGCACATGGGGGGGAAATATTCAGGTGTCTTATCATCAAGATATACTTTTTCTTTCTCATTTATCACACCCCGTTCAATACCATCGCGGAGATTGGCAAGTAGAATCCGAAGAGGAGTAAGCTGCTGCCTGATGATATCAACATGCTTATAGACCAGTAAGATATTAAAAATTAGAACAGGAATCAGTATAAGACAGATAATCAACCGGCTGGTCCTCCCGGGTTTGAATACCCTCGATATCACCGTTAGCAGCACCAGGATAATGAGTGCGTTGGGAACATACTGATAGCGGAATTGAGCGAATGGATAATAGATTTTATTGGTAGTCATCCGTCCCAGTGAGATAGTTAAAAAATTTGCCCAGTATAAAAATAGAAAAAATGCCAGAATGACAAGAGTTCCCTTCTTCTGACGGCGATATAGCAACCAGGCGCCGCCGCCCAATACAACCAGAACCGCTCCGCCGCCCCAGATGACACTTGAAGAAAGGATAGATAGATCCCATCTCAGAAGAAGTCCTCTCATCACGATATTATGGGCGATCCCTATCGGGGTGGATAGAACCGGCGCCAGATTAATTAAAATTCCGGTATAGAAAAAATTGAAGAATGGAGCAGAGATACTTAACAGAATCTGGGTGGCAGTTGGGTTGGGCAGGGAACCGGGATTAATCACCGCCGAGCGGGTCAGAAAAAAAACGCCGATATAGAATGAATAAACCACCCCCAGCATTATCAGCTCGGAGCTAGATATCTTCCCTCTCGAAGACCCGGGCAATCGGAGAAACCTCCTTCCAGAACTCAAGATGAGTACCGAAAGCGGCCAAAGAGCATACCCCTCATAAGAGAAAAGACTGAAGAGAAAGAGACAGCCGACCGCGACCAGAAGCCCTTTCTTCCCGGTACTTAAATATTTTAGATAGAGAATAAATGCCAGAAGACAGGAACTGAATCCAATCGTTATAAAAATCTGAAAAGTCCAGGTTACGATATCAAAATGGGAGAAAAGGACCGCGTAGACCGCCAGAAAAGCCGCTGTCAAAAATTTATCTAACACGAATTGGCGAGCCAAGAAATAAATCAACAGAAGACTCAGGCAATAAGTGGCGAAATGCAAGATATGATTCCAGATGAATGCTGCGCCGAAGAGCCGATGCTCCAGGTAGAGAAATAGGTGGGAGAGCGGTCGGTAGGTCCCGTCCTGCCAGGGATCGTGATTGATAATGGGGACCAAATTCAGCGGCCCGGGCGCAGAGTCCACCTGATGAAAAACATATAATGCCGACCAATAATCACTGCGGGGAGGATTGGTAAAAGAAGCAGAATAAAGAATCCCCAGCATTAAAAATAAAACCAGAAAATATATTATAACAGAATATCTTTTCATCGAGATACTTTGCTCGATTGTCAGCTCCGTTGTCGAGGCAAATCTTTTAACTTTAGGCACTTAAGCGCACTTTAGGCACTCAAGGCACTTTAGAACTTTGCGCCGAAGGCGCCAAGTTCTCCCCCGGATCAATCACCAGCACCCGGAAAAATCTTCCTGCCGTCTCATCAAGTATCGCCATCTTTCTCAATGGAGGAGGAACCGGCATTCCCTCATCCCAGATAACATATCGGATCGACCGTTGTCGAATATAATCTATCACCCGACCCGGATCCGCCGCCATAACGGGATCAAGGAAGTATATTTTCCTCTCTCCGAATGCTTGCTCCTGGGTTACATGCCCCAGTATCGGCTGGGCCATTACCCGGATCGGACCAAAGGCAATGGCTCTTTTATCACCAAGAATGCTGTTAAAGGCACTTCCAGAGAAATCGCCCCAGAAATAATCCGTCGGATACCGCCCGAAAAATGTCCGGAACAAAGTAACCTCCTCCCCCTGCTCCCTCCGATGATAATTTAAGAGCAGGCCGATCTGGTGCTGAAAAGAGTATAGTCCCTCAAATACGATTACTGCCACGGATAAACAGACCCAGATTATCCCACCCCGGCGGAGTATTTTTAATCCGCTCTTCCAGACCCGCTCCGCGACCACCGCGAAACAGGGCAAGCCCAGTCCATATATCCAGAGCACATAGCGGATCTTATGGTTATGATCCGCCGGCATGGCAAAATACATCGTCAGCGCCATAAGAAACACGGCAAGGAAGGGAACAGCACTAACTACTTTCATCTGACCACTCCCCCTTCCCGGAGTAATCTTCTCCGCCCCGAACTGAAACAAAAGAATAATAATCGCGGGAATACAACCAAAGATCCAGAGCAGACCTAATCCCCCGGACTTAGGATCTTTTCCGGTTATCGCCTCTCTCCAGCCGGCCAGATTATCCAACCAGCTGAAGAGGATCCTTTTCGTCTGCGACCATTCTTCCGTTCCGTGCGCGTAGGGTGGAGGATGAATAGTATCCAGTGCTATCCCCGGGAAGACGGGATATCCGGCAACGGTAAGTCCAATGGGATAGACCGGGCTTCCTGTATATATCCAGTTACGAAGATGCCAGTATCCCCCCGAGGTAGTCATAAATATCACTGCAATCAGAATAAAGAGTAAGCTCTTAGAAAAAAAGGTATCGGAAGCCGGTTTGGACGACCTTGCTTTCAGTCTCTTTCTCCCTTCCTCCTCCATTTTTCTCCGACTTACTATTACAACAACTATCAGCAATATCCCGCAGACCATAGGAAGCAGAATTACTCCTGTCCCTTTGGAACTAATTGACAGTCCCAGGGCGCAACCCAGACCGGGCGCCAGTTTCCAGGGAATCTTCCGGGAGCCTATTGTTCTTACAGTAAAAGCAACCATGGCAAAGAGGGCGATATAACAGGAGGCCACCGCCGGATCGATCAAGGTGGTCAGACTCAAGACAATATTAACCGGCACGAACAAAAACAGTGATCCGGCCATTAAGGAAAAAGACCGGGAGGCTCCGAATAACCGGGAGAGACAGAAGATTGAATACATTCCCACCAGGAGGAAGGGGAGGTTGAAGGCGTTCAAAAGATGGGAGAGCCCGGTTGCCCGGACCATTATAAAACCCAGCAGTTCCACCCCCTTGGGCCAGCCGTTAAAGCGCCGGTTTATCAGGTTACTCCAATCCCCATCCCCGCCATCTATCCAGTGAACGTATCCCTTCGCGGCCCAGAAATGCATGGTGGGGTTATGATACCAGAGGCCGTCAAAGCCGGTATCGGGAAGAGCGTACGCCGTCACCCACAAGAGCAGATAGAGTAAAACCGCCACAATGACCACCCCTAAAATCAGGGGAGGCAGAAGAGACCTGAAGCCCGGGCGGAGAGACCGGCCGGACCGGGGGCGCCCGAGAAGATGCCGGTATCCCCCGGCAACCAACAGAGAGCCAAGAACAATGGCTATCGCTCCCATCCGGGAGATGGAAGTCCTGGTTAAGCTGACGGCAATGGTGACAGCTTGAATACTTCCCAGAAAAACCAGGACCACCGCCAGAAACTGGAAAATTCCTTCGATACCGGCGTCATTTTTTTTTGTATGGTTCCCGTTCATATGGTGGGGATAAATACTCATAATCATCCCTTTATTTTAAACAGAAATATCATAAATATACAAATCTCAAGCCCCAAACCTGCCTGTCACGTTCTGATTTAAGTTGTAACTTTTTGCATATAAAACTTCTTCTTCCCCCTACCTCGCCCCCTTTTTATGACAGGACCATTGCAGTCAGGACTATTTGCCTTGCCTCAGGCCTTTTAAAATATTTAAAACAACTATATTTAATCCTTCCACATTATAAATAGTCCTGTCATTAATTCTTTTTTATTTTTAATTGTCCTGACTGCAATAGTCCTGCCCTTATTTCTTTTTTGCCTTTAATCGTCCTGACTGCAATAGTCCTGTCATTAATTCTTTTTTGTCTTTAATCGTCCTGCCTTTTACCTCGCCCCCTTTTTTGTTCCGGCCCTATGAAGGATTTTTCAATCGGGTTTGTGATTTATTCGTTATTAGAATTTACGTACACAATATGTATATATCGATACATTTCACGGTATATTCTCGGTTTCGGGGAAAATAGCAAAATTATACGCCAGTAGATAGAACCCTCCGGGGGCGAACTCCCGGATGAGGGAAAGGTTCTTCAAAGGCGGAGGGATCCCGATCTCCGGGTCCCAGACAACAAAACGAACGTTCCGTTCTTTCAGATACCTTCGAAGTTTATCCCTGTCATCGGCAATAGCGCGATCGAGAAAGTAGACCCTTCTCTTCCCAAAATTATCGGCCTGGATCAGCCGACCCAGCAGAAGCCTGCGGCGCCCTTCAAGGGGGCCCAGAGCTACCGGAGCGGTTCCCGCCAGAATCTCATCCATCAAACTCCCCTTTACATATCCGGTAGGGTAATCCTCTCTCACAGATCGAGCAAGACAACTTACCAGTCCAGAGGCAACTTCCGCTTCATCCCGGCGGCGATAAGTTAATCCCAATTCAAGATGTAATGTAAATATTCCTTCCAGGAGCAGCAATCCCGCGACAGATATAAACCAGAAGCGCACCCCTAGGCGCACCAGGCTGACCCGGTAATTCCACATTCTCTCTCCCGCGACCGCGAAAGCGGGCAGACCCACGCCATAGAGCCAGATGGTATATCGAGCGATATGGTTATGAT
>Ga0208905_1002004_pt1 | contig 10017 bp, 7 predicted proteins | sample AntAceMetag02UKS_FD_184776 | JGI IMG/M metagenome (GOLD analysis project Ga0208905, IMG submission 184776) | Saline lake microbial communities from Ace Lake, Antarctica - Antarctic Ace Lake Metagenome 02UKS (SPAdes) (version 2) | ecosystem: Environmental > Aquatic > Non-marine Saline and Alkaline...
TTCGACGGAATCCTCTCGCCGCAGCTGCTGGGCTCGCTCGCCCTGTTGGCCGCCTTCCCCTGGATCGTCAAGCTGCTGCTGGGCCGCTGGCAGCGCTGGCGTCTGTACCGCCCCTGGCCGCGGCCGCAGCACTTCGAGCGCAACTTGATCGTGATCGGTGCCGGCGCCGCTGGTCTGGTCACCTCTTACATCGCCGCCACCGTGAAGGCGCGGGTGACCCTGATCGAAGCCGATCGCATGGGCGGCGATTGCCTCAACACCGGTTGCGTGCCCAGCAAGGCGCTGATCAGCTCCGCCCGCCTGGCTGCCCGCATGCGCCGCGCCGACCGTTATGGCCTGACGGCCGCTGATCCCGAGGTGTCCTGGCAGGCGGTGCTGGAGCGGGTGTTCCGCAAGGTGGAGGCCATCGCCCCCCACGACAGCGTCGAGCGCTACGAGGGCCTGGGGGTGGAGGTGCTCAGCGGCCATGCCCGCCTGCTCGACCCCTGGACCGTGGCGGTGACCGCGGCCGACGGCAGCGAGCGGCGGCTGACAACCCGCGCGATCGTGCTGGCCACCGGCGCCCGGCCGATCTTGCCCTCGATTCCCGGCATCGAGGCGGTGGGGGCGCTCACCAGCGAGACCCTCTGGCAGAACCTGCGCCAGTGCGAGCTGGCCGCGCCGCGGATCCTGGTGCTGGGGGGCGGCCCGATCGGCTGTGAACTGGCCCAGGCCCTGGCCCAGCTCGGCGCCCGCGTCACCCTGCTGCAACGGGGCGATCGCCTGCTCAGGCGCGAGGACGCCGAGGTGTCTGCCCTGGTGCGTGCTGCCCTCGAAGCCGATGGCGTGCGGGTGCTCAGCAACGCCAGCCTGCAGGCGTTCGAGAACGGCGAAGCCCTCGTGGAGAGCGGCGGGGTGATCGAGCGGATCGGCTTTGACCGCCTGCTCTGCGCCATCGGCCGCCAGGCGCGGCTGGAGGGCTTCGGCCTCGAGGAGCTCGGCATCCCCACCGGCCGCACGATCGAAACTGACGCCCACCTGCAGACGCTCTACCCCAACATCTATGCCGCCGGCGATGTGGCCGGGCCCTACCAGTTCACCCACACGGCCGCTCACCAGGCCTGGTATGCCGCCGTCAACGCCCTGTTCGGCGACCTGCGCCGCTTCCAGGTGGACAACCGCGTGATTCCCCGCACCACCTTCTGCGATCCCGAGGTGGCCAGCGTGGGGCTCACGGAACAGGAGGCGGCCGCTGCAGCTCAGGCGGTGGAGGTCACCCGCTTTTCGCTCGCCGAACTCGATCGGGCCATCATTGAAGGTGGCACTGCGGGAAGCGCCAGCGCCGGCTTTGTGAAGGTGCTCACGCCGCCCGGCAGCGACAAGATCCTGGGGGCCACGATCGTGGGCGAACACGCCGGTGAACTGCTGGCTGAATTCGTGCTGGCGATGAAGTGGGGCCTGGGCCTGGGCAAGATCCTCGGCACCATCCATGCCTATCCCACCCTTGCTGAGGCCAACAAATACGTGGCCGGAGAATGGAAGCGAAACCATGCTCCGCAGCGGGTCCTGCAACTGCTGAAGCGCTTCCACGACTGGCGCCGCGGCTGATCGCCCACCTCCGTCCTTCTCCCACCTTCCATCCTTCGTTCCCCGGCGCCATGGCCAGCATCAGCACCCAGCCCAACACCCTCCAGGAGGGCGTTCAGGAGTATTACGGCAGCACCCTGGCGAGCAGCGCCGACCTGCGCACCGACGCCTGCTGTGATGCCTCGGCGGTTCCCACCGCGCTGCGGCCGCTGCTGGCCCGCATCCATCCCGAGGTGCTCTCGCGTTATTACGGCTGCGGCCTGGTGGTGCCGGAGCTGCTGGAAGGCGCCCGCGTGCTCGACCTCGGTTGTGGCAGCGGCCGCGACGTTTACCTGCTCGCCCAGTTGGTGGGACCGACCGGCTCGGTGGTGGGGATCGACATGACCCCCCAGCAGCTGGAGGTGGCCGAGGCCCATCGCGATTTCCACGCCGAGCGCTTCGGCTACGCCAACGTCTCGTTCCTGGAGGGAACCCTGGAGAACCTGGGCGAGCTGCCCCTGGTGCCGGCCAGCTTCGATCTGGTGGTTTCCAACTGTGTGGTGAACCTCTGCACCGACAAGCTGGCCGTGCTGGCCGGGGTGCGGCGCCTGCTCAAACCCGGTGGCGAGTTCTATTTCGCCGATGTCTACGCCGATCGGCGCGTACCCGAAGCGCTGCTCCGTGACCCGGTGCTCTACGGCGAATGCCTCAGCGGCGCCCTCTACTGGAACGACTTCCTGCAGCTGGCCCGCCGCGCCGGTTTCCCCGATCCGCGCCTGGTGAGCGACCGGCCGCTGGCGATCACCGATCCGGCCCTCAGCGCCCGCACCGGTCCGCTGCGCTTCTTCTCCGCCACGCACCGCCTGTTCGCCATCGATGGGCTCGAAGAAGCCTGCGAAGACCACGGCCAGGCCGTGATCTACCAGGGCGGAATCGCCGCCCACCCGCACGTCTTTCCCTTCGACAAGCACCACCGCATCGAGGCGGGCCGGGTGTTCCCCGTCTGCGGCAACACCTTCCGGATGCTGGCCGAAAGCCGCCACGCGCCCCACTTCCAGTTCATCGGCAGCTTCGATCGCCACTACGGCCCCTTCCCCGGCTGCGGTGGCGGCCTTCCTTTTGACCTTGCCGATGCAGGCTCTGTTTGCTCCCCTGACGGCAGCCTGACTTCAGAATCTGCCAGCTGCTGCTGAGCGTTCACCCATCTGGCTTTCTCTGGCTGTTCAGGGCCCAGTCGTAGTCGAGGTAGGTGAAGCGGTAGGTGGCGTCGTTGAGGTAGAGGCGGTCGGCCGGGGGGCTGTGTTGGCTGATGAAATTGAGCACGGCGCTTTGCTTGGGGTTGCCGCCGAACACCTTGTCGGTTTTGTAGGTGCGGTCCCAGTCTTCGGCGAACCACTCGAAGATCTTCGAGATCGCCACGGTGTTGGTGGCGCGATCGATCTGCAGGCCGTGGGGTCCGCCGAGCCAGAGGTCCACCTGGTTGTCGAGCTGGGCATCGAGCTGTTCGCCGCTGAACGGCTCGCGGCGCAGGGGCGGGCAACTCACCGCCGCGCAGACGAGGGCGGCATGGATGCGCGGTTCGTTGTAGTCCTTGCGCAGGATGCCGTGCTCGAGGTGATCGAGGGTCATCGACTGGCCGGCCACGGTGTGGCGTCTCAGGTTCCACACCCCGAGGATGTCGCGAATGCTGGCCTTGAGCGGGTCGTGCTCGATGATCGCGACCAGGGTGAGGGCGTTGTAGGCGTTGAGCAGCACAGCGATCTGCTCCGCTTCGCTCCAGCTGGCGAAGCTGGCGGCGGGAAGGGCGGCGAGCTGGTCCACGTAGGCCTGGAGCGCCTTGGGGTTCTGCTGCAGGCCGCGGTAATCGACCAGACCCTCGGCATCCACAAAGCGCTCCAGCACTTCGGTGAAAGCGCTGTTATCGAGCAGCGGGGCCGGCGTGGCCGTTGAGCTGGCCAGCCCCGCCAGGCCCCCCAGCCCATCGGACGGGCCGGAGGACTGGGGCAGCAGGCCGCAGGCGGGTAGCAGGATCAGGCTGCCGATCAGGGCCGGCAGGCCCAGCAACGACGGCAGGCTGGGCCTGGAGAGGGACGGGCGGAGCATGGCGGGTTCAGGAGGCAGTCGGGTCAGAAGGCCGTGCGGTCAGAGGCCGTCGGGATTCAGAAGGGATCTGATTCAGGCGTTTTCTGGAAGTTCAACGGGGTCAGCGGTGCCAGCGAGGGCGCTCAGGGCAGTGCCGAACAGCAGGGGGCCCCAGAGCAGCAGGCGTTCGGGATCGCTGAGTTCCCAGACCGGCAGGCGGGACGGGAGCACGAAGTAGAGGAAGGCGGAGCCGCTGACCAGCCGCGCCCCCCAGTGCCCGTTCGGCACCGCGAAGGGGATCAGCCAACTGAAGTACCAGGCATGGATGATCGGGGATGTGAAGAAAAGGCAAAGGAACCACCAGCGGCTGAATTGGGCGACGCTGCGGGCCCGCAACGTCAGCAGCGCCAGCACCGGCAGTGGGGCGAGCAGAAACAGGGCGTTCCAGCTCCGCGAGGCGCTCCAGACGGCGCCCACCAAATGGGGCAACAGCTCGGCGCTGCGCCCGTAACGCACGAAGGACGATCCGGTGGGAACCAGCGGGCAGCTGGTTGGTTCGCAGAACACCAACGCCGACGCCGCCATCGGCAGCAGCCCCAGCGCCCCCACCAGCAGGGCCAGCCCGGGGCGCCGCGCCCGCAGCGACCGCCAGACCAGGAACCCCAGCACCGGTAGGGAGATCCACTTGATCGCGATGCTCACGCCCAGCAGCAGGGCGCCCGCCAGCCAACGCCGATCGCCCTGGGCTGGATCGATCAGGAACCAGGCCGCCACCAGCGGCAGCAGGAACCAGCTGTCGAAATGCCCGCCCCCCGCGAAGACAGTGAGGATCAGGGGGTTCCAGGCGTAGAGCAGGCTCGGGCCGTGGCCGAAGCGGCGCGCCAGCAACGCGCAGACCCCCAGATCGGCCGCCACGATCGCCAGCTTCACGGCCAGCACGCTGGGGCCGCCCAAGGCCAGCAGCCGGAACAGCAGTTGGGTCAGCGGCGGGTAGATCGCTGAGACGTCCTGGTGGTTGATCAGCCCCCACCAGGGCGTGCGCCAGGGAACCAGCGCGGTGGCGTCGGGCGCCAGCTCGAACGGATTGAAGCCCAGGGTCTGGATGTGCCCTTCCCAGAGGTAGCGCCAGATGTCGTCGCCGGGCTCCATCGGCAGCAGCAGCAGCCGGGCGGCCAGCGCCACGCCCCAGAACCAGGCCGCCCCCACCGTTTTCAGACGCCAGGTGAGGGCGAAGCCCGCCAGCATCACTGCCGCCGCCAGGAAAAAACGCTGCAGCACGTCGGGATCTGTCAGCTGCCCGTTCGGGGCCATCGCGGCGGCGCCAATGATCAGCAAGGCGGCGCTGCTGGGGAGGATCCAGGCGGGAGCCGGTGGTGCGGGAGGTGGTGAGGCGGGAGGGCGTTCCATCTCAGGACGCTTCGCTGCGCGCTTGCACGAGCCGGTTCCGCCACAGCCGTTGGCCGTAGAGGCGAGCCAGGGTGCTGAGGATGGCCAGCCCGGCCCGAACACTGCCGCCCACGGTGCCGGAGATCTTGGAGTGGCCGCCGCGGCGGGGATGGTGCGGCACCGGCAACTCGCAGATGCGCAGGCCGGTTTCGATGGCTCGCACCTGCATCTCGATCGTCCAGCCGAAGCCGCGATCGCCCATCTCCAGCGCCGCCAGGCTGCTGCGGCGCACCAACCGCAGCGGGCCGAGATCCTGGTAGCGCCGGCCCCAACCCAGCTGGATCAGGCTGGTCGCCAGGCTGTTGCCGAAGCGCTGCACGGGCGTGAGTGCCCGGCGGCCTGCCGCCGTGGCGGCCCGGTTGCCCAGGATCAGGTCGTGGTCGGCCAGCCGGCTGATCCAGCCCGGCAACGAGGCCAGGTCGTCGCTGCCGTCACCATCGCAGAAGAGGATCCAGTCGATCGCCTCGGGCAGCTGGGCGAGCCCGCGCCAGCAGGCCCGGCCATAGCCGGCCACCGGTTCGCGCAGCAACTCGGCGCCGGCGGCCGTGCCCACCGCGGCGCTGGCATCGCTGCTGCCGTTGTCGACCACCCGGATGTGAGGCAGGCCGATTGCTTGCAGCTGGCCGATCACCGAGGCCAGGGTGTCCTGCTCGTTGAGCACCGGAATGATCACCATGACGGTGTCGCCCACGGTGCCGTCAACGGTGGTGAAGCGGCCTGCGCGGTTGGCGTTCATCGGTAGAACCGTGCCAACGCCTGGGCCGGAACGCCGCAGGCATAGGCCAGTCGCAAGCCCCACATGGTCAGGATCGTCGGCACGATGCCGTGGCGATGCCAGCGCCGCGGCGAGGTGACCACCCGGGCCCGCAGGCAGACGGGGGCGGACAGGGACCGCAGCCGCGCCGAGAGTTCGACGTCTTCCATCAGCGGCTGGTCGGGAAAGCCGCCGACGCGATCGAAGCAGGTGCGGCTCAGAAAGATCGCCTGATCGCCGGTGGCGATGCCACTCAGCCGCGAGCGCAGGTTCATCGAGGCGGCCACCAGTCGCAGCAGCGCTCCGCCACCCGAGAGCTCCACATCGAAGCGACCCCAGCCGGGGCCGGCCGATAGGGCCTGCCGCACCATGGCGAGCGCGCCCGTAGGCAGGCGGGTGTCGGCATGGAGAAAGAGCAGCAGCGCGCCGCTGCTGTTGCCGGCACCGGCATTCATCTGGCTGGCGCGGCCCCGCCCTGCCTGAACCACCGTGAAGCCTGCCTGGCGGATCCGCTCGGCCGTGCCATCGCGACTGCCGCCATCCACCACAATCAACTCGGCCCCGCTGCTCTTGAGGCTGTGCCAGTGCGTAAGGGCCGATTCCAGCAGGCCGGCTTCATTCAGCACCGGGATGACCACGCTGATCGTGGATTCTCCCCCAGCCGTGGTCGGCAGGGCGCGAGGCAGCGGATCCGGCCGCGGCGCCCGGGATGGCCTGCTCATCGGTGTGGCTTGCGTCGTCACGATCCAACGATGCTGACCGCTGCGGTAGGGGATGCAGGGACTACCGGCAACGGACCGGATCGGATGGGGTTAGGTGTGATCTGGCTGTGTAGTGCCAACAGGTTGTTGGCCCGGCAGGCTGGTGGTCTTCATGGCGCATCCATTGGGCTGACTCAGCTCCGGGAGCAAGCGCTTCATGATCCGCTGATCGCCATGCCCTTCCGCTTCCGCCGCTCCGCCCGCCTTGGCCCCCTCCGCTTCAACTTTGCCAAGAGCGGCCTGAGCTCGATTTCAGTCGGTGGCCGTGGGCCCAGGGCCTGGTGCTGATCGCCCTGGCGGTCATCGGCGTCACCGTGCTGGCCGTAGGCGCCGGTGTCCCTGCAGGGGCCCTAGCCAGACCGTGACCGCCAGCCAGTGGATCAGCAGTGGCGGCCAAATCGAGCCGCTGAGGTTGTAGGCGACTAGGCAGGCCAACCCCAGCAGGGTGCACTGCACCAGAAAACGTGGGTCATGGAACACCCTCTTGGCGTTGGGGTACCAGGTGCGCCCCGCCAGGGGGTGGTAGATCACAAACAGCCCCAGGCTCAAGGAGCCCCAGGCGAGCGTGCCCGCCAGGCCTTCCCCCTCCAGCGGATGGGGCAGCAGGGCGACGCGAAACAACAGTTCTTCCACCAAGGCGGGCATCAGCAACCAACCAAGGGATCGGCGCAACAGGGGGAGTGGCGGTCCCCAGCGCACCTGCGCATGGAGGAAACCGGAGCGTCGTCCCAGGGCCAGAGCCAGCAGGGCGTAGGGCACAAGGATCGCCAGGGTCATGGCCACGGTTCGCCAACCGACGGCCATGAACAGGGCAGAGGCGATCCGGCGCAGCAGGGAGGCCACGGGCGGCAGCTGACCGAGCAGATCGGTGGGGGCCAAAGGAGTGATCCGCCCATCCCCGCCAGGAATCTGGTTGGTGCGCAGCACATGCAGCTGGGCGCCTTGGTTCAGGAACAGCTGGGCCAGATTGTCGTGGCCGCTGCGGGGCACCATCGTGCGCCAGCTCAGCAACGTGACCCGCAGACCGGTGCTGCGGCGGAAGGCCGCACCCTCGTCCATCCCCTGGGACGACTGTTCCACCACGGCCGCATTGCGGCGCCAATCGGCGCGCATCTGTCCAAAGGGCGTGAGCAGGCCATCGAGGGAGCGGGTGAGGCGTTCGAGGGATTGGATCCGCTCGGCGTCGGGGCCTGAGCCAGGTCCTTGGCTGGTGGCAGACGCGAGCCGCAGGCGCAGGCGCTCCACCGCAATCGCCAGGGCCTGGCTGGAGTCCTGTACGCAGGAGATCGCCGCGCCCACGCCGTTGAAGCCGGTGCCATCGCCGCTGCGGTAGCGGGCCATCAACACCTCCGCCTGCAGTTGCAGTTCCCTCAACAACGACAACTGGGATTCGCCAGCGCCGAAATCGGAGCGGGCGGGCTCGTCGAAGCGATCCAGCTTGACCAGCAGATCAGAGAAGGGCCGTGTGCACAGCCAGCCCCGGCGCAGGTCGCCGGCATAGGCGCTCCAGTCCTGCGTGCCGGCCACGATCCCATCGGGATTGTTGGCATAGATCTGGTGGTAACGCAGGGCGAACTGAAGCTCGCCGGTGAAGGGGTCGCGCACCACCTCCGCCTCTCCGAAGGCGAAGTGGCCGGTCACGGTGAAAAAAGCGATGGGCTCTGCCTGGCGGCCACCGATGCCCCCGAACAGGTGGATCAGCAGGCCGCGGTCCCCCAGGACCCAGGGCACCGGAGTTTTCGCGGCAAGCTCGACCCGCGAGAAACTTCCGCGCTGGAGGCTGGTGGGGGCCCAGCTGCCGCGCTGCAGGTAGCGCCAGCTGGCGTCGCGGCCGTGCTGCAGTTGGTCGGCCATGAGCTGAAACAAGGCCCGGGGCCGCAGGGCCTGGACCGTGAACAGCCCCGTGGCATCGGGGGCGCCATAGAGATACCAGCCCTGCTCGCCGATGGGGTTGCTCACCAGGCCCAAGGGGCTGGACATCCAGCGGCCGTTGCGGTTGAGGGGCTGCTGGGGGACGCGCACGGTGGTGATCGGCCCACTGAACGCCCCCCGCTCGCTGTCGTAGTGCTGCACCCGGTAGCGATCGGAGGCTGAACCGCCGCCAACAGCTGGGGCGGGGCCCAGGATCTGCGCCAGCGCGACCCAGCGGCCGGTGGTCTGGATCGGCGGCCGGCCGATGCGCAGAGATGGGGCGCCCGCAGCGGCGAGCCCATCGGCAGGCGCCACGGCGACCTCCTGCAGTTCCACGATCACGTCATCGCGGGGGCGCGCGCCCGCCAGGGACTGCAGCGGCCCCACTCGCCGGCGTCCATCGAGGCGCACGGGCACCACGTTGCCATCGGTGCTGGCGGAGCGGGCGGCGGCATCCAGACGGATGTCGGTGGTGACCGCGCGCACCAGGTTCGTCAGAGGTGGGTTGTCCTTCCAGCCGAGCCGTAGGCGCTGGCCCAGCAACGACGCCTGCGGCGCTGGCACCTGTTCGAGTTCGATCCAGGTCCAGTCCTGGCCCGGAGTGCCCGGGGCCTCGGCCAGCTCGCGCTCACTGGGCAGGATCAATCTGCCGATCCAGTCGGCGTGGGGTTTGTAGAGGGCGGGATCGGGGCGCAGGCCCAGGGGGTAGTGGGCGCTCTGGTTGAACGGGGCCCGTTCGCTGAGGGCATCATTGGAGAGCGGCAAGGGAGCGCTGGGGGTGCCGATGCCAGGGGAGGTTGCTCCCATCGTCGCCAGGGCTGGGCTGAACAGGGCCGCGAGCGCCAGCACCAGGGCTAGCGACCACGCCAGGAGAGCCGTGAATGACTTCACCACAGGCTGAGCGTGGGTGGCCTCTGATCAAGCCGCCAGAGCTGGCGGTGCGTGCGCAGCAGCTCCTGGCCAACGATCGCCTCCACTTGAAGTTCAGCAAAAATCGGATTGGCAGTGACGATGCCCTCGACGCGGGCCGGGCCCAACCCGAGCCCCAACCCAGCAAAACGCTGGCGTTTCACCTGTTGCTCGCCGCCAAAGCCCACCAGCCGTACCGGTTCCTCCGGCCCGATCGGCCCCAGACGCGTGGCTATGGCAGGGCTGAGGAACAAACCCTCGGCGCCGGTGTCCGCGAATGCCACGGCTCCCTCCCCAAGGCGAAGGCGCTGGCCTACGGGGTCGATCCAGACGGGCAGGCGTTTCAACAGCGGTGCCCCCAGCACCCCATCCACCCCTGGCCAGGGGAGCGCCCTTGAGCTGGAGCAGAGCGACGCAGATGGCCAGCATCGGCGCCGATCCAACCCTGTCGGTGGATCGTAGGTCGATCCGGAGAGTTCTCATCTGGGTGCATGAATCCCCAGCTTTTGGTGCCCATGTCGGCAAACACGGCTTCCCACATGCTGGTGCGGCCCACCACCGTGAGCACCAGGAAAATGGCCTTGAAGCCAAGCGCCAGGGTGATGTTCT
>Ga0208905_1002005_pt1 | contig 10016 bp, 6 predicted proteins | sample AntAceMetag02UKS_FD_184776 | JGI IMG/M metagenome (GOLD analysis project Ga0208905, IMG submission 184776) | Saline lake microbial communities from Ace Lake, Antarctica - Antarctic Ace Lake Metagenome 02UKS (SPAdes) (version 2) | ecosystem: Environmental > Aquatic > Non-marine Saline and Alkaline...
CCCTAACCATTTACTCGCACAAGGATCCGATCATCCGTTTTCTAAATCCGTAAATATTCAATATTCAATTGTCAATATTCAATCCTTAGATCGGTGGCGTGCCATGATTTTTTGCCCTTTTGGGGAGGTCCTCTTCCTTGTTCCCCGTGATTTCCAGGGCCTCTATGATCTTTTTGCGTGTATCTTTGGGTAGGATGATTTCATCTATAATCTGGGCGGTCCATGTGCGGCCTGCTTCAAAGACATCCACCTTTTCCCTGGATCTCCCAAGATAAGATTCGTAGGCGTCTTCCTCGATACCCTTCCCGTACACCTGCCGGTAGTCTAATTGAGAGGCCTCAACCGCAAACCGGGCTATGGGCCAGGCATAGACAAGATCGGCACCCATGCTCTTGAGACCTCCCATAATCATACTCCCTGCGTCGGCATAGGCCTCCCGCAGGACCACGCTTATCTTGGGAATCGTGGCGGTGGCGTAGACATCGGATATCTTGCCCACATGTCTGATCAGACCCCGCGCTTCATCCGACTCCCCGGGCACCACAGGGGGGGTATCCACTAAATTCACTAAGGGAGTATTATAGGCGTCAAGGGCCTGAAGAAAGCGGTAGTATTTGTCGCAGGAATCCGGGTTCAGGATACTGCCCGGATAGACGGGATTGTTAGCCACCAGACCCACAACCTGACCGTTAAACCGGCAGAAACAGGTGATCAGATTCTTGGCGTACTCATCCTTGATCTCAAAATAATCTCCGTCGTCCACTATATGCCCTATGACATCGTGCATATCGTAAGTCTTCTCATATTCGTCGGGAACAAGATCGGCTAAGGCTTCCACTTCCCGTTCAGGATCATCGGTCTGGTCCCGGCGGGGAGGTGCTTCTTTGAAACTCTGGGGGAGGTAGCTGAGCAGTTGCCTGCACTGATTGATTGATTCCTCATCAGTATCCCCCACAAGGTCACAGCTTCCACTGAGCTGCATGTGGTAATCCGCGCCCCCAACGTTCTCGTCTATGACTTCGGATGTGGCAGCCTGGGTCTGCCTGGGGCCTCCCAACCACATGTTGCCGGAGTTCCTGCTGATGATCAGAAAGTCGCAAAGGGCAGGAATATAAGCCCCTCCGGCAATACAGGGGCCCATAAGCACGGTGATCTGGGGAATAACGCCGGAATACACAGACTGAATCCTGAACTGCCAGTCTATACCGGCCATGGGCACGTCCCTGTATCCGAGCCTGCCGCCTGAGGAGTCGAGAAGGATCACATAGGGGATCCTCCACATGGCCGCCATTTCGATCGGTCTGGAAAATTTAAGCATATGCTGGGCCCCAACAGATCCACCCAAGACCGTGAAATCGCTTGCGTGAACCATAATCATGCGGCCGTTGACCTTGGCCGTGCCCACCACCGCACCGTCGCATGGGGCCTCCGGTATCCGTCCGTCAATACGCATGCTGGTGGTGCCCACGGAGGAGCCTAATTCCTTAAAAGTCCCGGGATCAACCAGGACCTCAATCCTCTCACGGGCCGAGAGCTTACCGCGCTTATGCTGTCTTTCCATATGCTTGGCCCCTCCGCCCTGGAGGTTTTTCTCCTGGATCTCATGATATTTCTTAACGGCCTCTTCCATTCTCTTGCCCATTGTCGTTGTACCTCCTCACTGGATGCTCGATACTGGATACTTGATACTGGATGAAAGAAAAGTAGGCAGTATGCCCGCTACTTACTCCTTACTGCGTACTTATTCATTCCCGCTAAAAAAGGGATTTACGCTTCGCTACAAAAAGCATCCAGTATCACGTGGTAATTAGCTACAATTATTGCCATTAAAAAACTGGGGGCCAAAATACCCGATCTTCGCTTTTTCATTCGATGTTGGACGTTCGATGTTCGATGTTGGACGTTCATCTCTTTCCCCCTCTACGCAGGTTTGATGTAACGTCTCTTCTCCGGCATCTTTTCTCTCTTGTTCTGCGTTGCGTGCAGGGCCCTGACAATCCTGGAACGGGTCTCTCTCGGGTCGATCACCTCATTGACCGTGTACCAGGTAGTGTAGAGCTTGCCAAAGGTCATGACGCTGAACTCCTTCTTCAGGATGTTCAGAAAGAAGTTATAGACATCATCGTAGTTGCCGTCCTCTTTTGCCTTGGCCAATTGCTTGTGGAATACTGCGTGAACAATCATCTCCGGTCCTGTGGGTGCGAACTCGGTGGAGGGCCAGGCATAAATAAAGTCAGGTCCCATCTTGCTGCAGCCCATGACAATGTTGGACCCGCCGTAGGATCGTCTCAGTACTATGGTCACCTTGGGATTGGTCAGGTGGGAGTACCCGTGCAGGTTTTTGGCCCCGTGTCTGATAACTCCCATCCGTTCCCATTTGTCCCCAGGGGGGAATGCGGTGGTGTCCGAAATGGTCACAAGGGGGATGTTGAATGCATCTAAAAACATAAGAAACCGGTCATACTTGTCCGAAGAATCGGGCTCCATGATCCCGCTCAGCTCATCCGGGTTGCTGGCTGCTATACCTGCAACCAAGCCGTCAAACCGGGTAAAACCTACGATCATGTTGGGAGCAAAGTCCTCCTGTATCTCAAAGAACTCCCCGTTATCCACTATCAGGTCGATAACCTCGTGCGTGTCATAGGTGAACTTGGGATTTTCGGGCATAATATCCAGCAGGGCCTCATCCCCCCTTTCCGGATCATCCCCGGTCTTCAACACCTCGGGTCTTACCCAGCAGTTCTGGGGTATGAACTGAAGGATCTCTTTGGTCATATCGATGGCCTCCTGGTCGCTTTCTGCCACCAGATCGCACTGGCCGCTCTTTTCCATGTGGAACTCGGCCGAACCGGCGTCATCCGATTCAATCTCCCCTCCCATCCACAAGAACCCCGTATTTGCATTCATGATAAGGAAATCAGACAGAACCGGGACCTGGGCTAACGGTCCTGTGCAGGGCCCTAAGACCAGGGCTATCCTGGGGATCACCCCGGAATAGAGACAATAGTCCCTAACCAGGGAGCCCATACCATGCAGGCCGACAAGACCATTCCTGAAATCAAGCCTGGAGCCGGCCGAGTCAAAAATCCCAATGATTGGAACCTGCTCCTGCCCCGCCATCCGGATCAGTTCGGCGATCTTCCACACCCCCTGGTCTCCGATGGCGCCGGACATTACGGTAAAGTCAAGGGAGTAGACCGTGACTTGCCTTCCCTTCACTCTCGCCAGACCCATTACGACACCATCAGCCGGACTGGGCCTCCCCTCCCCATCCCCGGGGGGGTTGAACTCCCTCACAACAGAGCCAAGTTCCTCGAATGTGCCGGGATCGGCTAAGAGATCAATCCTCTCCCTCGCAGTAAGCTTCCCCAATTTGTGCTGAAGCTCAACCCGCTTTTCGCCCCCGCCTCCCGCATTCTCTTCGCGAACCTTGACAAGCTTATCAAGATAACCGTCCATCCATTTTCCCATGCCGCGAATCTCCCTATGATAGACCTCGTTAAGTGGTTAAGTGGTTAAGTAGTTAAGTGGTTGAGTGGTTATTATTTTACCTTTTTCTGTTCAATCCCTTTGAAAATAAATTCGCATAGCTTCTCTGTCAGATCATCAGCGGATATCTTGCGGCCGAAGACCACTCTCGTAAGACACACATTCTCGATCGACCCGAGGATGGCCTGCCTCAAAAAAACAGGCGGAATATCGTCCCTGATTTCCTGGTCCTTCATCCCCTCTTGGATAATCTCTAACAAAATATCGGTGTATTTCTTGACCAGTTTATATGTTCCACTGGTGTAGTAGTCAGAAAAACTCCGGACATCGAGAAGGAGGATCTTGGCGAAGACTCTGTCCGTCGCATAGACGTTGATATGTGTCCAGATCAGTTTTCTTATCTTGTTGGAAGCCCCTTTTATGCCCTTCAAATCCGTATGCGCCCGAAAGTGATAATGTTCGAGGTACTCTGCAAGCACCTGATAAAGCAGGTCCCTCTTGTCCTTAAAGTACTTATAGATAAGTGCTTCAGTAACCCCGGCGGTTTTAGCGATCTCCGCCGTGGTTATGGCGCCAAAGTCCTTTTTTTCAAGTAATACCCTCAAGGCATCAGCAATCTTTATACGACCCGGAGGCCAGGCTTTTGCTTCTGCCATAATTCATTTTCCTCGCGATTTCAGAAATAGACTCACCATCTCGTAAGCGTTCATAGGCCCAGAGTTCAGAGATTCATTGCCCATAAAAAGTCCTTTTTACGGACGTATCATAATCTTAATCGTATTCTTAATCATAATCGTGTTGAGTAAGATTAGAATTATAATTAAGAGTATCAAATAGGAATGCTATCTCATCCCTTAAGTTCTGAACCCTGTCGAAGATCCCCACCACAGGAGGGGGAACCAGTGAACGGTTACGAAAAACAATCAAATCAATTTGCTCAAAACCTTCGCGCCTTTGCGTGAGACCTTTTCTGTTTCGGTTTATCCAGGTTAAGAATCCTTACCCAACATGCAAATTAGTTTCAAATCATACTGTTTTTATGAGTTAGTAAACGTCACTCATTTTGTCAAGTTTTTTTGGCACAGACCCAAAAACAATGATTCCGCACCCAGCACACACTCCCACTATCTTGTGCTAATTTTTTCTTGACTCGCAAATGGGACTTTTATATACTTTTTTTTAAAAAGCGGCTTCTTACCATCCCGCCTCATAGGCAAAGATTAAGGCTGAATGAGTATCAACACCTTTCAAGACTTGAAGATACGAACTCCTTCAATCTGATCGAAACGTGGGAAACAGTAGATGATCTGGATCGGCATATCCGGTCTGGAATATTTGTGGTATTACCGGGGGCCAAAGATAAGGAACAAACATTAACCCGAAAACAAAAGGAGGAAATAATGAAAACAAATGAGGAATTATCGGACATAAAACGGAGCGCTTTGATCAGCATACTTTTGACGGCATTTCTGGCCTTTTCAGCCATACCGGCATGGGCGGGAGACGAAATTAGCGACCCAGATGTACTGGTTGTTTCAGCGCAAAAAACCTTCCAGGACTTTGTGTCTGATCCGGACATGACCTGGTTCCGGGATAACCTGAAAAAAGCTAAGGCCATTTTGATCGTTCCCCAATTGATTAAGGCGGGCTTTATTATTGGTGGAAGCGGCGGGAGCGGGGCACTCTTAGGCAACGATCCAAAAAAAGGCGTATGGAGCTATCCTGCTTTCTATACTATGGGTTCGGTGACTTTCGGATTACAGATAGGTGGCGCAGTGAATGAGGTGATGCTGTTGGTGATGACTCAGAAGGGTATGGATAAGCTGCTCACTTCCTCTTTCAAATTAGGGGCTGACGTGGATGTTGCCCTTGGCCCTGTGGGCGCGGGGACCGGCGCAAAGGGCATCACAGCCGATATCTATATATTTTCACGGTCTAAAGGGGTCTTTGGCGGGCTTACTATTGAAGGTGCAGTTATTGCCACCCGTGACAAATGGAACAGCGCCTATTATGGTAAGAAAGTGCGCCCGACGGATATTCTTATTCTCCACAACGTCAGCAACAAGCAGGCCAACGGGCTCCGTGCTGCGGTAGAAAAGGCCGCCAAATAGGTTTGGCATCTAAAATACCTGAAGGCAGGGCACGAAACCAGGAATCACGAATTCCCGATAGGGCGGGATTCGGATTCCTGGTGAACCCTGTCGAAGATCCCCACCACAGGAGGGGGAACCTTTTAACACTTACCACCTATCAAGCCTCTGCTTCCTCCCCGGCCAGGAAGCCCAGCCGCCTTCCTAATTCATGGAAAACCGGAGAAATATCAGCGCCAAGACCCCGCGTAAAGTCCGAATTGGTATACAGGTCGTAAAATATGTTCTGGCACTCCCAGAGATCCGGTTTCAGGTTCAGATCCTCGGCCAAGTTTAAAAAATTAATAACATCCTTGATCAAGATCCGGTCAGGGGCTGAAGCCAGGCGGTTCATCTCGTTAACAAGATAATCCTGAGATTTTTCTCTGATTCTCTGATCATTCAAAACCATTTTCATCGATTTGGCCTGAGCAGTCAGGTCATTGAGCCTCGCCCATTCTACTGGTCGTTTCTCCTCATCCGGAGAAAAAAGCCTGTCCAGTTCATCAGCTAACAGAAAGGACAAAAGGTCCTCCGAGATTGCAGGGACAGGCTCCCCCGTCTCCCGATGCAAAGAAAAAACATCCTCAAGAAGGGCATCATGGTTACGGATATAATCTCTGTTTAGGCGATTAAGACTCAAGGCCAGCCCTTCCATAAGGTTTTTGAGCGTATCCGAGATGAGATCCTTAGGCCCGTACTTCCTGACTCCAGCCACATAAGTGTGAAAAATATCCTCTGTCTTTCTTGGAGACAATGTCAGCACCTGCCGTATCTCATCGGCTGTTTTCTCAATATCAAACCCGTTGGCGTCTTCACCCACAAGGCACTCCAATTTCCCTCTTTCCCCGCGGAAGGCTAAGTATACCCAAACGGACTTCCGGCCTGTTCCAACCTCTATCACCTCTGCCTGACCCAATATGGCCTGTGTCTCCCCTCCTGTCAAACGCAGCTCAGATAGAGGACAAACCGTTTCGGAAAAAAGGCCCCCTGCCCGGGAAACGCCCTCGGCCAGTCCGGCAATGGCATAATGGGCCGTGGCACGGGAGGGATCTATGCGGATGGGCCTGACCCGGAGATCATATACTTCTTTACCGTCCCGGTAATCAGGATCATTACTCTTAGCCGTAACAAGATATTTCATAAGCCCAGCTTCCAGATCCTTATCGACCCATGGCTGCGCCAACTCCATCCCCCGGGCAGCGTATTTAAGCACCTGTACAGGCTCAAGCCCTGAGATGTCGTCAAAAAACCAGCCGCAACTGGTAAACATATAAAGGGCCATACGCTGAACTTCCAGGAGCTGAAATGCCTCCACTCGTTCTTCTTGCCCGAGTAATCTTAGGCCATGGCGTTGGATGAAATGCTCCCGCGCTTGTGCCGTGGAATTGAGAAAGATAGTAATGTATTCGTCCCTGGCCTTCCAGGGGTCCTTGAAAAGCCGCCCTCCCCTTTCCTCAAAGACATCTCTTAGCTCATCGGCCAACCAGTCGAGGCCATCCCTCATGGGGGCCCGCCATGCCTGATTCCATTCCGGGGTCTGGCTGACACTGCACCCGCAGTCTGCGCGCCACCTCTCCACGCCGTGGGCGCAGCTCCAGGAGCTGTTTTCGACAATCCTTACCTCGTCCTGCGGAGGAAAATTTTCAAGGAATAGACCGTAGTTGGCAAGTTTGATCTCTTCTCCCTGTTCTAAGTGATGAAAAAGCCAGGACAGGGCAAGATCACCAAATTTGAAATGATGCCCGTAGGACTCCCCGTCAGTGGCTAAACTGACCAACTCCGGCCCATCATTATGTGTCCCGAATGCCTCTTCAATACGGGCAAGGAGATCTTCGCCCGATGCTAAAAGCTTTTCATAAGCCACGGCCCTTGAAACCGGACCGTCGTAAAAAAAAACATCAATAAAAGGGCTCTCTCCCCTGTCAAGCAATACCCGGTAAGGCCTGGTAGGGTTGACCTTCCCTCCTGTTACGTCCTGCCACGATTTGTCCCTGGCTGATCCTTTTAGGGGACGAACGGATTGGGCCTGTGTCGGGGCTAAGATGGTGAACTTTATGCCCTCTTCGGCCATCAGGTTCAGGGTCTCCGTATCTGCTGCCGTTTCACTCAGCCACATCCCTTCCGCAGGACGTCCAAAGCGGTGTTTGAAATCAGCAAGGCCCCAGCGGATCTGGGTCAGCTTGTCCCTCCTGGTAGCGAGGGGCATGATAATATGGTTGTATACCTGGGCCAAGGCATTTCCATGCCCCTTAAAACGCTCCCGGCTCAACCGGTCAGCATCTAAGATCTGACCATAAATCCATGGATGTGCCTTCTCTAACCACGAGAGAAGGGTCGGCCCGAAATCAAAGCTCATATAGGCATAATTGTTGATCAGTTTCAGGATATGCCCATGCTCACCGTGCAGCCGGGCACGCGTATTGGGTCCGTAACATTCGCGGGTGATACGTTCATTCCAGTCGTGGTAAGGAGATGCCGATGCCTGGGTCTCGATTGCATTCAGCCAGGGATTCTCACGGGGTGGTTGATAGAAATGCCCGTGGATGCAGAGATATTTGTCAGTCACCTTTTTCAACCCTCCCCCTTTCAAATATACCGGGAAAGTGGCTAAAGCTGGTGCTTTTTTTTATTCGATGTTCGCCAAAGGTCCCGCCGGGATTCGACGTTCGATGTCGGAGTCTGTCGCTTACCTCGACGTTCATCTTTTTTCCACCGCCATCCTTCCCCTGTCAAATGCCTCTAAGTTTTGAGCCAATCGACCAGAGGAAAGGAGTCCCCCGATGGCTTGCTCAAATCCCTCGCGGTCGAGCTGCAACATGTCAAGAGTGGAAAGCGCCCCCAACATTACCATGTTGGAAAAGATGGGGTCACCCATCTCTAAGGCAATTTCAGTTGCGTTGAGTGCCCAAACCCCTTTGCTTAGCTCCCCAATCCTGCGAAGAACCTCAGATACGTCCGGATAGGGTGTCTGACCTGATATTATCTCAATGGGATGGATCGGCCGGGTATTGATAAGAGAGACCACCGTTGGGTTGCCGTATTGCCCTAATATTCTGAGCCCCTCCACAGGTTCAAGGGCCACAAGCAGATCGCATTGCCCTTCAGGAATCAGGGGCGAGAACTGGTCTTTGGCAGAAATCCGAAGGTGACTCATCACCGCTCCCCCTCGCTGGGAGGCCCCATAAGTCTCCCCAATGGTGACAACGTACCCCTTTTGGAGAAGTATCCGTCCTAACACCTGAGAGGCTATAACGTTCCCCTGCCCGCCAACTCCACCGATAATTACGTTGAAAGGGTCTTTTTGGAAGTCCACTTAAACCACCTCCTTTCGGATTGCCAAAGAGGGACAAATCTCGGCGCAGACCCCGCATCCGGTGCAGATGGCCTCATCAATGCGTGCCGTTCCGGTTATCTTGTCCCAAACCAGACCGGGGCACTTAAAGACCCGGGTGCAAAGCCGGTTGCACCACATCTTTCTCCGAGACAGATATCCTGATCCACCTCCATGTTGAACAGTTTTTTTTGGGTTCGGCCCCGAACCAGGGCGCATTCCCGTCTGAGAATCAAGACCTTAACACCCTCAACGTCCTGCAGCAGCCTAAGAATAGTCTCAGTGGTAGCCTCCACGTCAAAGGGATCCCCCACCTCTACCTGAGCGCCCAAGGCCTTGCATATAACCTCGAGATCCAGGATAGGCGCTTCACCGCCGGTGGCGGTTTTGCCCGTCCCGGGGTGTGGCTGAAAGCCGGTCATAGCCGTGGCGCTGTTGTCTAAGAGTAAGAGCAAAAGATTGGATTTGTTGTAGCTGGCATTAGTTAAAGCTGGCATAACCGCATGGTAAAAGGTCGAGTCACCGGAGACTGCGATTACCGGCTGATCAAGGCCAAAGGCGTTGAGTTGGCCGAATCCCCCGGCAAGACCTGTGCCTGAGCCCATGGCGTGAAGGGTTTTCATCTGGCTGAATCCTGATGGGCCTATGCCAAGAGAGTAGCAGCCGATATCACCCGCCACGAAACCATCCCGTCCATCTAAGGCTAAGGCGTTCTTGATCGCCCAGTAGGTCGCCCGGTGAGGACATCCGGCGCAGAAGCCAAGTGGCCGTTCCGGTACAAGCTGGCCTGAAATCTCCCTGGCCCGGAGCGCGTATTCAGCAGACCGCGGCTCAAAGGATACCTTAAGGAAATCCTGTATTGTTTTGATGACAATATCCGGGTTAAGTTCACCGATGTCCGGAAGGGTGCCGGTGGCCTTTCCTGAAAAGCGCTTGACTCCGAGATCAACGCAATTCTGGGCAAAAAGCTCTTTTACATTGTTTTCTAAAAAGGGGTTCACCTCCTCTACGAAGAGGACGTGGTCTGTCTTGCTGAGGTAGTTAAGCACCATCTGCTCCGGCAA
>Ga0208905_1002011_pt1 | contig 10001 bp, 10 predicted proteins | sample AntAceMetag02UKS_FD_184776 | JGI IMG/M metagenome (GOLD analysis project Ga0208905, IMG submission 184776) | Saline lake microbial communities from Ace Lake, Antarctica - Antarctic Ace Lake Metagenome 02UKS (SPAdes) (version 2) | ecosystem: Environmental > Aquatic > Non-marine Saline and...
CAGGAGGCTCCGGTCATGGTGGCCGGACTCACGTAAAGAACCCTCCGGAAAACCCGGGGCGGTTCAGTCGGGCGGCTGATCTGGAAGTGCGTGGCGATTGCATCTTCCGACGGGAACCGACTTCCTGGCTCCAGTGAGCGATCTCGGATTCCTCGCTGAAGGATCATGTACAGCTGGTAGTACAAGGGAATCGACGAGGACGTGGAAACTCCGCGTCCGTATGAGGACACGGCATCGAGGAAGCGTTCGTGTTTCGGAGCCTGTTTCGTCATCGGACCTCCAACGTGGCGCCTGTGCGATGCTCAACCATAACCTTGTGCTGACGTCAGAACAAGTCCCCGTGTTCGTATTGGATACTCATCGCTTTGCGTGCGTTCCTTGTTGACGAAGCCAGTGCGCGGGGACAGGCTTGCTCCCGGAATGTTGCAGGATCAACAACTCCGGTGAGCCAGGTGGATTCCGCTTCGGTCCGCTGCGCACCGACGGCACTCCGGATGGGCCTGCATCCCGTTTCAAGTTTGACTTCGCTGCCTCCCTCTCCTAGTCTGGTGAACGCGTTCCGAAGCGCTGAACTGCCTGCATCTCGCGGAAGCGCGCGAAGTGAAGAAGTGATAGGCCAGCTTGGATACGACGGAGGGATCATGGCAGATGAGGGGAAGGTCGTTCTAATCACGGGTGCCTCGTCGGGCATCGGCAAGGCGTGTGCGGATGCCCTCGCGCAGCGCGGGTATGTGGTGTTTGCGGCCGCGCGGTCTCTGCCCGAGGAGCAACTTGGCGGCGGCGCTTCGGCGCACGGACGGCACGGCATTCAGATGGATGTGGTTGACGAATCCTCAGTTGGGGAGGGTGTCGACCGGGTGTTGCTGCAAGCCGGGCGGCTTGACGCGGTGGTGAACTGCGCCGGTTTTGGAATCGGCGGGTCGATCGAGGATACGTCGATCGATGAGGCGAAGGCGATCTTCGAAACAAACGTGTTCGGGACCTTGCGCGTCTGCCGCGCGGCGCTACCGATCATGCGGGAGCAGCGGTCCGGACGCATCGTGAACGTCTCGTCTCTCGCCGGACGGATTGGCCTTCCCTTCCAGGGTCTCTACAGCGCCACCAAGTTCGCGATCGAGGGGCTGACCGAGGCGTTGCGGATGGAAGTGAAGGCGTTCGACATTCACGTGAGCCTGATCGAGCCCGGTGACTTTTGCACCGGCTTCACGGCAAACCGCCGCGTCGTCGACGATCCTGTCGATGGTTACAGGGAGCGGTTGCAGGATGCGCTTGAGGCGATGGAGTGCGATGAGACAGGCGGCGCGTCGCCCGATCGAGTCGCCAGGCTGTTGTATCGGATCCTGCGCGCGCCGTCCCCGCGACTGCGGTACACGGTGGGCCCGCTCTCGCAGCGACTCTCGGCGATCGGCAAGGCGTTTCTGCCGCCCAGTTTCTTCGAACGAGGAGTCATGAAGCACTACCGCGTGCTGTAGGAGGAGAACGCGCTTCCGGGAAGCTCTGCCTGGGTGCGCATCAAGAGGAATCCGACCAAGGAGTCTGCAGATGGACCTATTCGAGAAGTGTCGTCGGTTCAAGGAGGATCCAGGTTTCGCTCAGGCGTTGGGGTTTCCGACTAACCCAAGCACCGCGAAGGCGATGGGCCTCTACCCGTTCTTCATTCCCCTTAACGGTACCGAAGGGACGACGGTGACGGTCGGCGGGCGGCAACTGATCATGATCGGGTCCAACAACTACCTCGGACTAACCACGCATCCCAAGGTCCGGGAAGCTTCAGTCGAGGCGATCCGCGAATTCGGGACGAGTTGCACTGGCTCTCGATTCCTCAACGGCACGCTGGTCATGCACCAAGAACTTGAGCACAAGCTGGCGAGCTTCCTTGGCAAGGAACGCGCGATCGTGTTCAGTACGGGTTACCAGGTCAACCTGGGCACGATCTCCGCGCTCGTCGGGCGCAATGACGTGATCATCTGTGACAAAGAAGACCACGCGAGCATCGTCGACGGGAGTCGGCTGGCGCTTGGCCGGGTCGTGCGTTTTCGTCACAACGAGGTGGAGGATCTGGAGAGGGCGTTGAAGGCCTGCCCAGCCGATGCCGGGAAACTGGTCATCGTCGACGGCGTTTTTAGCATGGGTGGTGAACTATCGCCATTGCCCGACATCGTCCCGGTATGCAAGGAGCACGGTGCCCGCCTGATGGTCGACGATGCGCACGGCATCGGAGTGACCGGGGCCGGACGCGGTACGGCCGCCCATTTCGGGGTTTCCGAAGACGTGGATCTCATCATGGGAACGTTCAGCAAGTCGCTCGCGTCGGTCGGCGGTTTCGTCGCCGGCAGCGACGCCGCGATCGATTGGATCCAGCACTTCGCCCGATCCTTGATGTTCAGCGCGAGCCTCCCGCCGCCGAACGTGGCCGCTGCGCTCGCGGCCCTTGAGGTCCTCGAGCAGGAGCCGGAGCGCGTCGACCGAGTGAACGAGGTCGCGGAGCGGATGCGAGTCAGATATCGAGAGATGGGCTACGACGTCGGAGCGAGCGAGACGCCGATCGTTCCGATCTTCGTCGGAGGCGCGATGGAGGCGATGACGCTGTGGAAGGCCGTCTTCGAAGCCGGCGTCTACACAAACGTCGCCATTCCACCCGCCGTTCCCGAGGGGAAATCGCTCCTGCGAACGAGCTACATGGCCACGCACACGGACGATCAGCTTGTCGAAGTCGCAGAGATCTTCGCTTCGTTGCGTAAGGATCGTAGCATCCTGAGGTGAGTGGACGGCGTCGCGCGTTGCGGACGAAAGGGTCGCATGCGCATCACGGGCGAACCGGAGCCTGGAGTGGAGGAAGATGGATGCGGTTCGTCGTACAATACAATCCCGTGTGAGATGTGAGAGAGAGGTCCAATCTAGATGGCGAAGAACGGATCCGGCGACGCTGAGTTCCTCGACGGGCTCACGTATCAGCTCCTGGTGGAGCGTGCCAACGACGGCGTCGTCATCATCCAGGACGAGACACTTCACTACGTGAATCCCCGGATAGAGGAAATCTTCGGGTACACGGCCTCGGAGATGGTCGGCACGGAATTCACCGACTACCTCCATCCCGAGGATCATCCTCTGGTCGCGGAACGGTATCGGCGGCGGATGGAGGGCGAGGAGGTGCCGTCGATCTACGAGACCCGCGCTCGCAGCAAGAGCGGAGAGTACGTGTCCGTGGAACTCAACGCCGGGATCCTTACGTACAGAGGAAGACCGGCAGATGTCGTGTTTGTCCGAGACGTCAGCGAGCGGAGAGGTTCCGAGCAGGCCCTGCGGGAAGCGAACCGGAAGATCGAGCAATTACATCAGGCGGCCTATCGGCTCGCGGACTGCGGCGATGAGGATGAGGTCTGCCGTCAGACTGTCAAGGCGGCGGAAGAGATCCTGTCTTTCAGCAAGTGCACACTGGACATCGTTGAGGGAGACCGGCTCGTTGTCAAGGCGACGTCGAACGGACTCGGACCTGGCGAGAGCCGAGACGCTCCGCTCGAGGGAGGCGGGCTGGCCTCCGAGACACTGAGGACAGGGAAGACCTACGTGTTCGGGACGCTCGACGAGGTTCCGACGGCCCGTCCGACGCATTCCGATCTCCAATCCGGCATCAGCCTACCCGTGTCCACATTCGGCGTCTTCCAGGTTGCGGCGACGGAGCCGAACGCATTCTCGAGCGATGACGCGCGGTTGCTCGAGCTTATCGTGCGGCACACAGCCGAGGCGCTGGAGCGGCTTCGCCTGCAGCAGGAGCTGGAAGAGCAGGCGACGCACGACCCACTGACGGGTGTCTACAACCGACGCTACTTCACGGATCGAATCGGAAAGGAGCTCGAGCGGTCCAGGCGTTACGAGCATCCGCTCGCGTTCCTGATGATCGACATCAACGGCTTCAAGGCCGTCAACGACACGCTGGGACACCAGGCGGGAGATCGGGTTTTGTGCGACGTCGCCGGAGCCATTCAGGAGGAGCTGCGTAGCGTCGACATCGTGATCCGCTACGGGGGCGACGAGTTCCTGGCCGTCCTGCCGGAGACGAACGGCGAAGCGGACGTCATTGCCGCAAGGCTGCAAGAGGCGATCGAAGTCAGGAGCCGCAACGGAGAATTCTCGTCGCTTCCCGTTTCGCTGGCGGTCGGGATGGCCTACTGGTCTCCTGGCGGCTCGACATCGCTCGATGACGTCCTACGGCTGGCGGATTCCCGCATGTACGAGGCGAAGAACGCCGGCGCTCCGGCCGATCAACCTACCACAGCCTAGCTGCGCGAGACGACGACTCCCTCGATGCCTGTCTGTCCCCGGTTCGTGTTCCGGCACAGCAACGCGGTTCACCGTGTCCTTGGCGTTTCGCAGGTCCCGGGAGGAGTGGTGTCGTCGCAGAGCCTGCTGTATCGTGTGCCGGGAGGAGGAGACCGTGCACGAAGAACTCAGGCAAGCACTGGATTTCGCGATCGAGAAGGAGCGGGAGGCCGAGGCGTTCTACAAGGAGTGGGCGGCCGTGGTAACGAGCTCTGCGGTGGTCGAGCTTTTCGCCGAACTCGCGGCGACCGAACACGGTCACGTGGAGATGCTCTTGCGGATCACGCCTGAGGATCTCGTGGCGAGTCACGTGGGCAAGGAGGCCGACCTCAAGCTGTCCGATCTGCTCATGGACGTCGAAGCATCGAAGGGGATGTCCTTTCAGGAAGCGATGATCGTCGCCATGAAGCGTGAGGAGGGCTCCGCCGCCCTCTACGACGAACTGGCGCACCTCGGCGGTGAGGCGGAGTCGCTGTTCGAAGCGCTCGCCAACGAAGAGCGCAAGCACAAGCGACAACTCGAGACCGCGTGCGACGAGGGGATCCTGGTTGAGAACTGAGATGGAGCGACTGACGGTCGATCATCCGGGGTTGGCGCTCTTCCAGGAACTGCTGGAGATCCCGGCGCCCTCGGGACAAGAAGCGGCGATGGCGGTATTCCTCGCTAAGAAGCTCGGTGGTTGGGGGTACGAGACGCACGTCGACGAAGCGGGGAACGTGACGGTTCGGGTCGATGGAATAGCAGAAGATGCGCCGCTTGTCTGCCTCGCTGCGCACATCGACGAGATCGGCATGGTCGTGACCCGGATCGACTGCGACGGAAGCCTCCGCGTGACGCGGTCGGGCGGCCTTCACCCTTGGAAGCTCGGCGAAGGGCCGGTCGAGATCCTCGGGGATCGAGAGACGATCGGCGGTGCCGTCTCAATGGGTTCGGGCCATTCGCGTGCCGTCGTCAGCCAGGAGCTGACGTGGGACCGCGTTCGAGTGCTGACCGGCCTCACTCCGGAGAGCCTCGCCGAGCGGGGCGTTCGAGTCGGATCTCCGATTGTCCCCACTCGCGACGTGCGCGGGCCGTTCATCTTCGGCGATCCGCACGATCCGATGATCGCGGCATGGAGCTTCGACAATCGGCTCGGAGTCACCGTTCTCCTCCAGCTTCTGAAGCGAGCAAGAGACGAGGACCTTCGGCCGAGGTGCGGGTTCCTTGTCGCGTTCACCGTACAGGAGGAGATCGGATGCCACGGAGCGAAGATTCTTGCGCAGCGTGAGCGCCCGGACGTTTTCGTGGCCGTCGATGGGAGTTCGCTCGTCCCCGAGTGCCCGGTCGAACTCGATGGACGGCCTGGGATTCGCAGCAAGGATCGCGTCGCGACCTACGACCAAGGGCTCTTTGCCGATCTCTGCCGGCTGTCGGCTGACGCGGGCGTCGATCTCCAGCCTGTCGTCTACGATGGCGCAGCGAGCGACGCCAGTCTCGTCTACTCGATCGGGGCCTCGCCGAGGGTCGCCTGCCTCGGGTACGTCCGCGAATCGAGCCACGGATACGAGGTCGCTCCTCTCTCGACGTTCGAGAACTTGCTGACGACGATTGAGGCGTTCTTCGTGCGCTGGGAGGGCGGAAACTCGATCGCCGATCGAGTTTCCTGAAGGAACCCGAAACGGATTTCCTTGGATCCAGGTTTGGTGGCGCGGGGAGCTGTTCTGTGGCCAGAGACCCTCGGTGGGAACTGATTGCCGGCGGATGTGTAGATTCCGTGTTCGGGCGCACGGCGCCCCAGGGAGTGTTGGCCGAAGCACAGTGTGCGGACGCAAGAGGAGGTAGAGGCGATGAGACGAGCAGGGTTGGGTGTGTTGGTTCTGGTGGGGCTGATGGCGCTTGCAGCTTCGGGGCAGACGGGGTGCGAATGCGGAACACCGACCGAGCCTGGGTGTTACACCACGTTCCGATCGAACGAGATCGTCGAGTTCTCATTGACTGTCCCGGTCGAGTATTTCTGGGTCTACGACACGGGTGTGGTCCCATTGGTCACCGGGTGGTGGGTGGAAAGACCAGACGGAATCATCGTTAAGCACGTCACCTTTACCGAGCCGAGAGGGCACAACGTGTTGTTTCTCTGGGACCTCTCGACGGATGCCGGGGGAGCCGTCGAGCCCGGCGTCTACCGAATCGTGCTGACGACGACGTCTACGGGTCCAATCTCTGCAGACATCAAGATCGTCTCATGCTGTTGTTCGCTGTGCTGGAGCTGCTGTTGGACACCGTGTCTATGCCAACCGGCGATCTACTGCCCACCGGCGTGCGGCGAACTACGCCTCAAGCTGGCAAGCGCGGGGACGAGGAAATGCTGCGCGTTCACCATGACGATCTACGGGGAATTCGCACCGTAGGAAGCCACACGACCGGGTGAGGTGACGCAAGTCCCGATTCGCGAGCGCCTCACTGTCCGATTCCGCTGCACGACGGGCGCGTTGTGCGAACGTCGCGCGCGTCCGCGTCGCGGACGACCGCCGACCTCGTCATTGCAGTGCGAATACATAGTCTGGTCCTGAGTGGTATCGAGAACGCCACGACGCCTCCTTGACTCCGGAGGGAGGGAAACGAGACGAGAGCCGTTCCCCTCCCTCCACCTGCTTCGAGTGTCGAGCGATCTGGGCGTTTGATGACCGTTTCTCTTCCCTGTTCCGTCTTGATCTCCATTGGCATCTGTCCTCATCTTCGTCGAACCTCTCGCTGCACGGACACACGGCGTCAACCAAGACGCCCCGTGGGGAAAGGATCGCATCGACGATGAAGCGTGCACGATGGATTCCTGTGGCAGGACTGCTGGTTGGTCTACTCATTCTGGGAGCGTGCCGAGATTCCACGATTGTCTCGTTTCTCGACTCGCGATTGGAGAACGCTGTGCGCGCCGAACTCGGGCTTGGGACCGACCCGATCACGGTCTCCGACTTGGCCGAGCTGACGGAACTTGACGCTTCGGGTCTCGAGATTGCTCGCTTGGAGGGACTCGAAGCATGTGCTGGCCTCACGTATCTCGATCTCTCGGAGAATCACGTTTCGGACCTTGGGCCGCTCTCCGGGCTTCGCCGCCTGCGGACACTGATCCTTGCGAGCAACGAGATCGAGACTGTGGGGCCGCTCTCTGCGCTATCGAAGCTCGAAAGACTCGACCTTGACTTCAATTGGATCTCTGACATCGCGCCTCTGACCGAGCTCACGGGACTCCGCTGGCTGGGATTGTGGAACAGCGGGGTCAGCGATCTGGAGCCGCTGCGAAGCCTCACGGAGCTGCGAGAACTGGGCCTCGGCGGGAATCCCATTGGCGACCCGGCGCCGCTGGCGGGGCTGAGTCGGCTTGAGTGGCTGGGGTTGCCCAACACAGGGATCGAAGACCTCGCTTTCCTCGAGCAGATGTCCGAACTCGTCAAGCTGAGTCTCGGCGGGAACCGAATCGCAAACCTAGAGCCGCTTCGCCGTCTCGGGAAGTTGGAAGGCCTGGGTCTCGATTCGAACACCATCGCGAATCTCGGTCCGCTCTCGGAATTGACCGGACTTCAACGGCTCAGCCTGTGGGATAACCGGATCGTCGACATCTCACCGCTGGTCGGGTTGGTCGACCTGGAGGAGCTGTGGCTCGACCGCAATCCGGTTTCCGATATCGCGATCCTATCTCACTTCTCGAAACTGCGAATCCTCGGTCTGTCGGAGACGTCGATCTCGGATCTCACCCCGCTCCTCGAGAACACGGGCCTCGGGGACGGCGACGAGGTCGACCTAACAGGTGCGCCGGTCGATCTGTCGGAGGACTCCGACGGCCGTCGCGCGCTCGACTCGCTCGATCAACGAGGCGTGAGCGTTCGTTCCGGCACCTGATGGAGATCGCAGGACTACGAATCTCCGTCCATCGACCCTTCGACGTACGCGTTGTGGAAGATGAACAGCTGCTCGGAATCGAAGTCGGTGAAGACGAGCTTGTAGCAGTTGGTGAGGATGTAAACCCAGACCATGACGTTCGGCATCGGATCGCGCATGCTTGCGATGTCGTAATAGAAGTCCTTGTCGGCCCACCACTGCTTTCGGAGCTTCCGCTCGCCCGACCAGTCCTTGAAGCTTCCGAGGTAGCTTTCGAGCAGCCAGACGAAGTCGCCGAACTGGAGCTTCGTCCGCACGCCGGCCTGCGCCTCAGGGAGCGCCGGCACTTCTTCGCCATCGACGACGCGGACCCACGCCTCGATCATGTCACAGCCGCCGTGATAGGCCATCGTGATCGCGGGCGTGATCCGGCAGTTTCCATCCACAACGTACGGTCGCCCGGTCACCCGATCCATCACGAAGTCGAATCCGCAGAGGCCGTGGAAGTCGAGGTGGCGGACGATCTTCGCCGCCGCCTCCGAGCAGGCCGGATCGGCCATGCTCTCGCGGAACATGGTCGTCCCCCCGGTGCGCGGCATCGTCCGGATGCCCTGGTACATCACCTCTCCAATGACCTCTCCACGGTTGCACAGCTCGAGGGTGCAGGTCGTCGGGCCTTCGATCATCTGCTGAAGCATCGGGAGATTGTCCTCGTTGAGGCCGTTGACACGCACGACATCGAAGTACTGCTTCTCTAGCTGCTTGCGATCGTTGACGAGCCGCAGACCGGCGGCGCCCGATGCCTGCTGCATCTTGACGACGATCGGGATCTCGACCGTAGCGATCAGTTCTCTTGCCTCCGCAGTCGAGCGGGGGACGAAGATTTCCGGCGTGTCGACGCCGACTTCACGCGCCAGCTCGGCGAGCTGAACCTTGCTGTGGAGCCGCATCAGGGTCGCAGTATCGAGCATCGCGGTCTTCGTGGCCGCGAAGATCCGATCCCGGTAGTGACTCATGAGGAGGATCTCCTCGTAGGAAGGGAAGTAGTAGTCGTAGCGGCCCGTCTCCAGCTCCTGGAGAAGGCGCTTCGCATACTGTTGCGGCTTGTGCCGCATGTTAGGAAGCCTGATTCGCTTGGTCACGTACTTGGAGTAGGCGGCGTATGCGAAGTAGTGGCCCTCTGCCGCATACACTTCGTATCCCAATTGCCCGAAACGCCTGATCGCATGCAGTGCCGCAGGCTCGAACAGCCCGGTTACGAGAACCTTCATTGCTTGGCTCCTGGTTGCTGTGATGTCATGACTGAGCCCGTCGACGTCGCCTCGACGGGTAGCCCCCTCTCGCTCGGTGATCTGATTTCATGTTGTTGGCAAGAGCATACGTAGGGGGCGAACGCTCGGCAACTCTGGGTAGGTCCTGGTGGGAGAGGTTCTCGTCCGATACCGAGAAAAGCGGCAGGGCGAGCCGAAGCCCGCCCTGCCGTCGGGAAGCTAGTTACGTGTCTGGGATTGAAGGGCGGATCGCAACTCGGCCGCCAGATCCTTTTCGCCCAGGCCGCTTTGCAGCCCTTGGGAGACCGATCGGCGGAACTGCTTTCGCGCCCGCGATTCCTGCATCAGGCGGTGGATCTCGCATCGGCGCTTCGTGCGCTCGATCCGCTCCTCCACGAGACCTTGCATGGCCTCGTAGATGTAGATCACGGGATTCGGGAGCATAAGTGACCTCCTAGCCACACACCGGTGAGGCCCGCTCGGGCCGCATTCCCTGTCTACCATCCTCTTCGCGCGATGATCCGACGGCGCGGAGACCTATCACCGAAGATTCCGACT
>Ga0208905_1002012_pt1 | contig 9997 bp, 9 predicted proteins | sample AntAceMetag02UKS_FD_184776 | JGI IMG/M metagenome (GOLD analysis project Ga0208905, IMG submission 184776) | Saline lake microbial communities from Ace Lake, Antarctica - Antarctic Ace Lake Metagenome 02UKS (SPAdes) (version 2) | ecosystem: Environmental > Aquatic > Non-marine Saline and Alkaline...
AGAACAACTTCTGAAAATTCTCCTATACCGGTATTTACTCCATACATAATTTCATGTGCCTGAATTTTCTTTTCAAGCATTGTCCGGCAAATTTTAATTTTTTCTTTTGCTTCGGGAAACAATTCAACTCTCTCATTATTACGTGCGACTCTAACAACTTTTTCTATTGTCAGGTTATTACCTGTTATAACTATTGACATAAATTAATGTTTTTGATTCTTCAGTTTAATACTCAATTATTTTATAATAGTCCACTATTCCCTATTCCCTTTTTGATAAAATGCAATTATGATATTTCTTCAATTAACTCATCCAGAGTAATCTGGCTCTGAACACCGGTTTTCATGTTTTTCAGGGTAATTAACCCGTTTTTCATTTCATCTTCCCCAACTAAAGCAACAAATTCTACATTCTTCTTATTGGCATAATTCATTTGCTTTTTTATTTTTACCTTATCGGGAAATAATTCAGCTTTAATTCCTGATTTGCGAATTTCAGCTAATAGAGAAAGACAGTGGATTTCTTCCTTTTCTCCAAAATTCACAAACATAAGGGTTGTTGTAGAGGTAGTTTCTTCAGGAAACTTGTCCATTTTCTCCATCACATCATAAATACGATCAGCACCAAAACTTACACCAACACCTGAAACATCCTTCAACCCAAAAACCCCTGTCAGATCATCATATCTACCCCCGCCACACAAGCTGCCAATCTTCATTTCAGTTGAATTTGCTTCAATAATTGTTCCGGTATAATAGTCCAGTCCCCTGGCAAGTGTTAAATCAAAAACCGGATCAACTTCGAGATCAAAAGTGTTAAGATAGCCAAACATTTTTTTCATCTCATCCACTCCTTTTCTACCAATCCTCGAGTGTAAAAGTATTTTATTCTCTAATTCATTTAGTTTCTCCTCAACAGAACCGGCAAGACCAAGTATGGGCTGTAACTCACGGATAGCTTTTCCCGAAATTCCTTTCACAGCTAACTCTTCATTCACTTTATGAGCCCCAATCTTATCCAGCTTATCAATCGCAATAGTAATAGGAATCACTTTATCTGCTTCACCAATCGCTTCAGCAACTCCACTAAGAATTTTCCTGTTATTTATTCTGATTAATATTTTTATTCCCAACTTTTTAAATATCTCATCAATAATCTGAATCTGTTCAGCCTCATTTAAAAGAGAATTACTGGCAATAACATCAACATCACATTGAAAAAATTCTCTGTAGCGTCCTTTCTGTGGCCTGTCTGCCCTCCAAACAGGTTGTATCTGATATCGTTTAAATGGAAATGTGATCTCGTTCAGATGCTGAACAACAAATCTCGCAAACGGGACTGTCAGGTCGTATCTAAGACCTTTATCAGATATTGAGCTTTTAAGTTTATTTACATTCCTTTCAAGAATTTCATCATCTGAAATACCGGCAAGAAAATCTCCGGAATTCAATATTCTGAAAAGTAGCCTGTCTCCTTCCTCTCCGTATTTACCTGTAAGAGTAGACACTTGCTCCATAGCAGGAGTTTCAATAGGAATGTATCCGAAACGTTCGAAAACGCCACGGATGATTTTAAAAATATAATTTCTTTTAACCATCTCCCCGGGCAAAAAGTCACGGGTCCCTTTTGGTGTTAATGCTTCATTTTTTGCCATCAGGCGATTTTTTTTACAGTATACAAAGATAGAAATGTTTTAAAGCCTGTACTTCAAAACCTGCATAACCTTTTCAAATCCCTTGAAAGTAAGCCATCAGGTCTTTTGGGATTAATTGTATGGTAATTATAAAAATACATTTGTGAATTATCAGCACCAAAAAGCATTTTGTAACAACGACCTACATCTTCTGAAGTACCTGGTCCCACACTATGTAATACTACAACATTCTCGGTTTTTCCCTTTATAGCCTGTTCCATTTCAACCTCTGACACAATATTGATCTTATAAGGATAATTCTCAGCAATTTTTTCAATAGTATTAATCTCCGGGCTAAGATCATTCTCAAGTACAAAAATTGTTTTATTCTCTAACATTGGAATATTTTTATTGTAATATGTAAGATTTTCAAGTGATTCCACATCCGGATTCTCTTTGATCTGAGCTACCCGTTTCTGAATAAACTGAATAATAAGGGGCAGATAATATCCATACTCTTCTTCCTCTTCACTAATCACATATAGTGGTATTGAACAGAACTCAGGCATTCCTGCAATAGCCTTTGTTTTAGCCCCCAATAACAAATTCAGAAAAACCCATTGTGTATTTGATTTGTCTTTTTGAAAACTTGTTTGAACAGGAACAAGAAAAGAGTATTGTTCATCCCTTCTTTTTTCATTAAACTCTTTTGCTGATACAAGTTCGAATTCCGTTATATCCCAAAATTCGTTAACCACTGCTTTAATATGGCTATTAAAAGATGAAAACATATTGTCTTCAAGGACAACCAGGGTTTTTGTATTCATTAATTTCTCGGCATCCCGTGGGGTTGGATAAGTAATCTGGGAAAAAGCATTGTGAAGACCTATTAATGCTAAGCAAGTGCTAATTATCATTGTTCTCATGAGCATAGTTTTTTATTGGTTAATACATTGTTATTGAAATAATTTTTCATTTAGCTGGAAAATAAACAGGATTTCTTTCATTAAACTTCCTGATGTACATAAATTTCAATTGTTTTCTTTTTCTTCTGCCCAATTGCATGTATTCATCATGAAGTTCAGCGTCACGCATAAGAGCCAGGCTAACATTTGAATAATTGTATTCCATTATCTTACCACTCTCAAAATCGAGCATATACTGGCGAAGCTCTGTTTTAGAGTAAGTAGCATTCCGGGAGGGATAACGATAATAATCAGAATAGTTGCCGCGATAAAAATAGGGGTCGTAATACCGTGTTTCATAAGTTTTAATAAAAGCCACAAAATGGCATATTCCTCCAACAATTGTAATACGATGAAAACCATCTTTTAATTGAATATAAAGTATGCCATTTCGTGAATAGCCCCATATATTGTCCTTCTTCATCTCTTTTCTCATTCCAAATTCATCATAATAATAAATAACATCTTTATCCAGTACTTCCTTAAAAAAATCGCCATCATTAAAATCGACTGCTGTCAGTATTCTGGCTTTTGGAATAGGATTATTATTACGTACCTGATCAAAATCAAAAAAGACACCTTCGGCAAATTTAAAATCAGGTGTATATTCAACAGTATTCTCTCTATTCTGGCTGTAAAGAATGGTTGAAATAAGAAAAAAAATCCCAATAATATTAATCACTAGTCTATACATATTTAATTGTATCGGAATTTCAATTGTGGCTTGAATATGTCTAATTTCACTATACTTTGCATTTTTAAGTCGGCAATCTTCAGTCGGCAGCCGGCAATCTAAAGACTGGACTATTTTTACTTTTCAGTCCCAATTTATCAGGAATATGATTAAGTATGTATTATAATTATTTAATTATTATTTACTTAATTGCTGACTGTAGACTGTGGACTGCTGACTATTTACAAAATTATTAATAAAAAATGAAAATTAAGATTTTTTTAACCAATTTGTAAAACTTAGTTCTTCTTTGCTATCAACTCAAATAACAAATTTAGCAATTTTCATTCCTTTATAAAATCAATTATTACAATTATGATATTTACTGTTTTTTTAGTATTTTTATTTTTTGAAGATAAAATCAGGCTAAATTGAATTGAAAATATGTATCTATTTGACAACATATACAAATTTTTCACTAAGAGTATTGATAAAAAAGACATATCTGTTAACAGAGATAACTACTTTTTGGTTAATATCCTTTCCTGCTTCATAATTTTCTGGTTGATAATTTTTGGGACAATTCAAATATTTGACGGAGATTGGTTAGAGGTTTCTGTTAATTTTTCAACCGCATTGCTTATTTTCGTTCTTTATCAAATTTTTATCCGCACAAAAAAAAAATTATTCTTTTCCTCTTTTCTTTTTATTGTTATCAATGTTTTTCTGTTTTATCTTCTTTTCACTTTAAAAACGCCCAGGGTATTAATCTGGTTTACACTTATACCGCCATTAACAATACTATTATTTGGAAGGAAGCGAGGGGGTATACTTGCAGCAGGGTTACTTGTTCTGTTTGTTTTTATATTCTTTGTCCCAATCACTTCTTTACCAATTGTTTTTAATATTAAAGTCAAGCTGACTTATATAGCTACATATATTTTACTGTTTATGCTGGGTTATTTCTTCGATAGTATATATAAGCGAAACTTAAAAGATTTAGAAATATCTAAGGAAGAAGCCGCTAAAGCAAATATTACCAAAAATGATTTCATATCAAGAATATCACATCAACTCCGGACCCCCCTTTACAATATTGTTGCCCTTGAGAAAATGATAAGTGACCTGAACCCGACAAACAAACATAAAGAATTACTGGATACTCTTATCGCTTCTACGAATAACCTTGTTGATGTTGTCAATAACATTGCCAACCTGCCAGGAATTGATATTAGCTATAAAAAGAGGAAAAAAATAAAATTTGATCTTTTTTTAACCCTTTCAAACATAACAGATTCGTTCTCGTCTGAAACAAGAAAGAATGTTGATTTCTTCGTTAATGATTTTGAAAATTTCGATCAGGAAATAATTGGTGATCCGGTTCTGGTGAAACAACTCTTTTTAAATATTCTTGAAAACCTAATACCTCTGGAGGCAGGTAAGAACCCACAAATAGTCATTTCCGTTACAAATCAAAAAGAAACATCGGATAATATTGAATTGGCTTTTACTATTGAAACTAACCGGATAATCACACACAAAGGTATCACAGATAATGAATTGCTTGATAATAAACAGAACGAACAATTAGTTGATCTCTCAATTTCTGAAAAACTACTTAAAACACTTGGAAGGAAATTGGAATATAAAAAAACAAAAGAAAAATCTTTTTTTATTTTTTCACTTGAATTTGAAAAAGTAGTTTATAAAGAAACTACTGCTATAAGAAAAGAAAAGATTAACTTGATTGATTCAAATATCCTGATAGTTGAAGATAATGAAATAAACCAGCAGATAATGAAATTAAGCCTGATTAAGCTGGTGAAAAGTGTTGATGTTGCAGAGAATGGAAAAACAGCTCTCGATATGTTCGGACTAAACCGGTATGATATTATTCTGATGGATATTCAAATGCCAATTATGAATGGGATTACAGCAACAAAAAAAATCCGTGAAATTGAAAAAAGCACTAACACACATACTCCAATAATAGCAATTACTGCAAACGCAATGCTTGGCGATAAAGAGACATATCTTTCAGCAGGCATTGATGACTATTTAAGCAAACCATATCAAATGGAAGACCTTATTAGCAAAATGAAGGATCTTTTGTCATAACATTAAACAGGTCTGATCCCTATCACAAGAATATCATTAACCTGCTCATACTCCTTCCCTTTCCAGTCTTCGATACTTTTTTCAAGGGAATCTTTTTGTTCCTGTATCAGAAATTCTGACATGCTTTTAAAATAAAGTATATTCGTTAATCTGTTAATTATTTCCCCTTTTATTCATACGATACATAGTCCTGTTTTACAAGAGCAACTTCAATGCTATTTTTCTTTTACGCTGGCACCTCCGGGAAAAATCATTTGTTTGAATTTTCTTGAAGGCGAATGAATAAAATCACCCAATTCCAGAGTTTCCCATTTTTCATCAATATTTCTTATTGTTGTATCATCAGAAACAATCACATTTGGCCAATCCCTCTCAAATTGGTTAAGTTTAGATTTCCTTGTTGCATTAACTATAAGACAGGGTGTTTCAGTTACAGGTTTAATTAACCGAATGTCCCGTTCCGGTTCAATGTTTCCAAATGTAACCCATACAAGCATTGAAACTTCATTTATATCAATACCATAATCAATCATAACAAGAATTTTTATCCCGGGAACAACAATTTTATTCAAAAGATTCTTTCCCGTTTCATAAAATTGTTCCTTTTCGTTTTTCAAGATTGAAACAAATAAAACAGGGATTTTTTTCTTTAAAAGCGAAACATTCACTTCTGAAATTTGCGGTTCCTGTTTAGTTATTTTCACTATTTTATCAATTTCAATTTTGCTAAACTGACTTTGTTTTACTGCTGTTTTAGAAGAAGTATTTGTGGCATCAATACACAATTTACTCCCAAAAGCCAATTGGGAAGACGAGTGGTCAAGAATATCAAGAGGTCCTTTGCTAAAATGAAAGTCTCTGGATAATTTAACATTATCAAATATATATTTGGCAAGTTTCAGATAATTATGAATATCAATTTCCTCCCCGGTAATTACAATTATTTTTGTAAACATCATCTGGCCTGCACCCCAAATTGCATTCATTACTTTTTGTGCCTGACCATGGAATGCTTTATTTATCTTAATAATAGTCATGTTATGTGCAATCCCCTCCGGAGGCATTTCCATATCCAGAATTTCGGGGATCATGGTCAATTTCATTGGTGTCAGGAATATCCGTTCAGTAGCCTTAATGATCCAGGCATCTTCCTGTGGGGGTATACCAACAATTGTTGCAGGATATACTGCATTTTTTTTATGTGTAATACATGTAACATGAAATTTCGGGAACCAGTCAGGTAAAGAATAAAATCCTGTATGATCGCCAAATGGCCCCTCCCATGCCAATTCTTCTTCAGTGTCGATATATCCTTCAATAATAATATCTGCCTCATCCGGAACTTCAAGATCATTAGTAAAACATTTTACCATATTCACTCTCCTTTTTCGAATGAATCCGGCCAGCATATATTCATCAATATTGTCAGGCAGTGGGGCAGTTGCACTGTAAGCAAGTACAGGATCACCTCCCAGGGCAACAGAAACAGGCATTTTCTTTGCAATTGCCTTATATTGATTATAATGGCGTGCACCTGTTTTATGGGGATGCCAATGCATACCTGTAGTAATTTTGTCGAACAGCTGCATTCTATACATTCCCACATTTCTTGTATTATTTTGAAGATCGCGCGTAATAACCATAGGAAGTGTAATAAACCGGCCACCATCTTCGGGCCAGCATTTTAGTACAGGAAGCATATTAAGATCCGGTGTTTTGTGAATTACCTCCTGGCATCTTCCCTTACCGGAAATTGTTTTAGGCATCCAGGATCCCAGCATCTTCAACAAAGGGAGAATCTTAATTTTCCCCCACATATTTTCCGGGGGTTTGGTTAATTGCCGGAATATTGCATCAATTTCTTCTCCGATTCTATCAAGGTCGTTTGTACCAAGAGCTAAACACATCCGATTATACGATCCCATTGCATTTATCAGAACAGGGAATGCTGTTCCGGTATTTTCAAATAACAGAGCTTTCCCTCCTCCTTCAGATTTAGAAACCCGGTCGGTTATTTCAGTTATTTCAAGTTCCGGATTAATATATTCTTTTATACGAACGAGTTCATTATTTTCTTCAAGTATGTTAATAAAGCGCTTCACTCTATCAGATGTAATTATTATCCAAAAATCAAACAACAAGATACAAAAAAAGACATTCCTAAGAATGCCTTTTTCGCATGTAATAATCAATTATCAAAGAATTTATTTTTTAAATGCAATATCTTCAATCATTTTTGTTGTAAGTGATTTAGGTCTTTCAATCGGATATCCAAGAGCACGATCCCAGATAATATTGGATACTACTCCAATAGCACGACCGATACTGAAAAGTACAGTATAGAAATCATACTCACGAATCCCATAGTACCATTGAATAACTCCTGATTGAGCATCAACATTTGGCCAGGGATTTTTAGCTTTTCCATGTTCTCTCAAAATATCAGGTACAACCTTGTACAACGAGTCTACATATTTAAAGATCGGGTCATCAGGCAAATGCTTCAAGCAAAATTCACGTTGGGCTTCATACCTGGGATCTGTTTTTCTTAACACAGCATGTCCATAGCCAGGAATTACCTGTCCTGAATTTAATGTATCCCAAACAAATTTTTTCATTTCATCTTCACTTGGTGTTTTACCACCCATTTTGTTCATAACTCCCTGTATCCAGCGAAGCACTTCCTGGTTTGCAAGACCGTGTAATGGGCCGGCAAGACCATCTACCATTGCAGAGATTGCGTAATAAATATCTGACAGAGCACTGGAAACCAGGTGTCCGGTATGAGCACTTACATTTCCACTCTCATGGTCACTATGGAGAATAAAATACAATCTTGACATATCATCATAGGGTTTATCAATTCCCATCATATGTGCAAAATTTGCTCCGAAATCCATATCAGGATTTGGAGCTATAATATCTCCATCTCTATATTTTTTCCGGTAGATATAGGCACCTATCTCAGGCAATTTTGCAAGCAGATTCATGGCATCTTCATATGTTGGATCCCAATAATCCATTTTGCTGATCCCTTTCTGATAGCCTTTAACAAATTCCGATTCCTTTTCCATTGATAGTACCGCTGCCGAAAACAACACCATAGGGTGCGTATCAACAGGATGCGCATCAATGACATCAAAAACATATTTCGGCACTACGCTTCTTTGCTTGAATTCATCTGCTACTTCATTAACTTCTTTTTCGGTTGGCAGGTCGCCTGTTAAAAGCAGATAAACAAATCCCTCAACAAAAGGTATTTCTGAACCATCTTTTGGTTTGGGTAATTTTTCAAGCACCTCAGGAATCGTAAAACCACGGAATCTAATTCCTTCATAAGGATCGAGATATGAAATATCCGTTACCAGGCATTTTATGCCGCGCATACCACCAATAAGTTGAGTAATTGTAACATCACCTACAACCACATCACCATATTCTTTAATCAATTTTGTAGTCCTTGGACGCCAATTTTCAATCTTTTCTTGTAATTTTTTCTTTAAATCAGACATTTTTTAGATGGGTTTTTGATTAATAAAATTATTAATTTCAGTAAAAGTAAGTGATATTGTCAATAAAACCTAAGATATTTATATGCTTTAAATCAGGTTTAAGATAAAAACCGTAAAATCTTATTTATCATTTTCGCTTTTCTTTTCCTCGTCATCCTGCTTGCTTTCCTTTTCCGCTATTGCATCTTCCGTTTTTTCAGCTATCAGGGTTTCATCATTTTGGATTTTTTCCGGTTCTGTTTTCACCCCCTCCTTTTCAACAACCTGAGTTTCAGGATCTTTCATAGGTATTTCGCTGCTTCCTTTACTGCCTCGTCTGGTACGTGAGCGTTTGGGTTTTTTATCCTCTTTAGCCGCTAAAAGGTTTTCATTGTAATCAACCAGCTCAATAATGCACAATTCTGCATTATCTCCAAGACGGGATCCGGTTTTTAAGATTCTTGTATATCCGCCGGGTCTCTCAGCAATTTTCGGAGAAACCTCTCTGAATAATTCTGAAACTGCATATTTATTCTTAAGATAACTAAACACTACCCTTCTTGAATGTGTAGTATCACTTTTTGATTTTGTAATTAAAGGCTCAACATAGGTTCTAAGTGCCTTTGCTTTAGCCGTTGTTGTTTGTATTCTTTTATGTAGAATCAACGATGATGCCATATTTGCAAACATTGCCTCTCTGTGAGCTTTTGTTCTGCCTAAATGATTAAATCCTTTTCTATGTTGCATTTCTCAAAATTCGATTACCTGTTATTCAAAAAAATTATTCCTTATCTAACTTATATTTACTTGTATCCATACCAAAATTAAGGCTCATTGACTTCAGGAGGTCTTCAAGTTCAGTAAGAGATTTTTTTCCAAAGTTTCTAAACTTAAGCAGGTCATTCTTGTTATACTTAACAAGTTCTCCAAGAGATTCAACCTCAGCTGCTTTCAAGCAATTCAGAGCACGAACGGACAGGTCAAGATCAACAAGCTTTGTTTTAAGTAATTGCCTCATATGAAGCACTTCCTCATCAAACTCTTCATTAGTAAATTTTTCATCTATATCTAAAGTGATCTTCTCATCAGAGAAAAGCATAAAATGATAGATTAGAAT
>Ga0208905_1002013_pt1 | contig 9997 bp, 12 predicted proteins | sample AntAceMetag02UKS_FD_184776 | JGI IMG/M metagenome (GOLD analysis project Ga0208905, IMG submission 184776) | Saline lake microbial communities from Ace Lake, Antarctica - Antarctic Ace Lake Metagenome 02UKS (SPAdes) (version 2) | ecosystem: Environmental > Aquatic > Non-marine Saline and Alkaline...
TTTGGGGTGAGTGACCGGAATTGAACCGGCGACCTCCTGGGCCACAACCGGGAACCCATTATTTACCTCTCTTTACTTGCCTTTACTAAAACTACTTAGTATCACATCGTTTTTCAAATATCTTTTTCCTTGACTTTACCTGAAATTACTTTAAAATACACAATTAGGGTTGGAAATACGGTTGGAATCTTGAAAGGGGGGAGCATGAAAAGACATAAGACAATATATGCGGGAGTCTTTTATCGGGAGGCTGACCGGATCGGAAGTAAGGGCAAGGAAAAAGTATATTACATTTTATTTAAGAAAGATGGAAAGTTGTTTGAGGAAAAGGCTGGCCGTCAATATGCCGATGATATGACCCCCGCCCGGGCTGTCGGAATAAGAGCGGAACGGATAGAGGGAAAACGATTATCACGGAAAGACATAAGAAAACGGGAGAAGGCGGCAAAAGAGGCGGAGTCTTCAAAATGGACGATTGATAAATTGTGGACACACTATAAGGAAAACAGGAACCCCGGCAAGAGCTTGAAATCGGATGAAGGACTTTATACAAACTACCTCAAGGAACCATTCAGCGATAAAGAACCGCACGAGATCATCCCCCTGGAAACCGACCGCTTACGGTTAAATCTTATGAAAACGAAATCTCCTAAAACCGTTCGGGATGTCCTGGGTCTGTTGGAACAGATCATCAATTACGGAAAACGTCGGAATCTATGTCAAGGCCTCCAGTTCCTTATGCAGAAACCAAAAGTTAATAATATCAAAACCGAAGATTTAACCCCAAAACAAATGTCAAAATTACTCAAAGCGATCGACAAGGACACCCATGCGCAAGCCGGACCAATGATGTTAATGGCTCTCTATACTGGCATGCGGCGTGGCGAAATGTTCAAGCTGAAATGGTCTGACATCGATTTTGAACGTGGATTTATCCACATCCGAAATCCTAAGGGTGGCGTTGATCAACAAATCCCCCTGAACGATGCGGCGCGTGAGATGTTAAAGAATCACATTAAGACCGGCAGTGAATATGTTTTCCCTGGCCGTGGTGGCAATCAAAGAACGGATATCAACAAAGCGGTTAACGAAATAAAGGATAAGGCCGATTTGCCAAAAGACTTTAGACCCTTGCACGGCCTCAGGCACGTCTACGCTTCCATGCTGGCCTCTTCGGGTCAGGTTGACATGTTTGTATTACAAAGGTTGCTAACTCACAAGACACCCCAAATGACAATGCGCTACGCACATCTCCGGGACGAGACCTTGAAAAAGGCCGCTAATGTAGCCGGGGATATTATTCAGGAAGCAATGAAAGAAAAAAGCGAGGTTGCAAATGGCTAAGAAGAAAAAACAGACAGAGGGACTTAATAAAGCAGCCCTTGAACTTTTAAAAAGAAATGAGCCAGAGAGAACTCACTTTGAAGAATGGGTAGAAAAGTTGGAAGGCAAGATACCACGAGATGTGTTAGAAAAAAACCTTGTAAGGCCCGCCGTCATATCCTATCGGTTTCTCAGTGACGAGGATGTTGCAAGTGGAAAATTCCTCAGTCCCGATGATATCTTAAATAATAGGAGATGGAAGGATAATTTTTTTAATCTTTATGGGCCATGGGGTCGTGGTGATAAGTTGGATGCAGTAAAACTTTTGACGTATTCTGACCCATTTAACACTCTACTGTTGGGCATTGATTTATCGAGGTCAAAAGAGTCTATCTTGGAAGAGGTTAAACGAAGCATTGATTATCACAAAGAGAGGCGAGAAGGTCTCCAACGACGTCATAAATGGCTATCTAAACAAGACGAGATATTTCAAGTATGGGATATGTGGGAAGGCTATGGGCAAAGGAGATGTTTTCATTTAATAGCAAGAAAATTAGAAATCCCGGAGTCAACAGTCAAGGCACGCTGGCAGCTGGCTTACGAAGTGATCCACGGAGAAAGATTTACCAAAGAACAAGCGAAAGATGATGCTTTAAAGTTGTGTGCCAAGTGCAAAGACCAAACGAAATGTTATAAAACCATCGGGGGAGTCATGGAATTTATTCCATGCGCCGCATATGCCAAGCTGGCCGGAAAGGAATATTCAAGAGAAAAACTTTATGGAAATACAGATGATATCCCGATAAAGAAGGGTAGGAAAAAATCCCGTGAAAAAAAAGATTAATCCTACTATCTTTTTCCTAACATAATTTATTTCTGCAACATAAGCCCCCCCTTTATCTTGTCTTTTCCATAGGTAAAACCTTACCAAAGGAGAAAAGGCAATGAAACAGTATCTCACCGAAAAGATTGTAAGTGACATCACGGGATTCAAACTTCCCACATTAAGAAACCATCGACATTTAAGGAAAGGCATTCCGTATATAAAAGCCGGTCGTTCTGTGCGGTATGATCTGGTCGATGTCGAAGACTGGATGCAGAAACAGAGAATTAACCCTGAGGGTGACCATAAAACTCGGGAGGTGTAACATGAAAGAACTCTCTTTACACCCCGACCACAAAGCAGATTTGCAGGAATCCGGGCTATCGGACGAGTCCATCGAAAAGTCTGGTATCTACAGTGTAGCACCTGGCGACATCCCTAAGACTATGGGGTGGGATGCACCTATATCTTCACTATTGGCCTTTCCTTATCCAGGGACGGATTTTATCCGTCACAAGCTATTCCCGCCATACCAGAAAAAGGGTGAGTCACGGGCGCAAAAATATCACCAGTCCAAAGGTTCGGGAATTGCTCTATACAAACCGCCTGGCTTCGATGCAGATAAAGACCTTATCATGATCACGGAGGGCGAAAAAAAGGCCTTGAGGTCTATGCAAGAAGGACTTAACTGCATCGCCTTGGGCGGTATTTGGAATTTCGCCGTTAAGGACAAAAACGGCAAACCTCAGTTGATCGATGACTTTAATTCTATTGAATGGATTGATAGAAAAGTTGAGCTTGTGCCGGATTCAGATTTTCAGAAAAAGATAGAGGTGAAACATGCCGTTTATCGTTTGGGAACGTTGCTTGAGCAAAGAGGGGCGAAGGTTTCCGTTGTCTGCTTACCCATACAGGAAAACATAGGAAAGCTCGACGATTACTTGTGCGAGAATAGTATTAAGGGATTTGAAGGTCTGAGAAGGATATCACTTACGCACAAACTGTTTTCAGATGCAAAGAAACGGGAGAAACAATCCAAAGAGCAAAAAGAAAATCAACCAGAAAAACAGCCAACAATCGCCGAAGATATTGAACCTTGGGAAACACCCGTAGACGGCTGCGAAATTCTCCATCTTTTACACGATACGATAAAGGCCCATATTGTTCTGGACCCGCCTGCTGTCATAGCATGTACGCTGTGGATAATTCTAACGTACTGTTACGACCTTTTTAGAATCTTACCCATACTGGCCGTTACGTCACCGGAAAAACGTTGTGGCAAAACAACACTTCTCGAGATTTTAAGCGGCCTTTCGAATAAGCCCCTGTTAGCTTCAAATATCTCTCCATCAGCTGTTTTCAGGACGATCGAGAAGTACGGACCTTGCCTGCTTATCGATGAGGCCGATACCTTTTTGAAAGATAACGAGGAGCTTCGCGGGATTATAAACAGCGGTCATACACGAAAATCCGCCTTCGTCATCCGAACGAATACCGTTACGTTAGATCCAGAAAGGTTCTCAACATGGGGACCGAAAGCCATTGCATTAATTGGCGGCTTGCCGGGCACCATAATCGACCGCTCTGTTTCAATTAGGTTGGAGCGTAAAACAACCTCGGAAAAGGTGACAAAAGTCTCAATTGATTTTGATGAAGAGCAGATGAACTTACGGCGTATGATTAAACGATGGGCAACAGACAACACCGAAACCTTAAAAAACACAACACCCACAATACCAGAAACCGGAAATGACCGGGCAGCCGATAACTGGACACCCCTTCTGGGCATTGCAGAGCTTGCAGGTGGAGATTGGCCGGACAGGACACGCAAAGCAATGCTTGACTTGGAAGAGATATCAGATGAGGACTCTATAAGACAAACTCTTTTGAGAGACATAAAAGAGATTTTCGTAGGGCTGGATAAAATCAGTTCAAAAGTGCTTATCGAAAAATTGATTAAGGTTGAGGACCACCCATGGAGTGAGTGGCGAAAGGGAAAATCTATAACCCAAAATGGCCTTGCGCGTCTTTTGAAACCATTCAACATACTTTCAAAAACAATACGAACAGGTGACGGGACAGCTAAAGGCTATACATTGGAACAGTTTATCGATCCTTTTAAAAGGTATTTACCATCTACCCCACCTGTTCAAAGCGTAACACCGTCACAACCCACGTCCACAAAGGATTTACGGGGATTTCAAAGCGTAACACAATCAAGAGATGTTACGGTTGAGAATCGGCTAAAACCCACGCCAGCAAAGGAATGTGACGTTGTTACGGTTGAAAAGGGGGAAGGACAAGAAAGGATGGTGTTTGATGACGTCCGCATCTAAAATCTTAGAGAGCAAGGGTATTACTCTACGGGTGATTGGCGAAGAGTTAAGTCTCTCACCGAAAGAGAATGTCACGCCCGAAGTAGTGCAATTCGCCAAAGCACATAAAAAACAGATCATGGCTGAATTGGAGCCGTTTGTGATCTATCACAATCCATATTCCCCAGACACGAAAGAGGCACGCATTGAAAGCCTTATACAGGTCATGGACGCAATATACCGGAACACTTTTAAAAAGGTTAGAGAGGCGTATGAACAAAGCGGGATTAAATTCAAAAGCACACAAGATATACTCAGCATTGAACAGAGAATTGAGACGATTCAACATGCTGTCCTGAAAGGCGATGCAAAGCTACAGAAGTTTCAAGCAGCTGTTGATGAGTGGGCGAAGAAGGCCAATTTGAATTGAGGTCGCCGATATCATAAGTGACAACATATCGGTGCGCTTTAGGGGAAAAATAACCTAACATAGAAATTAGACGATTACTTAAATTTAAGTAAATTAAGGAAAGGAGAGTAAAGAAAACCATGAATAGAATAGAAACCACAGAGCTTATGGAAATGCTCAAAGAAGGGAAGACCCAGACAGAATGTGCGGCGCATTTTGAGGTTTCCCCGTCGGCAATCTCACAAAGTGTACAGAAGATCCGGTTACAGACACCATCAGAAGCGTTTTTACGATTAAGTGAGAAGGAACGTTGTTTCGTGCTGGCGAAGTCAGAGGGCAAGAATAACATGGAAGCCGTGAAGTCGTCTTTCGATGTTACCACGGATCAATCAGCTAAAAGCTTTGCAACGCAACTAATGAAAGATCCGGATGTCAGAATGGCACTAGCAGACCTTATGGCCCAGGAGGGCATCCCACGCCGCCGGAGGATTCAGAGGCTTCGAGATATGGTGGAAAGCAAGGATATGACAGCTTGTGGCAAGGCGCTCGATATGTCCTTCAAATTAGACGGTTCGTATGCACCGGAACAGATAGAAGTTGTTAGCTATGACCCTGTTGCGATGCGGGCCAGGTACCAGGAACTGGAGACTATGTTGGCGGCTGCAATGGCGCTTTCTAATGATGCCAGTGTAATTGACGTTGGAACAAACACAGAAAATAAAGATTAAATTAAAGATCACGGATACAAAAGCACTTTTGAATGGGCGGCAGTGGAACAGGGGGAATTTGAGGGGGTTCTATGTCGTTGCTGTTATTTAAAATCTACAGCTTGGTTATGATTGGGTATGACTTTTTCTTTATTTCTGCGGTTCTATCTCCTCCAATATCTTGAAATTAAAAGTGAAGACAGTAAGGCTGCCATTGCAATTATAGATTTTTCTGTTTTCTTCAGCTTGAATTGTCATTTTTCACCACCTCGTTTTATCGTCCCACAAAATTGCTTCTTCATCAGCTGTGGGACGACTAATATTGAAATAATTAAGTTCTTCCTTCCCATTTATCAAATAATCACAAGTAATTAAAATTAAAGGAAGAAGAAGGAACATCAATGCAATTATAAAATATATTATTTTTTTCATGGCATTTCCATATTTAAAGGCATTTAATCTTGCGAAATAGTCTCATGTTCTACTTCTGCTTTTGCTTTGTTCTTTCTTGCTTTTTCTTTAGAAAGAATAAGTCTTGTAATTACAAGACAGATTATAACTAAATAAGCAGCCGCCCAAGCATCGCCACCTTGACTTAATTTAATTGGAGGAATAAACGAATTCAGAAATAAAGTTACACTTCCGTACAACCATACCCATTCCCATTCTTTCTTTTTTATTAGATGCCAAGTACAATAAGCAAAAACGCAACAGGAAGAGAATTTAAATAAAGTATTGAAGTCCGCTGAAGGTTCACTTAATAGCGAACCTACTAATATGACAGCGATTATGTTTGCTATTTTAAATTTCTTTTCTTCCATTGTTTTACCTCATGTCTCTCGGATCGAAAGAAGATAAAAAATAAAAACTCCCCAAGCTACCCAAAACGTCACGCGCCCCATTTTAAATGGTGGGAAACAGATTATTGGACTATTTTACTTGTTGAAATAATTCGCATTGTATGTGATGTGCCGTCCATTTTAAGGGTCGCATCAGAAACAGATTTTACAGTTATGTTCATTGTAGGGTCTATTATAAAATATCCGCTGTAAATTACAGGGATGGAGGAACCATCCATCCTCATTTTCCCTTCACCCTTGATTTCAACCAAAGGGTATTTTTTATTATTATAATAAGTTTCCCCGTGGATGTAATAATCCGCATTCATTTTAATGTTGTAATTCTTAGCAAGATTAAGATTAAAGTCTGCATGAAATATTTCACCGGATGAGGCATAAGGGGGGAGGTCGAGTCCTAATTTTTTCTTAAAAGACCCTTTTAAAGAGTTGATTTGAGCAGGGGTAAGAGTACCGGCCTTGTCAACAAAATGAATGATTTTTTGGGTTTTCTGATTATACTGGACCAATAAATCGTTTATTTCCCAAGTAACTATATCATTATGAACCCTCCTATATTCGTACTTATTGTTTTCTAATTGCGTATTGATATCTTTCTCTGTTTCGTCATTGCCTGAAAAGATGCATGTTATTACCGTTTCAATTTTATGTTCTCCTTCAGGCAGGTTTGCGTTGAAAACCAATAGATTTGATCTTTTCTCAATACTAAAACATTCACCATCATAGCAAAATGTGGGCATAACATTAAAAGTTTTAGACTGCTGTAATGATACGCATCCGGATAAGAGTAACAAAATGATAAATATAATATACTTTTTCATATAAATTCTCCTTTAGGAAAAACCCCGGGATATATACTTATTTATTGCCTAAATGGATTCCTTGAGTACTTGCGCACTTTTTATAAAGATAATACTGAAGAAACAAAAACCCCATCTCTCATTTTGAGAAACAGGGCTTTAGATGATCAGACCATAATCCCCCCCTAGGGTACAGCTGTTCAAAAACACATATGATAAGTTCAAGATCAATAGAATACCCCAAATCACTAACTCCATGATGGTATTTTGTCAAGGAATATTATGTTGATACTTTCAAATGGTAATAATCGATTTTCTCCTGAAACAACTTTGAGGCTTCGTAGGTGAACTCACTATAAGGAAGCATATCGTGCGCCAGAATAATGCTCTGTCACACGCTATGCATTAGTAGCAATGCCCGCGCCAGAAACAACCATGTCACGCGCCTTGCATAGATAGTCCGCACCCAGGGCGAGCATGGAATGCATCTCGCGTGCCGGAAACACCTCGTCACACGTCATGCAGGACTCCTGCCCTCGGTGCTATATTAAGTACACTTGCGGAGGCGTCGGATTCCATCTCTTGCGTTACTTCTTGCGTTTGACTTCGGGGCAAAGGTCGCTCTGTCCGGCAAAGCCGATAAAGGCCTTTATCGTTCTTTGTCTGGCGGTCATGTAGCCTGCAAACAAACACAGCAGGCTCCCTGCCAACCAGATTCCCGGACTCCGCTAAACATAAAAAGTGCTTTATGTTACCCTTTGCCCTGTGCTCCTGCGGTGCTTTTGTAATGATATGCCGCCGCTTTATATATTATCCCCCCGCCACCCGTCGTATAGTTCCTTGCCAGCCAAAAACCGGCAGGCAATGAACCGTCCGCCCATCCGCCCCCCGGGGCTCCCCAGAAAAACCACCACCCCTAAAACAGACACAGGATTTATAACCAAAGATCAGGACCGAGGGTGGATGGGTATACTTCTTCCTGAAAGTATTAGATTTGATATTACTTAAAGTATGTGCAAGTTCTTCGAATGATAATGGTCACATTTACGCACAGCGCAAACTATCAAGAATAAAGATTTGACCCCTTCTCCTCTTAGATTCTATTCGTCACTTCAAACTTTCTTTCAATATTTGTCTTTTTTTATCACTATACTCTTCTTCGGTGATCAAGCCCTTATCATAAATTATTTTAAGTGCCTTCAACTTTTCTTCCATGTTCGCAAATTTGTCTAATTCGGATTTTACAGTGGGCTGGCTTGATGCCATTAATTGAACGTTATTTTGCATATTCTTTTCAAACTCTTTTACAAATTCTTTCTGTTTGGTCGAAAGAAAATTCGCTTTCCAGTAATTGTCGTTTGTCGAATCGAAGTGGGATAAATTCTCAAAATAAAGTATTTCGAACTTTGTTTTATTTCCTGGACCAACACGCCTACCCAAAGCTTTCACTAAGTATAAATTTGAAAAGTGATACCCTTTGCCGGTGATAAAATTCACAATTTTGGGATCGCTAAGGTATGCAGAGGTAGCGGTACAATATTGATACTGTTCCCCATTTATTTTAGTAAAACCAGAATCGATTGGGTTCTTTACATTGTCATAGAGATCGGGAAGAACATATCCTTCTTGAATTGTGATTATCCTTATACCAACTCCTTTTTGCACATAATTGCTTTCATCTGGCTCTACGAAAATGTATGCGTGGGTGGTTAAAAATGAACCATCCACCAGGGAATATCTGTAGTTAACGGAGACTCTATCTTGAAATTCACCAAGATAAGTAAAACCAGGGTTAGCATTCACCTGTATTTTCGGCATACATGAAGAATAGAATTCATTGTTCATTGAAACCGTCCGCTCAATGTTTAAAGCAGCACAACCAAGAAAAATCATGAAGAACATAACCAAGATTAATATAGAAATTTTTCTAATCATAACACCCTCCTTTTTGTAGATGTCTCCATATTAACTTATATAAAATATACTCAATTGGAAAAAACAAAAGCCCTATCTCTCATTTTGAGAAACAGGGCTGTATGACGACCAGACCATAATCCCCCCCTCTGGGGATTACAGCTGTTCAAAAGTACATATGATGCGTTTCAAGCTGAACAATATATTAAGCTACTAACTCCATTATTATATCTTGTCAAGGGATATTACCCTGAAACTTTTGAGTCCTTGTGATACTCCGCAGCCAGTTCTACGAGTACCATGAAATACTCAAAGTCCTGTTTCGCGGCTTCGTATTGCTGCGGTTAGCCATGAGATGTTCGTTCTCCTTATAAAATCGATTAAGTTCTCAGATGTTTTTCTCATGGAGGGCAGGGTCATACGTATCAAGGCCACCCCATGGAAAGCCGGGGATGGGGGGTCTCTCTCACGCCACTAAAAGGTTTCTGTCCGTTGGGTGAGAAATATATTCCTCGGGGGGGGGTATAGTTCCACCAGAGGAACCATGCTCCCCTTATCTACCACGGTAGACATTCCCGAACTCCTCACCCCCCTCGCGCGCCTATGCAATTTGTCGCCCAGGGGCGACATCCCCAAAACCGAAAGTCAAACCCGTCCCCGATAAGTTAGAGATCCTGTTACATGTCGGGGGAGGGACAATCAAAATGACACTGTCAAACCTTTTCAGGCTTACGAGGTTGCCCTGTATGGGACTTTAGGCGTTACAGTGGGGCAAGGTTTCAGGTTTTACTTTCTAATTGCGGTTATTTAATCAAGACAAGGGCAACAGAACAGATATAGAGATGCCAA
>Ga0208905_1002014_pt1 | contig 9992 bp, 25 predicted proteins | sample AntAceMetag02UKS_FD_184776 | JGI IMG/M metagenome (GOLD analysis project Ga0208905, IMG submission 184776) | Saline lake microbial communities from Ace Lake, Antarctica - Antarctic Ace Lake Metagenome 02UKS (SPAdes) (version 2) | ecosystem: Environmental > Aquatic > Non-marine Saline and Alkaline...
TGCATGGATGGTTATAATGATACCTACGATTGAAGGAGGCGGATGAAATGGATGATAAGGACATCACAAGCGAAGACAAGCACGAGGAGATACTAGGCTTACTCCGCAAAGACTTTGATGGATACCCACTATACGACATGGAAACCGAGGAGCCTGAGAAAACTCTAGAACTGGCACTTGAATACTTAGATAACCTAAGAGAATCAGGACGGATCAACATGTTTGGCGCTGCTAGTTGGCTTGAGGAAGAGTTTAGTTTCCCAAAACAAGTAGCGAAAGGCGTGTTGGGATATTGGATGGAGACGTTCTAGAATGATTGATCGGGTCCATAACTCAAGGGGAGCAAGAAAAATATTGCTCCAGAGAGTGTCAGGAAATTGGTAGACGAAAGGTTGAGTGGCCAACTAAGGAAACCTTAAAGAACGACCTGGAAGACAACAGTTTTGCGGTGTTGGGAGAAAATACGGAGTTAGTAATAACTCTATCAGGAAGTGGATAAAACATTATGGGTTGTAATTATACCGGAGAATGAAGTATATGCGCTCCCGTAGCTCAGTTGGAAGAGTATCGGTCTTATATGCCGGTTGCCGCAGGTTCGAGTCCTGCCGGGAGTACCAGAAAAAGACGTGACATTTGTCCTCTTGACATTCTACGCGACTTAGATTATGATATTTGTACGGATCTTAGAAAAGCAAAAAGGAGATACAACATGACAGCAAAGGCAGCAGCAAAGGCAGCAGCGAAACCTGAAGGCGTACTGGACAAACTTTCTTTGTACTTCCCAAAGAAGAAGGTAGAGTCTCACGCCCCAATCGAACGACTGGCGAACATGGCCGAAAAGAAGGATCGCTCTATCAACTATCTGGTAGTAGAGGCGATTCTAGCCTATTTGGAGGCGAACGAGTAGGAAATTGATGGCTGCGGCGAGACGCAAGCGTTTCGGCAATCCGGCTCGAACCCGGCCAGCCGCTCTTCAAGGAGGTATGTAATGGGTCTATTTACAATTGGCATACTGGTATTTGCGCTGTTTTGGTGTCTTAACGAGATGTAAAGGAGCTAACATGAAGACGATAGAATTTGAGATAGCTAACAGTAAAAATCGTATACGAGGAATTGTGTATAGTGAAGTTCCGAATGGATCTGTATTTACAGGGTTAGTTTATACACCCGGCGGTGACGGTGAGGGTATGTTCGTCAAGGCCAATAATGGTGCATTTATAGCCGTTATCTACCATCCATGCCTTGCTCCGGGAAGCAAGTGGACTGGATGCAATAAGATTTCTTTCTATGGCTATAAGGCAGTAAACAAAATCACAGTTGAGGTGTAGCATGTACAAAGAATGTAGAAAAGACGCCAGGATAGTAAACGCAGCAAAAGACGCATATAACGCCCTGGATTCTCTTAACTTACACCATGTACTCGTAGAATGGTATGAAGTAGTACGCCTAGCTATTGGTGCTTACGCTTCAGATCACGGACTTGGACTTGATTGGGTTGAAGGCCATCCGCTACACATAGTAATGTTGCATAAGATAAGTGAATTGATGGGATTTGAGTTTCGGGAGAATGCAAACGCTGACATTGATAACGCCTACGATTGGGCATCTTCGCTGATAAAAGAACATGAATAACCATCTCCACCTCCTTGAACTAGGGGCCATTAGTTATGAGCTGGTGGTCCCGCTCCTTTATTCAAAACGCCTGAAAGGGCTTGACAACGAGCGCGGAATGCGTATACTGAGGTTGTAGAACAGGGGAGGAATTATGAAGTGCGTATGCGGGTATGAGTACGAAGTGGACTGGAGTAACGGACAGCGCAAGGCTTTATCTGGTGATGAAGAATTCATCACAGTTGATACGAAGGCTACAATAGAATATACGGGATACCATGGAGGAAACCACGATGTTACCGTATGCGCCTGTCCGAAATGCGGAACACTCCGAATTGATAGGCACTAAACAACGGTGGTTGAACCCTAATTGCGAAGTTAAAAAGAGTAACCCCAATAGAGTATACAATAGGAAAGGGGAGGATAGAATGGACAGTAGAGACTTTGCGGAACTGGTAACAAAAGCATATGACGAATATGACGAAGGTGAGACTACCTTAAACGACTTTGAGAACGCAATCCGTGATTTAGTAGCAAACTTTATAGAAGGGGCTTACAATGGATAATGACTGGACGAAGACAATCGCGGGATTGAGAAAAAAGAACGATGAGATGGCAATACTGTTGAAATGTGCGCTTGCTGATCTTGAGGGCATCATGCCGGATTATGAACGATCACATCCTGGATGGACTACGATTGAAGAAATACGAGCATTTCTTAACTTTGGCGATAACACTTGAAACATATAAAGTGAAAAACGACGTTAATCCCTAACTGAAGCCCTTTAAACAAAGACATAAGGTAAGGTAGAGGAGTGATAGAATGAACGATCTTACTAAGACAAAGGAGAGCGAAACGCCTGATTTTGTGTGCCCACACTGCGGTATGAAGTGGGACGAAACAGGAAAATATTGGCGCGACGGAGAATATGGGTATTTCACGCTAGACGAAGGTAAAAGCATGGCCTTCTTTACCTGCGCTCACTATCGCAGTACTCTTAATGGGCGAAAGCTAGTACATGGATGTGGTAATAGGTTTAAGGTCGCCAGGACGGTTGAAACAACAGTCAGCTATGGCGTAGCGGATAAAATGGATACAGATAAAGTGACCTGAAAGCACAAATGCCACTAACTGAGGTTTAAAGGAGTAAGGAACATGAGTAAAGGGCTATACAAACGACTGTGTAACTACGTAAGAAACTACCCGCTATACCACCTATACTACAAACACACCAAGAAACACAAACAGGAACTAAAAGACACTACTAATAGGGTATGCGATAGATTCCTAGACGTTATGGGGTATAGACATCCACAGGATAAGCGCCAGTAATCCACTTTGCGCCACAAAGTACTTTGTAGAAGGAGAACAGAATGAAACACAAAATACCAATAGAAGACATTTATAAGATGCAAGAGATGCGTGTAAAGATAAACAGAATACCAATAACAGACATACAATTTACATATGAAGGTAAAGACCTAGACATACCAGAGAAAAGACTAGAAGATTGGTTGGATATAGGACTGAATAACACCGATTTCGTGCTAACAGCGACGATATATAGCGCATTGCCGGGTAACCCGGAAGAGAATACAACGATAGCTAATGACATCTTAGAACAGATTGGACAGAAGTTCCCAGAGTTGTGGCCAGATTAGACCGTAATTCGCCTTTCGATAATTGAAAAGGAGGGGATGTAGAGTTTCTCCCATGTTTACACCCCAAGACTTAACCATAATCATCCAAAGTCATCTATAACCTTACCAAGACTTTACATTGTAGTACAGCAGTACCACTATTCACCTTAATACAGTACAAGGCGGTGCATTTTGTATGAGTTATCCTATAATAGCCTTACCCGCACTGGTCAGAAAGGTAACATAATTATACGTTTGCCTATTTTATGAACAATCGCCTGCCACTCTACGTTTCAGCCATTTCGCCTCTATTTGACTCCTCTGAAATACGCTGATTTGCCTCTAAAATCGCCTTATCCTATTTTGTGTTTTGCCTAGGGGTCTACGGTGTAGTAGGGTTTGACTACAGGTGGAGATAGAACTGGACATTTGTCCTCTTGACATTACCCTACTAACGGATATACTTGTGGTGACTAAAAGGAGCGTGATCGGTATGAATGTGGTAAAGCGCAGTGAGTATTGTGGTACTAAAGGTCAATTGTTGAAGGATATTCCAATGGGCACAATCTTTCGTGGGGCTATTGGTGGTTATCCCCCGCACGTTTGGGTTAAGACTCACTCTATTAACGGTAATGCTATATGTATAGGAGAAGCTGACGCCCCTATGGATGTGGGCCGGGGCTGTTCTGTCTTCGGCGATTGTGGTACAGTAGTCGGTTACGAGGTTCTTAACGCCACTCTAGTTATAGATGATTAAGGGTTTTGTGTTTTTCGTGGTGTTTGAAAGGATCTAGTGTAAGGAGCTGGTATGAAATACATCTATGTCGCAGGAATCGGTATTGTGATGTTCCCCGCAACGTGTAATCACGACGACATAGCAAATTTATTCAACGGTATTGCTATCGAGTCGGCTGGATTTGTACGCTGTGATGATCCAGACGTACTAACGTGTTCGGGTGATTCAATGACGCTAAAACTTAAGTCTCGTGTGGTTGATACAGGTGTACTGCGCTCGTGTATTCGCTGATTCGCCTTGATATTCGCCGTTTCGCCTTTGGCTGGATTCGCTAATTCGCCCTTGGTTTCGCCTTAGTATTCGCCTCCTATTTCGCCTTTGATTTCGGCCTGACTTTATACGTTTCAAGTTGATATGCTAGAATATGGGAGAATATTCAAATTACCCGAAAGGGCTTGACAAACTGATGCAGATGACCATAATGGTGGTAACAAACGCAGTGAAGGGGTTGGAATGGAAACGCAAGCAGTCTACACGACCGAAGAACTAGCCGGATTCATTACAGACATGCTAGAACATACAGACACGGAAACGGTCCTTCTTATGGCTAATACGTGTCTTGGCAGGGAATTTGAGTTTGTGGAAGACGGGGAATATGATAAGTTTGTGGAGGTATTGGAAGACCCCAATTATGCAAAACCCCTGAAAATCTCAAAAATACTTGACAAGCAATAGACAATAGGTGTATAGTTCGATATAAAGCAATCGGGAGGTTGTGAAGATGAAACATGCAGAAAGGTTGACGAAAGTAAGAATAGAGGGAGAATGGAAGATAAGGCATCTTAACGCTATCAATTGCCCAAGAGGCCAGGAGATTGGCTTTGTCTCAATGCTGAAAGGATGGCTAACATTTGCAGATAATCACGCTTACTCTGTAGACGATAACGAAAGAGGAATCGGTAACGACTATTACACGGGTGACATTTGGGCCAGGATAGGCACTGAACTGCGCGGCTTGTTGTCCTGTGATATTGGCTCACGCCTTGACTGCGGGACGCTTGACGGGGTTATACTGGGCGCGTTAGAAGCAGAAGGCTTTGACGAGAGCGGGGAGCGTGCGGAATGATCTTCGTAGACGATAGAACAGAAGAACAGAAGAAAACACACGCGACAATCGTCGTTGGAACTGATAGCTTTATGAGCGGATGGGGAGAAGCTGGAGGCGGCCTGTCATACGCTGGATGGGCTTGTAAGGAGTCGGAAATCAATGCTTGCGAGTCTATGGTCCGCAATCGTAATGAAATGAAGCGAGTCCGCATTGTAGGCAACGACTATAAGCCATCCGGTCAAGGCCATTGCCATATATACGTGTATAAGGCACGGGAACTGTAATGAACACATCAAGACGCTCATGCAAATACTTTGAAACATGCGGAAGCAATGAAAACTGCCTAAACTGTACCGGATACGAGAAGAAGAGCAATCGTGATAAGGTGGCACAGGTGCTAAGGCATAAGAAGCGCAGGTGTCGGCCATATCAGCGAGAAGGGAGGATAACGCGATGGAATCACGCATAGAGCGGCTTGAGAGGATAACCCTGAAGATGAGGCTTGGTACGCTTATAATCCGCGAGTATCACCTCGGCGATTGCCCAAGCGCGTACGATCAGGATATATATACGCCGGTAACAGACCAAAAGGAAATGAAAGCGCTAGATCTAAGATAATACGCCCAACCTCCCATGATCGCCCCTAGTGTAATGCTGGGGGCTTTCTTGTTTCGCCTTAGATTACGCCTGTGTTGATTCGCCTTGGATTTCGCCTCTGATATTTCGCCTTGAACAATTCGCCTATGATTTCGCCTCTGTTTGGCTGATATGTTGGGAGGTGGGTCGATATGCTTGGATATATGAGAATATGTTGGTCGATTATTCAAATTGTCTGGAAACGGTCCATTTCCATGTTCCTTCCATTCTTCTTCACAACTGGCGGACTAAAATGGTAGTGTAGGAAAGGGAGATGGTATAAGATGGAGAGAAAAGGGCTAACAACGGATCAAGCGATAGAACAGGAATGCTATTCTATTGGTGAAGCTATCGGGAATTGCCTAGAACTCAATGAAGACTTTATCGAACGATACTGCGGAGAGAAGGTATCGGCTCAACTGTTGAGGATACCTGAGCGCGACAGGGAGTACGCTATTGAGGGATCAATCGGAGAAGGTGAGGAATGCGGTTCAATGTGCGGACTCGGAGAAGATTCTATTGTTATTCCTATCGGAGAGATTGAAGTCCAGATAGAATCCCTTGAGGACCTTGCGGACCCTGAGGACTGGGTTATACACGGCGACTGCGCCTACTGTACACTTGACTCGATACGGTTTACAATTGACATTGAGACACTGACAGAAGCTGTTGACTCGATTCTAGACACTGGAGATGATAGCGAATGAAATGGTACGTAGGATTGACAGGGGCGCACGTTCTCAAAGCGTTCAGGGCAACAGCAGAGCCGACGGCAAAGACTCACGGGAAACTATACTTGGCATGTGTAGGGCCATTCAAGACACGCAGGGGCGCATTGTGGGCAGAGTCTCACGCTCTGAACAACCCTCATGCGTTGACAGTGGCACAGTGTGAAAGGATAGCAAAGGCGGCACAATGAGAGACTACACTGACAAAGAACGAGAAGAGATGCAGGCCAAGTATTGCAGCATGAGATATACTGAACTTGTGGCAGTAGAGGCAGAGCTGAAGGAAGAACTGAGCACGGTTCGCACCTTCATTGACAGAATAGGAAGGATAGAGTTTCCAGATAACAGATAACGCAGTACCATCTTCGAGGGCATTGGCTAACGAGAGCTAATGCCCTCTTTCCTTTTCGCCCCTACTTTCGCCCCTACTTTCGCCTTGAACAATTCGCCTACACTTTCGCTTATTCGCCTATGATTTCGCCCGTCATATTTCGCCCCCATTTGACCGTGTTCAGATGTGGTCATGTGTCCTCAAATGATAGCGGACATGTGTCCCCCAAAGAAGAGCGGTCATGTGTCCTATTCTATAGGTGGTCATGTGTCCTCAATCTGGGTGGGATATGTGTCCTGTTTTGTGTGAGGACATTTGTCTAGTCAGTCTTCACATAATCTTCACATTAGTGTGTTATGGTGAAGTATCAAAGGGAGATGGTACGAGATGGCAAAAGACTTCACGCCGGTTGTAACGCAAGTGACACAGGAAGAGGCTGAAAACATGATGTTCGGACTTGACTCTATAGGATACTGTAGAGCTTGCGGTGCTGAACGTAGTGGATGTGAACCGGATGCTCGCGGGTACGAATGTTACGAATGTGGCGAACATCAGGTGTATGGCTTTGAAGAACTTATGATCATGGGTGAAGTGGAAATTGTAGAGTAGTAAATCAAATATCCCGAGGAGGATACTTATGGCGACAATGAAAATAAAGAAAGATGAGACAATACGTTTTGACGGCACATGGATTACAAACGGGTTTTGGATGTCACACAGGAACAGGATAACCCTCAGCGATAAGGCAATGCAGGGATTGATCGATGCCAGCATACCATTCTCCCGCCAGGGTTATGGCGGGGAGATTGAAACTGGCGACAAGGTGAACACGTTTCAAGCAGAGCGTGTAATGCCGGAGGAGTCTTGCCCCGGCTCACAACTTGTTCCTACTCGCTTCCTCTACGAGATAGAGGATAACGGGGCAACAACCGTATGCCGTGTAATGAAACACGATAGCGGCCGCCTCGTAGCAGTTAGCGAGCGGTATGCCGTCTTGTGGGAGGGACTCATGCTATATCAACACGCCCCATTGAAAGCTATCGGGATTGATAACGGAACAGAAACGATAGCGGTTGTAATGCCGGTGAACAGCGATATGGCATTATCGGAACAAGTGAACAGACTTCACACCGGCTCGCAAGTCTAGCGCCTCCTCACACCCCTCCGAACTGGCAACTCGGAGGGGTTATTCTCTGCCTATTTCACGTCCGAACCACTCCAAACCACTCCCGAACTACTCAAAAGACGGCAACCTTTCCCAGTCACTCCCATTCTATCCTATAACCTCATGAAGTCTACAGCGTAGAGTAGGACAGGGGATGCGGTGTCGTAGGCTCTATTATAATGTGTTAGGTACCCATCTTTTTTGCTAGAATACGCTATCATATACTACAACGCCCCTGCCCGATACAAATCCGCAAAAAATTACAAAACGTATAATTAACACATCCAAATTTTTTGCGTAATATTTTGCACACTATCCATCATCAACGATCCAATAATCAAACTCCTCAGGATGCTCGTCGCGATACGCTATGAACTCATCCGCCGACATAGTGCCTTTTCGCATATTGCAGTCTGGACAAGCCAAGGTACCATACGCACTCTTTACTCTTACATATAGGGCATATTAGTACTTTTATCTTTTTCTCTTGTTTTATCTCCTTCAGTATCTTATCACATAGTTTTTTGCAGCATCTACATGTTTTCATATATATCACTCATCCGTCTCGCTCGACTCCCAGTACTCACAACTTCCGTAGTAGCCTATCAACGCTCTAGGAGCCAGTCCGTCGGGCGTAGGGTTATGAGAACAGTACGTTTCGTCATAGAACGAGTCATAGGCCATATACTTACACTTACAGCACGGTTTATACACTAATGGGTTTACGTAGGTTGGCATTGTTTTCTCCTATACTGTTGTTTTGTTTTCCGCTTAATACTCCAACGTTCACCATTAACGACAGTTCTATTGTACGCGTACCATTGAATGTATCCCATTGTATTGGTAGTTTTAGTAGTTTTAAGGTCCAGTATCTTATTGATGTTTTTAGCGTCCATTTAGGTGCTAGCAATCCTAGCTTTCTTAGTTTGTACGAGTCTTGTTGTATAAATACTTTCTCCGGTGAAGATTTCTTTAATAGCCTGTTCATACCTGCTGCGAGTTCAACTGTTTGATCTGTTTCGCGTACTCTGCTAAAATATCTTGCTTGGTTATGTAGTGTTTCTACTCTTACCATAGTTTCTGTTTTCGGCGGGAGCGGTATAGTTAGGTTGCGATCTGCATACTTCGTGAATGGTTCATCGTATTGCATCAATCTAATATTCCAAAGGTCGTTCGGCACTATAGTTACTTTGAATCCTTTGTGTAGTTCTGCAATTGCGTTTTCGGGCCACTTATATATATTAGACCATTCTTCTACTGTATGCGGTCGCTTTAGTTTTGTTTTCATTTCCACTCCTTATATATTCCGTATCAACACTGTACTTCCCTCTTTGTATACGTTTCACTTATAAGCTTGAACCACACTTCTATAATCCACTTATCCATACGTTTACTCGCTACCTCTACTTTCCACGGTTTAATATGGAACTCTTCATCTCCTACGTATACTGTGAATATTTCACCGTTTAGAAGTGTGTGTTTTACGCGATCAAAGTCTTCTGGAGCTACAAAGCCATCCAGCATGTATGTGTATAGGTTTCTAACGTCTATTCCTTCATTACAGTCTAGTGTCCAAGTATTCATGGTGTCTCCTCTACGGATTAAGTTCGTCTGGGAATTGTTCTTTTGTCAGCTTCTCTATAATTCGCCAACACAGTATCGCCTGCTCTTTACTTACCGAGTCAACGTAATCAGGCCACATATCAGCCTCATCTACTGAATACAGCGCGTTATGGAGGTCTGTGTCGTTTAATACTGGGTTTGTATCACCGAAGAAGTCTTCTAGTTTTGTTTTCATTGTATCTCCTCTTCCCTCTCTATACGGTAGTCTCGATTAGTGTTTTGTTTTTCGCCGCACTTTCTGGTGTTTCTATTACTTGCTCCAACGACCCTGATCCACCTAACAAGTTTCTACCAGATTCAGGCCCGCCGCGCCCAAGAAAGCCTGACATAATAGCATCGCTCTGTATAGCTGCTTCCCATAACGCTTGCGCTCTCAGCAACAGTACTTCTTTCGGTTCGCATCGGTCGTTAAA
>Ga0208905_1002017_pt1 | contig 9986 bp, 10 predicted proteins | sample AntAceMetag02UKS_FD_184776 | JGI IMG/M metagenome (GOLD analysis project Ga0208905, IMG submission 184776) | Saline lake microbial communities from Ace Lake, Antarctica - Antarctic Ace Lake Metagenome 02UKS (SPAdes) (version 2) | ecosystem: Environmental > Aquatic > Non-marine Saline and Alkaline...
GACCTCCCCAGGTAAGAACGCAGTCTTTCATTCCATCTATCCGCCACATTTACTGCCATAGCATTTGGGTGATAAGGACTTCGTTTTGTCTTGCAAACTCATCCAACTATAACAGCCTTATATGTGATTCGTGTTCCTAAAGACTGGAAATTTGCCATCCGACTTCCTTCAGATTCCACCTCACGGTGGACACCCTTGTCTTAAGCTAACACCTATATCACCTTCGGTGCTCGGGACTTTCACCCTATAGACTGCGCCCATGCTGGGCGCACAAAAAAAAGCCCTTCAGCATTATGCCAAAGGGCTTGGAATTGACAAGCTCCCCCAACAGAACGATTTTCGAAGTTTTTGCATGAATGATGAGACTGAAAAAATATATCAGAAGTTGGAAGAAGCAATTGGTGTCTGTTAGGATTTAAAAAATAATAAAAAAGGCGGAGAGCTTCAATGATGAAGTCCTGACTTTTGATTAGCTTGACTCCCCTTTCACCTTAATTGAAGGCTGGTAGAAAAAGCAAAGAGAGATAAAAAATTCTCTGATAGGGAACTTGCACTCCTTGAGAAAAGTAAGCTTGATCTGCTTCTTCATGGCCAGGATCTTCAGATCAAGTCATCGGCACACTTCCAATTTTAGAATCTCAAAGTCATCCAGAAAGACCTCAAGCTATTCGGCCTTGCTTTTTGCTTTGTTTCCCGGTAAATGCTTCTGACCAGAACTATCGCATCCCGCTTCATATCCTGACCGAGCGTGTATTTATATGCCCTCAGAAAATCTTTAGTGGTCTATTCGATATTTTTCAAGATCAACTGACAGACATCTTTAAATACCTTTAAATCGTTATATAGCGCCATTTTTTAAATAAAGGGTTAAATTGATAATTGGTTAAAAATACCGAACAGCACGGACCCGTCCGTAGTAGCTATCCTTATCGACCCCGAACTGATCGCCATCGTAGAAATACTGGGCCCACGCATTGCCACCAGCAGCGTACTCAGAGGAACTCCACTCAGAGGAACTCCAGTAGGAGGAGTAGCCAGCAAAACCTCCAACACCTTGCAAATGTAGATTGACATACATCTGATTAAGCTCATCTTTCGATGGTAAAAACCAGTCGTTAAAACCACTTACTATTAGGTCATTGCATAACTGTGCTGCATAGTTTCCTGCCCCTTGTATAATTACTATGGCTGTCGTATTGGCCTGGCCGGTACCTATCGTGGTACCTGTTGCACCTGTTACCACATAGGTGCCATTGTACCATTGCATCCCTGTCCCCGTGCTCTGATCGCTAGGGGTGGCTTCCATATACCGCCAACCATCAGAGTAACTACCTTTATCGTAGAAGATCAGACCACCCGCAGGGCCAGTATCACCAACCGTATAAGTGAGTGGTGGAGTACTTGGGCTTCCTCCGCATCCAGCTAAACTTATAACTGCAGCCAAGGTTAACGAAAGAACTAAAAATAAAATTACTTTTTTCATTTTCGAATGACTCCTTTTTAATTATTTTATTTTAATTTCAAGTGATGGTCGAAATTAATACTGTGTTTTTATTTTTTATATTATCTTATCAATTACTCCTTCTTCCTCTTCGTTTTTATGCAATAAAAAAGACAGGATCTCTCCTGTTACCTTCATACAGGTTATGATATTTATTTACATAAAACCTTATAAAACCTTATAATATAAGTAATACGACATTAGTTTTCAATATCCTTCTTTTTCTGAAAAATATTTTAAAAAAAATAAAAGCCCTTCAGCAAATGCTAAAGGGCTTGAAATGTCTTGGCTCCCCAGACGGAACGAGTTTCGCAACTTTTGTATGCATGAAGAAACAGATAATGTGTACCATAAGTTGGAAGAAGTCATTGAAATATGTTAGGAAGTTAAATAGGCAGAACCTCCGACAAAGAAGTTCTGCCTATGTTATTGTCTGGCTCCCCAGACAGAACGAGTTTCGCAACTTTTGTATGCATGAGGAAACTGATAATGTGTATCATAAGTTGGAAGAAGTCATTGGGGTCTGTTAAAAAAGAAAATAGACAGAACCTCCGATAAAGAAGTTCTGCCTATGTTATTGTCTGGCTCCCCCTATTGGAAACACTTAGAATTTTTAAGGGAAATATTGCACTTGAAAATATTAGATTAAATCAGTTAATTCTTCAATATTAAAGCAACGTCTAATGATTAGAATTTGCAAAATATTATAAAAAAAGCTCTTCAGTAAATTACCAAAGGGCTGGAAAATCTTGGCTCCCAGATAGAACGATTATAGAACTTTTTGTATTAGTGAAAAAACTGTAAGAGTTTGTCACAAGCTGGAAGAAATAGTCAATACTTGATATTAATATTGATTATTAAACTCCTTACAAAATGCAAGAAAAAGTTACCGAATTATTGAACTAGTACAATGGCCCCTATATCATGTGGCTGTAAGATTGAAGCATCCCCAATATTGTTTCTCATGATTGGCATTTTGCAAATTCATTTAGAATGATTTTCATCCCTTTTGGATTTTTATACCAACTGTTCTTACCAGTATGAGAGCCATAAGCAGGTAGGGAGACCCATTCATAGTTAGCAGCAGATGGGTGCGCATTCAATAAATCAAAGACCCTTTTCATGTGGAATCCAGCAGTTACTATACCAATACAGGGTTTACCCTCTTTTCGGAATCGCGAATAGTTCTTGTCTAACAGGGAAAGAGAATATTTGAGATTTTCCGAAGTGGACCGGCCGCGCTTTTCAAGGAGGATATTGCTTGGATATATCCCCCTCCGAATCAAGTATTCAGCCATATATAAACCCTCCGTAATGAAATCTGGATTTCCATCCCTGAATACCTCTTTACATTCTCCCTGCCCGCTTACCAGGTATATGATATTCTTTTCCCCTTTCGCATAGCGCAGCGCTTGTTCAATTCGGTACTTGCAATAGGTACTGCCCAGGACAATCATCCCATCCAGAACCCTGTCTTTACCAGTAGTTTCATAATAAAGTGTTTGCTGAATCACCCGGATACTTTCATCCGTCAAGTTTGCACGTTTCTGGCAGTAGAAGAGTATCTCATCATAAAAATCTTTTCCACCCAGCCCAGTTCTTGAATAATAATATTTCTGACAATCACCATAGGCAGAAGATGCGCCGTTTCCTTCCAATACAACCGGTCCAGTCCTGCTGATACCAATATCCCAGCAGACATATACAAGTTCTGGTACTTTTTCAGCCAGCTTTTTCGCAAAATCCAGAGCTTCATGGAAATAGGGAATTGGGCGTTCTTCTAGTAAATCCCAAGGGATCCGTTCTAATAGATGCTCTTTAAGATATTTGGTTACGTATATTGTTCCCGTATCCTCATTAATCGGAACAGTAAACCCGCCATAACTAATTTGGTTGCCATTAGCACCAAACTGAAGGGTTTGAGGCAACACGATATTTATTTCTCCGCCGATATTCAAAGTGTGAATTTTGATGATATTAACTGCATGGGGATAGATCCGACTCATCTCCGGGTGTTGATCCACAAACTCCTCAACCAGTGTGCTACCTTCCTTGATCAGCTTGATTCTAAGGGCTTCAACATCTTCATACTTGAGAGGATCTTCGATTACCCGGATTCCTTTTCCCATAGCCGCCGATCTTGGTTTCACAATAAACTTCTTATGTTTCTTGAAAAAATTATGAAAACCATCGGGGGATACTGTTTGTATATCCATATAATCTCGGCCTAAGGCGGTTCCCATACGATTCAACAGAATGAGCTTATCTCTCAATAGATGAATCTTTGACTGATCGTTAACGGTTTCAACCAGATACACATTATCTTTTTTAGTAAAATGATGCCTTATTTTTTCATGGATATTCTCCCAAAAACGATAATTAACATAATCCTGTGGTGAAATTTTATGTTGTAATCGATAATATATTAACTGAGTCCATATCCTCGGAAGTGAAAAGAGAGTTCTTTCCTGTATAAAAGCCGCTTTTTTACTCCAATTAAAAAATCTTTTTATTTTTTCTATTAAAAACATCATTGAAATCACCAACCCATCAAAATTAAGTTAATGGCTTTTTAAATAATAACATTATATATCTTAGATAGTTATAAATTATTATATGTTATATAGTTAAGTTCAAAATAAAGAAATAATTTTTAAGTGCCTATTCAGAATAGTTTAGTGGGTCAAATCTTGAATTATCAGTTTTCCTCTTTCCACTCATTTTTTTTCAATTTTCTCCTATCTAATACTACAAAGGTCTTAGAAAATCCTTCTTTTCAAAAATATAAAAAAGCCCTTCAGCAAAATGCCAAAGGGCTTGAAATTGTCAGGCTCCCCCTATTGGACGCTTTCAGAACTTTTAAGGGAAATATTACAACTGAAAATATTAGATTAAATCAGTTAATTCTTCAATATTAAAGCAATATTTAAAGATTAGAATTTATAAAATATTCATAAAAAAGCCCCTCAGCTAAATGCCAAAGGGCTGGAATTAGCAAGCTCCCCCAACAGAACGATTTTCGAACTTTTTGTATGAGTGATGAAACTGAAAAAGTTTATCGGAAGTTAGAAGAGATAATTAATACTTGAAATTATTATTGATTATTAAATCCCTTACAAAACATTAGAAAAAATTACCGAATTATTAAACTGCACCCCTTCCCTATTTGTCTAATTCAAAAGTAAAATATTAATTGTCTAAGAAAATGGGTCATGTTTATCTATTTAAAACTTTGTTATGCATAAGGAAGTAAAAATAATTTTTTTATTCTTTATTGTCCCAATATTTTTCAGCTTCTTTTTCCATGTTTTCTAATCTATCATAATAATCAGGAAATTCATAAAGATGTGCAAGTGCAATTTTGCCAGTTAAAAGTGGATCATCATTTGTTACATTTGTTAATTCATTAATCTTCCCATGCTCAAGTTCAACGTCCATTCCCATTCTAAATTGTTCAACATCAAATTTATTCCAATTTATTGCAAGTTTTTCTCCTATAAATTTTGCTTCTTTATAACTATAAGTTTTTTTTGATGACATTTTATTCTCCTTATTTCTTGTATTTTTTACGACTTTCACCTAACGTGGCGACCTATATGATGTTTTGCCGTAGTGTACTTGTAAATGCAAAATGTGACAAACTCCGAAATTACTAACGGGAGCTAAGTTTATATATACTGTCAGCAAATCGTGCTGTGCTATATTGAATACATCTTCTTACTTTTCTTCTATATTTATTATACTACAAATCTTTCTAAAATTCTTCCTTTCAAAATAAAAGCCCTTCAGCAAGTGCCAAAGGGCTGGAAATTGACAGGCTCCCCAGACAGAACGAGTTTCGCAACTTTTGTATGTGTGAAGAAACTGAAAATGTATATCATAAGTTAGAGAAAGCAATTAGCGTATATTAAATAATTAAAAAGTACAAAAGATTTAACTATGAAGTATTTTCGGGATGTATTTGATATACTTTTTACTGTAACTTTTCTCCAGCTAATCGGGTACAGGTCAGGTATCATTTTATTCCTTCCGTTACTTAGAAAACAATTTCGAATTTCTAGTCAATTATCTTAAGAAGGTCATCGTAATCTGGATTACCAAGAAAATTATTATTTAAATGTTAATATTTTTTCATCCCAAGCAAGAAAATAATCACTAACCCAAGGAATTTCATCTAGTATTACGTGCATTTTAAAATCTCCTTGACCCCCCCAATTTTTCGGTTTTACCGTTACATTGAACTTATATGTGCTATCACCTTTATATACTATAAAATGTGCATCTTTGATAAATCGGACGGAATTAATAGATTCCTGATTATTAAAAGCAACTTGCAACTGTCCCTCATTAGATGAAAATAGATTATACTTCAACACTACCTTAAAGTTAGTATTCACTCCATCTTTCAACTTGGAACTCGGAGTAACGCTAATTATACTAATATAATCATCTAAAATTGGTGGAACTAGTATAAATTTTCCTTTATCGTCTATTTTTAACCTAGGTAAAACAATCTTCATAGTCTTTAATGGCTCAGCTAACTCTGATGGTACTTGTTGATTCAACCATTCTTTAAAAATTCCCCGAAATTTAACCCCTGGTGGGACCCCATCCTGATGTTGGTTAAAAGGTATTTCCCATTCCTCCAAAAATTGAGAAAGACCCTCTTCTATATTTTTTATTTCGTAAACTCTAATCATGCTCTTTTTCTTCTTGGGAGGAAAACACACGAAGGCAAATTTAGGATCGGGAATATAATCCTTTTTTATTTTTTCTTTTTGACTTGCCGGAGAATAAAATATTACTGATGCCCTATTCTTGCTAGTGCCGAAATAAAGATACGTTGTTATGAGTACTAATTTACCATCTAGACTTAACATTGTTGACTTTTCACCCGGAAATGTCCAAGACCAGTATTTATTATTCATATCCGGTAATTGTTGATCCCACTTATCCCATTTTCCAAATTTTACTTTTGCTAATACATTAAAATTAATACAACTTATACATAAGGCAATTAATAAAATAGTTACTATCAACTTTTTCATATTTTTATTTCCTTTCTTTATTTTTTTATACTTTCTTGTCCAACTTCTTCTTTAAACAAGTCTTTACAGCTGTGCCGATAAGATAAAAAGAACATAAAAATTTCGTTTTTACCAAATAACCATTTCATCTTTCCAAAAAATCATAAAAGTACCTGTTTTATCAATTCTCAATATGGGCAAAAACAGATTCTCTATTCTGACTACTCCTCCACATGAATCACTAATTAACTCGGGAGGTAGCTCTTGGGACCATAATCAGTCATTAAAAATATCCCGGAATTTTACGTCTTATCTGACTATCCCATGTAAATCTTTATCTATATATGCATCTTTAAAAGGTATATTCCATTCTTCTGTAAATTTAAAGATACCATCTTCCTCCTCATAAGCTCTGACTATAATCTTTATTTTTCTTTTCTCGGATGGAAAAAGCGTCAGGGCAAATTTTGTGTCAGGAATATAATCTTTTTTTTATATTGACTTCCTGAGTACCTGCTGAATAAAAAATAGTTAATGCATTTTTATTATCTTTCTCAACAGTTCCAAAATAAAGACATGAAACTAAAACTACTGATTTGCCCCCATACTTAATGGGCACTGTTTTTTGTTCAGGAGAAACCCAATACCAATATTTGCTATCTACTGGGGGAAGTTCTTCATCCCATTTTTCCCATGAACCGAACTTTATACCTGCCAATACCACATCAGTAGCAACAAAGTTTATTACGACTAATAACAATAAAGTAACTAATAATAATTTTCTCATTTCAATTTACTCCTGTTATAATAAATTAGATTTTTATATCTATTAAATTTCTAGAGAAAGCCTCCGGTTTCAAACATTACTCCTTGATTTTCCAGAGGAGTGACACTATGGAAAATATGGAGAATTCATCTTATTTTTTCTATGATTTAATTTTCCCTTTTACGAGGTCTTCCTTTAGGACGTCTATCTATAGTAATATAATAATACTTAAAGCTTCAACAATCTGGATAATAACTTCTCATATCCCATAGGTTTTCCAATAAAATTTATCGAATTGTTGACATTAACAACCGTTAACCAACATGAGGTTACACTGTTTCACTACTATCATATAATTTCCAATCATTATTAATTCTCTTTAAAAGAAGCCACCCCTCTTCATAGTATTCTTCAATGATATTATTATCAAAAATAAGAATTGATGTTAAATAAGTATATGCATCTGCATATTCACCGTTAATATTAATTGCTCCGATATCTAAAATATAATTGATATCATCTACATAAAAACTTCCACTACACTCTTCTATAAGAAAAACACCGTCATTCCATGCCTCTTCCAATTCAACAAGCTTATTGTATATTTCCGATCCATCAACGCAATTACTTTTTACTTTACTCCAATTTTGATCACTTAAAGCTATAAAAAAATCATTAATAACATTCTCTATTTTTTCTTTATCAATTGAAAAATTTACTATCCCACCAGAGCATCCACTAAGAAAAATTGAGAGCACTAAAAGTGTTAATAGTAAGAGACATTTTCTTTTCATAATAATTAAACCTCATTAATAATTTTATTTTTACTAGAAATATTTTTTAAGTTTTTGGCATATAATTAGATTACTCTCTTACTCTGTCCTTTTACCTGAAAGATTCTTCCTGTGAAAATCAGGAAATTTTTTTAAAAGCCTCTGCAAGGTTATTCTCAATTATCAGGAATTGCCCCTTCTGTGCTTTTTAGTATAAAGCTCTCCAGAGTTCTGTCCGGTAACAGTCCTTTTGCCTGAAAGTTTGGATACTTTTTGTATCTTACCTCTTCGGCTCCTTCTCTTTCATGTTGAAAAGAAAAAGTCTCTCCTGTTACCTTCATACAGCATACAATATTTAATTTTAGGTTAAGTAATGATAGAAGGTTGATGTTTGGATGGTTAGTATAGTTAGGATGTGTTACTTAGTGGATCTCTTGGGATAGAGAAAGAATGCTACTCTTAGGATAAATCTTAGATAATATAGCTTTTTATCTTAGTATAATGCCATTATAAATATTCTGCTTAGATGAAAAATAGGCTTATTTAATTTTTTAACACACTGTTTGTTCTATACGACAAGTCTATTTAAAAATCCTTCTTTTTCTGAAAAATAATTCATAAAATAAAAACCCTTCAGTAATATTTCTAAAAGGCGTTATTTAAAACAAAATAGTGGAGGCTAGTAGACGACTTTCGCAACTTTTGCATGCTTGAGGAAACTGATAATGTGTGTCACAAATTGGAAGAAGTCATTGGAGTCTGTTAAAAATTTAAAAAGGCAGAACCTCAATAAAGAAGTTCTGCCTTTGTTATTGTCTGGCTCCCCCTATTGGAAACACTTAGAACTTTTAAGGGAAATATTACAACTGAAAATATTAGATTAAATCAGTTAATTCTTCAATATTAAAGTAATGTCTAAAGATTAAAATTTGTAAAATATTGAAGAAAAGTATCCCTTCGGCCAAAGGCTAAAGGCCTTGGAATTGTCTGGCTTTCCTTTTAAGTAGTGCAAAATTTTAAAAGGAATTTTAAAATTAAGTTTACAACAAATTATTCAAAGTTATTCCAATAAGTTGAAAGTTTTTCCTTGTTGATTATCATGACTGATTTATTAGAATTTGGATCAAGATACTCAAACTCATACATTGTGTGTTCTTTTCCATCAAGTATGCTATATATTGTAATTTCGTTTTTTATTTTGTTATATTCCACCGTTGGAATTGCATGTTTCTTAGTTTCAAGTATAACAATTGGAACTATATCATCTTCAATCATTCTTTGTATTTCAAGAATGGAAAGGTATTGGACTTCTGCTTTCAGGTTTAAGTCACTTCTGCTGTTTATGTAATTTACTAAACTGACTGAATAGGCTCCGCCAGGTACATATATTGCATCAGCTAATTCTTGCTGAATCAAAACTTTCTGGGGATTTTCTACGCCATAGTTTGCTTCATAATTCGTGACTATAACTCCCGATGCAATAAGGCAATAATTATCCTTTTCTTGCATTTCATAATAAGGGGCAATAGTTGTTACTTTATGGCTGTCTGCAATTTCAGCATGTGGTTCAGAAGGGGTTGATGGTTCTGGGACTACTCCACTGCAAGAAGTGAGAGTAAACAAGATAATAAGAATTAAAAATAAGTTTGTTAATAATTTTTTATAGTTTTTCATTTTTTCCTCTCCATAAACCTAATCAAACTTTTAATTACTTATTATTACAACAAATTATCGAAAAATCCTTCTTTTTTTTGAAAATATTTTAAAATAAAAAAAAGCCCTTCAGCAAAATGCCAAAGGGCTTGTTATTGTCTGGCTCCCCCTATTGGAAACACTTAGAACTTTTAAGGGAAATATTACAACTGAAAATATTAGATTAAATCAGTTAATTCTTCAATATTAAAGTAATGTCTAAAGAT
>Ga0208905_1002019_pt1 | contig 9984 bp, 9 predicted proteins | sample AntAceMetag02UKS_FD_184776 | JGI IMG/M metagenome (GOLD analysis project Ga0208905, IMG submission 184776) | Saline lake microbial communities from Ace Lake, Antarctica - Antarctic Ace Lake Metagenome 02UKS (SPAdes) (version 2) | ecosystem: Environmental > Aquatic > Non-marine Saline and Alkaline...
CCCCCCGGACGAGGATCTCAATGAGGAGACCATATCAGAGGCCTATGTGGATAAAGGAATCTTAGTGAACTCAGGTCCATTTAATGGCCAGCGCAACTTAGAGGCCTTGGACAGCATTGCCGAATATTTGGAATCATTGGGCAAGGGACATAAGACCGTTAATTTCAGGATCAGGGACTGGGGTATATCCAGGCAACGTTACTGGGGGACGCCTATCCCTATCATCTACTGCGACAAATGCGGCACGGTTCCTGTCCCGGAAGAGGACCTTCCTGTGGTTCTCCCCTTAGATCTCCAGATGAGGCCAAACGGGGGGTCGCCACTCCCTTTTGAGCCTCTCTTTTTTGAGACTACCTGTCCCAAATGCAAAGGTGAGGCCCGGCGCGAAACAGACACAATGGATACCTTTGTTGAGTCCTCCTGGTATTTTGATCGTTACACATGTCCGGATTACGACAAGGGCCCCCTTGATCCAGAAAGGGTAGATTACTGGATGCCTGTAGACCAGTATATCGGGGGTATTGAGCATGCCATCCTCCATCTCCTTTATTCCCGGTTTTATACAAAGGTCCTGAGGGACTTTGGCCATCATAAGGTCAGCGAGCCTTTTACTAACCTGCTGACACAGGGTATGGTCTGCAAGGAGACCGAGGAATGTCCGGAGCATGGTTTCCTGTATCCCAATGAGGTCAAAGATGGCAAATGTATTCTGTGCGGGGCAGGGGTAATCACAGGTAATATTGTAAAGATGTCCAAATCCAAAAAGAATGTCGTTGATCCCCAGGAGCTTATAGACCGTTATGGCGCAGACACAGTCCGGATGTTCTGTCTCTTTGCCTCGCCCCCGGACAAAGACCTGGAATGGAATGACCAGGGCGTTGAGGGCTCATATAGATTTCTCAATCGAGTCTGGAGACTAATAGTTACTCATATCGACGAGCTAACAGGAGTTTCAGTCTATGAGGAGGGGGAGGGGCTGTCAGGGCAATTAAGGTCGCTATACCGAAAGACTCATGAAACCATAAAGAAGGTGACTGACGACATAGAAAACAGGTTCCATTTTAATACAGCCATTTCTGCTGTAATGGAATTGGTCAATGAAGTTAATCAGTTTCTGAACAGTAAAGAGCAAAAAGATAATATTGCCTGGTCTGTTGTCAGGGAGGCTGTCGAGGCGACGGTAGTGCTGCTTTCACCGGTAGTACCGCATATAACAGAGGAATTGTGGCAGATGTTAGGTCATGACACCTCTCTTCTTAAGGTGTCCTGGCCCTCTTATAATGAGGATGCCCTGCAGACTGAAAAGAGACTGATCGTGCTACAGGTAAACGGAAAGGTAAGAAACAGGATTGAAGTGCCCGTCTCCTACGGGGCAAAAGAGATTGAGGATGAGGCATTGGCAGATGCAAGAATCCAGCACTTTATCGCTCAAAAGCCGATCAAAAAAGTTATTGTAGTCCAGAACAAACTGGTCAACGTGGTGGTGTGAAATTGAATATTGACTACTGAATATTGACTATTTGCGGATTCGCTCCGCTCAGTTTTTTTCAATAAGGCAACCTTGTGTTGCGGGATAATCTAATTTTTTCTTGAGGAAAGATGTCCAGTTTTTTTAAATATTCAATATTCAATATTCAATATTCAATTCTTCTGGTCCTGATTTTTGTCTCTGGGTGCGGTTATAATCTCCAGGATACGAGGCAGCCAAAAGGGATAAGCATCCCGAGTCTCGCCATACCTTTAATGGCAAGCCCCTCCTCTAATTTAGGCTTTGAGGGCGACTTTACCATGATGATTCGCCAGGAATTTGTCAAACATTCCCAGGTTCCTCTTGTTTCAAAAGACCAGGCAGCGGTAGTTCTGATTGGGAGAGTAGTTGATATCAAAACCGAGGCCCTGAGTTATAAAATAACAGACGGCACATTTGAGGTAACAACTTCCCGCTGGTTGAAGATCAAATTATCTGCCAAACTGTTAAATCGGACCACCGGGAAGGTAATATGGAACGATGACAAGATGGAGGAAAAGGCATCCTTCACTGTCAGTCCGGATCCCCTGAAGACAGCATACAACCAGAGAAGGGCGACTAAAATGATCGCCAAGCTACTGGCAGAAAGAATCTATCTGAAGACCATGGAACGGTTTTGATGCCAGCAGATCTCTCCCCTGAACATGTCCTGGACCTGCTAAAACGCGGTCAATTAGGCAAGGTTTATCTTTTCTACGGCCCCGGGGATTTTCGAATAGAGAGGACACTGGGTCTGATTCGTGAAACTTTTATTCCCGAGGCTGCAAGGGATTTTAACCTCCAGATCTTTTACGGGGACAAAAATACAAAACCCGCAGATATCACCGATGCTGCCCGATCTATCCCCTTTATGGCTTCAAATCGTCTTATCATTGTCAGGAGGACTGAAAATATTTCAGCATCGGCCCTTGAGGGCTTTATCCCGTATATTGACAAACCCGCAGAATCTACCTGCCTGATATTTGTATCATCCAAGACTGACTTCAAGAAAAAATTCTACAAGAGAATCAGGAGCACTGGCGGGGCGGTCAGTTTTAAACAACTCTATGACAGGCAGGTCCTGCCCTGGATAAAGAGGATGGCAAAAGATCTCGGGTTAACCATCACCGAAGAGGCCTGTGTCTATCTCCAGGGTATAGTGGGGAACCGATTGAGGGATCTCAGTTCTGAGCTTGAAAAACTATATCTCCGCCATGGAAAGAATACTGTTGGGGTAGAAGAAATCAAGGGCCTCGCAATTTATAGCCGCATCTATACAATTTTCGAATTAATGGATCAGATATCGCTCAGACGGCGAGCAGAATCAATGTCGATATTAAGCAGGTATATAGAAGAGGAGGGCAGGGATGCAGCATTTAGCATTATTGGGATGCTTAACCGGCAAATCCGCCTGATTATCCAGGCCAAGTCCATCACCGAGCAGGGTGGGCGGGCTCCCGATGTGACTAAGAGACTTCGTGTTCCACCCTTTTTAGCGAATAAAATTCTCCAACAGTCTAAGCATTGGAGCATAAAGAATCTTGAAAATGCCTTGTATCTGCTATACCAGGCCGATGGGCACCTGAAATCGGGATCTCAGGCGCAGCTTATTCTCGAAAACCTGGTCTTGTCTTTGTAGCGTTGTGGGGCAGATCAGCCCTTAGATGCGGTGAGCTGGTTAATCTGGGTGGCCAAACGCGAAATCTTTCGAGAGGCCTGATTCCTGTGAATTACACCTTTAGAAGCGGCTTTTTGAATAATAGAAACGGTTTTGACAAAGCTCTTTTTGGCCTGGTCTACTGAATCGTCAGATAGGGCGGTTCGGACTTCTTTGACCGCCTTCTTGACCCTTGTCTTGTAACCCTTGTTTCTAATTCTCTTGACTTCATTTTGTCTTGCCCTCTTAAGGGCTGATTTGTGGTTTGCCAAATCCGGGCCTCCGTATGGATTGAATATTGATCCCGCTATGCGCGGGATTAACGATTGAATATTGTTGGGGCTAAATAGAATCCCCTTGCAACTCTAAAAAGAATTAATTTTTTATGATAAGGAAAAAGATCTGTTATGTCAAGGATTTTCTGTGTCAATTAGAGAGAGCAACCCTGAAAAAAGAAACCTTGGCCGCGCGGCCGGGGTAGTCAGTTTTTTTACCTTCCAGAGTCGGATCCTTGGCCTGGTTCGTGATATGGTTTTGGCAGCGCTTTTCGGTTCCGGAATGGCTGCTGACGCCTTTTTCGTGGCATTCCGTATCCCTAATCTCTTGCGACGACTCTTTGCTGAAGGGTCTCTCACCATTGCCTTTATCCCGGTGTTCACTGAATATCTGACCCTCAAGACCAAAAAAGATGCCTTTGATTTGGCAAGGGTTGTGCTGACGACACTCTCCATTATCTTAGTTATAGTAACCCTCGCGGGCATTCTGTTTTCTCCCTGGATAGTAAGGATTCAGGCATTTGGTTTCGGGAGTTCCGGTATCAAATACGATCTAACCGTTCTGCTGACCCGCATAACATTCCCGTACATATTCTTCATCAGCATTGTGGCCTTTTTTATGGGGGTTCTCAATTCTCTGCGGCGTTTTGCAGCCCCGGCAGCCGCTCCCATTTTTCTGAATGTAGGTATCATAGGGGCTGCATATCTGATCTCCCCTCATTGCGAAGCCCCGATTGTTGGTATAGCAATAGGTGTCCTCATAGGCGGTGCCCTGCAGGTAGGTTTACAGATCCCATCGGCTGTCAGAGAAGGTCTCAGGCTTTACCCAAAATGGCAATTAGATCATCCTGCGTTAAAGAGGATAGGTCTCCTTATGCTCCCCGCAATTCTTGGGTCTGCTGTGTACCAGTTCAACCAGTTTATGGGAACATTACTTGCGACATTCCTCCCGGAAGGGAGTGTTTCATGGCTTTACTACGCCGACCGCCTTGTTCAGTTTCCTCTCGGTATTTTCGCCATAGCCATAAGTACAGCGGCGCTTCCCTCCCTTGCAACTGAGGCAGCCAAAAAGGACCTTGGTCAGTTCCAGAGCACTCTGAACCATGCCCTGTGCCTTGTTTTTTTTATCACTTTGCCATCCATGGTGGGACTTATAATACTTGGCAAACCGATTATTCAGATCCTCTTTGAAAGGGGCGCCTTTGATGCACGCGCATCTGTTATGACGGCTTATGCCCTCTTCTATTACACTTTGGGCCTTTGGGCATTTTCCGGAGTACGGGTTATGGTTTCAGCATTCTATGCCCTTCAGGACACAAAGACCCCTGTTAAAGTGGCAGTAATTGCCTTGGTAGTCAATCTAACTTTGAGCCTGGCGCTCATGGGACCACTGAAACACGCGGGGCTCGCCCTCGCCCTTTCCATTGCCTCATCTGTCCAGTTTTTGCTCCTAATTGTTTTTCTAAGGAAAAAGACCTCAGTGATAAATCTCAGGCCGGTCCTGATATCTGTCTCCAAATCGGTCTTGGCGGCCTCGCTTATGGGTCTTGGTGTCTATTATTTTCACTCCCAGTGGCTGATGGCCGGTGAGGGCACAAGTCTCTTAGGCATGGTTACCAACTTAGCGGCACTTATAGTAATCGGGATAATAATCTACTTTGGCGCTGCCCGTGTCTTAGGCTGCACTGAAATTGCGTCGATCATGGGGATGTTATCGCGTAGGAAAAAAGAATGAAGTAGGCGTTCACGGGCACATCATAATCTTAATCGTACTCTTAATCATAATCGTGTTGAGTAAGATTAGGATTATGATTAAGATTATGAAACAGGAAAAGCTCTCAGGAGAAAGATGGATATTAATAAGATTACAGAGATTATACCCCAACCGGTGGTTTTGAACAATATTGATGATTCTCGTGGTCCATGCTGTATGAGTTTTGGATTCGATCTCAATCCCCTGGTTCAGTCTATAGAAAGGGTTGGCCTGATTAACCCGCCGCTGCTCAAAAGGGACAGTCAGGGGAGCATCACAATTATTACTGGATATCGCAGGATAAAGGCGCTTAAATCATTGAAGGCAGATCGCGCAGTATGTCGGGTCTTGTCAGGAGATGATATCCTTCCGATTGAATGCCTTCTGCTGAATCTCCATGACAATCTTGCTGTAAGAAAATTTAATGATGTGGAGAAGGGGATGGTTCTGACCCGTCTCATCCCATGGATCAAAACCCTGGAAATCGTGGAGCACTATATGCCGTTGCTCGGCCTTCCATCCAATAAGGCTACCCTTTCTTCCTATCTGAAGCTTGAGGAGGAGATGGGATTCCGGGCCAAGGAATCTATTGCCCAGGGACAACTATCATTGAGGAATGCAATGATGCTCCTCAATATTGATTCGATCTCGAGATCTTCTATTATTGATCTTATATCAAATATAAAGTTAACTGTTAATCAACAGCGACAATTAATTGATTATACAATTGATTTAGCTCATATTGAGGGCACATCTATTCCTGAGATCTTAGATGATAAATCAGTCAAAAGAATAAATTCAGATACCCGGATGAACAATCCCCAGAAGGGGAGGGCGCTGATCCGTCACCTCAGGATGAGACGTTACCCTTCAGTATCAAAGGCGGAAAAAGAGTTCAAAAAAATGGTTTCCAGGTTGAGTCTCGAAAAAATGGTCAGGATCGATCATTCCCCCTCTTTTGAGTCCCCTTATTATCGTCTCGAAGTCCTTTTTAAAGACGGTCCATCATTAAGGGAGAAGCTGGAGAATTTTATGAGAGAAGATATCGACATCTTAACAGATCCCTGGGAAAGATGAACGTCGAAAAGATGAACATCGAACGTCGAACGTCCAGGTAAGCGAAGACTCCGACATCGAATTTTGAATGGGTAGATATGAAGGATAAGAAATGAACATCCAGGTAACCGAAGACTCCGAAATAGAAAAGACAGAGCGAAGCGATACCACAAATATTCAATATTCAATAGTCAATTTGGTTCCTGATGTCAACACGAATAGGCAAAGTAATTTTAGATGAAGGGGTTCAGAAATACAGGTCCACAAAATCAATTCTGTTGCAGCTAAAAGATATTCCTGTCAGGAAGGAACGGGATGATAGCCCGGAGGAAGCTCGGGACATATCTGACGAGATGAAAATGGATATGGGCAAGGATACCGTGCATCTCGTATCCTATCAGGGGGAGTTTCTCAAACCATGCCCAGGTACCAGGGAGTATATCTGTTGTGGGTACCAGATACTAAACGTGGGAACAAACTGCCCTCTCGATTGCAGCTACTGCATCCTTCAGGCATATTTTAACCGTCCCAATCTGAGGGTCTATGTCAATTTGGAAGAGCAGCTTGACCAGGTCTTTGAGGCCATAGATAGCGAACCTGACAGGATCTTCAGGGTGGGCACAGGGGAATTCACGGACAGCCTTGCCCTCGATCCGGTTATTAGATGGAGTAAAATGATCCTTTCCGGGTTCTCAAAGAGAAAAAATACGGTACTGGAACTTAAGACCAAGACGGCAAATATCAGGGGTCTCCTCGAATCACGGTATAGAGACCGGATAATCGTTTCGTGGTCCCTGAACAGTCCTTTTATATCACGCCGGGAAGAACACAGGGCAGCAAGTTTGACAAGGAGGCTTGAATGTGCTCGGGAGTGCCAATTAGCAGGGTTTACCATAGGATTTCATTTCGATCCCCTTATAGTGCATAGGAACTGGAAGGATGAATACAGAAAAACCGTCGATCTTATGGACAAATACATCGAGCCTGAAGGAATTATCTGGATAAGTTTAGGATCGTTCAGATTTATGCCTGCGCTCAAGCCAATTATAAGGCAACGACACCCGGAGACATCTGTCTTAGACGGAGAGTTTATTTTAGGCTTGGATGGAAAAATGCGCTATTTCAAACCGTTACGTATGGAGCTTTATGCCTTTTTAAGGGAACTACTCAGTCAATGGCACCCCGATTTAGGACTTTATCTCTGCATGGAGTCTGATGAAGTCTGGCAGGCGAGTATGGGATGGACTCCTGTGACCTCTGAGGGACTCCGCATTTATTTAGATGAACGTGTGCGAAAGTTTTTTGGGTAGCAATCACCGGAAATATGTGATAAAAAATTGTCGAACCTGTGAACTGTTGCGAAAAAGGATTCAATAACAAATTATAACGAGGAGAAAAAACCATGACAATCAAGGAAAACGTTGAGAACGCTCTTCAAAAGGTGAGACCTTCACTCCAGGCTGATGGAGGGGATGTCCAGCTTGTTGATGTGGATGAAGATGGACTGGTCAAAGTGAAACTGATGGGCGCATGCGGGGGATGCCCCATGTCACAGATGACACTCAAAATGGGGATTGAAAAGATTTTGAAGCAAAACGTGCCTGAAGTAACAAGCGTGGAATCAGTATAGGGCGGTCATTTGTCACCTGCCATTTGTCACTTGTAAATCGGAAATTTCAGCACACCAATGACTAATGACCAGTGACTAATGACCCGGACTAATGACCATCACTAAAGGAGATATTATGGAGATCAAGAAAGTTGGTGTAGTTGGCGCAGGGGCCATGGGGAATGGCATTGCGCAGATGGCGGCCCAGATCGGCTGTGAAGTTGTTTTGAGAGATATCAAAGATGAATTTGTAGAGCGGGGATTAAGCAGTATTGACCGTTTTCTTTCAAAAAGCGTTGAAAAGGGAAAAATCGAGGCCGGGGAGAAAGAGGCAATATTAGGCAGGATCAAAGGGACAACTGATATGAGGCTTCTCAAGGATGTCGATTTTGCAATCGAGGCCGTTATTGAGGATCTTGAATTAAAGAAGAGTGTTTTCAAGGAACTTGATGAACTCTGTGCGCCCGAGGTCATTTTGGCCACCAATACGTCCTCAATGTCTTTGACCGAAATCGCAGCGGCCACAAAACGCCCGGAAAAGGTCTGCGGCATGCACTTTTTTAATCCCGCACCGATTATGCGACTCGTGGAGATAATCCGCGGATATTCAACTGATGATGAGACAGTTAATGTTACCACCGGGCTTGCAGAGAAGATGGGTAAAATCCCGGTGGAGGTAAAAAAAGATTCACCTGGCTTTATCGTCAACAGGATTATGATTCCTCACATGTTAGAGGCAATAAAGATTGTCGAAGAGGGGGTTGCAAGTATTGAGGATGTGGACATTGCAGTGAAAAACGGCCTCAATTATCCGATGGGTCCCTTTGAGCTGATGGATCTGACCGGCATTGATATTGCCTACTTCGTTTCTGAGTATTTTTATAAGGAATTGAATAAGGAGTCCAAGTGGGTTTCCCCAAACCTGCTTAAGACCATGATTCGGGCGAATAAATTAGGAAGGAAGACTGGGGGAGGCTGGTACGACTACAGCAAATAGCGAAGCCTGTTCACTGGCCATCACATTCTTGTGGAGAAATAAAAAAGGCAGTTCAATTTGAGCTGCCTTTTTTATTTCAATTAAAAGGGGGGAGATTATTTGTTCTTATGGCGCATCTTCTTGCGAAGTTTTCTGTATTTATGCTTTGTGATTTTTTTCCGACGCTTCTTGACAACACTACCCATTCGATACAACCTCCATGTGATAATTGATTCTGAATTTAGAAATTTAGGAATTAAAAAAGGATATTATCTTTTGAAGTAATAACTTTATCAAATTTTAAGATAATATGTCAACGTATATTTTCAAAGGGTCTGTGATTCTGTGATTTTCCCAGGGGAGCGCCCTTTTTTATATTCAGAGACGCAAGTTTACATAATATATATTATCAGACTACGTTTTTATTTCAAACCTTCGCCCTGAGACCTTTATTGGCTCAAAATGCAGCAACCCTCTGTGGCCCCTTCAAATTATTTCTCTGCTCCTTAGACCTATATAGCCGTCGGTCCGCCTCTTCAACCAACGTTTCTGCTGTCAGATTATCAGCAAAAATAGCACTGCCCGTACTTGCCGTAATACCGCATTCTTTCTCAATCCCTTTTTCTATGCGAGCTGACATCATTTCCGCAATAACCTCATCCGCATCTACTAACAGGACAGCAAATTCGTCACCACCATAGCGGAAGCCTAAATCAACACCCTGTCGGACATTGTTATTTATGATCTTTCCAACATTTTGAAGGAGCTCGTCACCTGCCAAATGTCCATACTTATCATTATATCGCTTGAAATCATCCAGATCAAGAAGGATCAAAGCCAGATTATGTTTTTGTCTCTTGACCCTTGCAATCTCCTCGTTGAGACGCGCATAGAAATGCCTCTGATTATAAAGACCGGTTAACGAATCGGTGATGGATAATCTTTGCAGTTCTTGTCGTACATTTCGCTCGATTATAGCCCTCTTTATCTTGGCCTCCAACTCTTCAATAACAAAAGGCTTGTTGACAAAATCCGTGGCTCCAGTATTGATCACTTCAACGTAGTTAAACTCTCGGGAATATCCGGTCATTGCAATTGAACAAATTTCAGGGTGGGTGGTTTTGGTGCGCCTGATTAATTCAAGCCCGTCA
>Ga0208905_1002021_pt1 | contig 9979 bp, 8 predicted proteins | sample AntAceMetag02UKS_FD_184776 | JGI IMG/M metagenome (GOLD analysis project Ga0208905, IMG submission 184776) | Saline lake microbial communities from Ace Lake, Antarctica - Antarctic Ace Lake Metagenome 02UKS (SPAdes) (version 2) | ecosystem: Environmental > Aquatic > Non-marine Saline and Alkaline...
ATGAAAACAAAAATGTTAGGATTGCTCTTTATTTTGTTAGTTTCCATCTCAATGGTTTTTGGGCAAAGCGACACAGATGTCAAACAATCAAAACAGATCAAAGTGATTGTTGCGGAATTAGACAGGGTCGGGAAAGGGATTAATACTGTCGAAAAACAAATAAAAATTATTGTTGAGGAAATTGACAGAATTAGCAAAGGGACATCATCAGCAAATACAGCGGAATCTGATGAAAACCTAAAGGAACTCACTAAAAAAATAGTGGAAGTAGAAACCCAAACAAAAGATGTTGATGAGAAAATAAAAAGTTTGGTGAATAAATTGTCTAGTAATGATATAAAATTAGAATCATTGATTGATACATTTCAAACTGTGGCAAGTCAAAATGAAATCAAACAAATAAAAACTGATATTGAAGAATTAAATAAAGAAATAAGCAATATAAAAATAGAATCAGAACCGGAACCAGAACAAGCATCAATTTTTAAAACTAATTATCAACCCAATTATCAATCTAAGGAACGAATTAACTATTCATTTGTCTCTGATGACGCAGATTATCATTCACATTATTATAATGAATATAATAGAGCTTTATGGAATTTTAATAATGGTAATTATCAATTAGCTTCAGATCTATTTATCAGAATAAGATCTAATAAAAACAATGATTTGGCTGATAATGCTCAATATTGGTTAGGTGAATGTTTCTATGCTCAAGGGTTTTATAGACAGGCAATTGCAGAATTTGAAAATGTATTTACTTATAATAAAAAAGATAAATATGACGATGCACAACTTAAATTGGGGTATTGTTATAAGAAATTACGCAATAGTGCAAGAGCCGTAGAAGAATTTGAAAGATTCGTGCAGTACTATCCGTATAGTGAATATTATGAATTAGCATTAAGAGAACTCTCATATTTAAGGTAACCAATGTCATTAAAAATTTATCATGTAACAAATGAAACTAATCCATTTACCGGAAAAACAATCGTAGGCGATTTTATTCAAAATTACTCAATTATTTATAATGAGAATAAAGTTGACATTAGATTGTTTATTCCAAAATATGGCTATATTTCTGACAGGAAAAATGTATTGCGTGAAGTAATTAGATTACAAGATATTCCTGTAAATCATTTAAATGGTGAAATACATTCATCAGTTAAATCGTCTTTTATTCCTGATTCAAGAGTGCAGACATATTTTTTAGAGCAATCAGAAATGTTCGACAAGATTGATCAAAAATCGGTTTTGAAACATGTTTTACCAAAATCACTAAGGAATAAATATTTAGATAGTTTTATGTACTTTTCTGTTGCATCGCTAAATACATTGAAATATTTATATTGGAAACCCGATCGCATAATTAGCAATAACTGGTATTCTGCAATAATTCCTATTTTGTTAAAAAACAATCATTATGATAATGCTTGGTTTAAAGGCACAAAAACAATTTTGTTGTTAAGTTCTGATCAACCGTTTTATTCTTTTTCTAAAGAGATTTTAAAATCTTTTAAAATTCCTGAGTGTAAATTTGATATTTCTGATCCCATTGAATATTTAAAAGCCGCAATTTATTATTCTGATGGTGTTACATTTTTGAAAGTTAAAGGAAAGAATTATTTACAGGAACTTTTGGAAGATAAGGACATATCAAAACTGATTAAAGGAATGGGCGATTCTTACAAAGAAATAAATTTAGAATCAATTGAAGAGAAAGAATTTTTGTTAAAAACTGCGAAGGAATATTACACTTATCTTGAAAAAATTTAAAATATTATCAATAAATAAATATAAAAGTATTTCAAACAAATTGACGGGAACATTTTTTAAAAGCATTTTTGATGTGTTCTTATTAGTCGTTTTGACCATTTTTATTGTTCAGTGCGCAAAAACTCCATTTGAAAATGAAAATGGATTTTCCGGAGTTAGTGTTGATACTTTAGAATTTAATTCAAATGTTATTGATTCTGTAAAAAACGCTTCCGTTGTTGTATCAAGCAACAACGCAATTTATAATATGGTTGGTAATTATAAAAATATTCAGAATAAGTTCTCATTGGAATTTTTGAGTTTGAATTCATTGGAAAGTATTTCTGATACAGAGAAAGTAACAATAAAAAATGCAGATATTAAATTTTATCTGCATAAAGATTGGAATAATATTGATAATGCTGTTAATTTAGATGTAAGACAAATTGCTCCTGATTCTATTTATTGGTGGAATAATAGCAGTGTTCCTGATAGTATCTGGTCATCGATCTATAATAATTCAACTGAAATGATCAGTAATTATTCGTTGGATTTAAGTGGTGATTCTACTTTGATGGATATCGATGTAAACATTATTAAAGATTGGATTGCAAATCCGGATAGTAATAATGGAATGATTTTTGAACTGTCTGAATCAAATGCAGATGAAATGATTTCATTTTATTCTTATGATTATTCTGATGCTTCTCTAATTCCTCAATTGATCCTTGAATGTGAAATTTCAGATACAAATGATGTTTATTTATTTGATTCTACCTTTACGATTTATTCAACATGTGATTTGCAATATTCGGAAAGCGATTTTGAAGTTGGAGATGATTCTTTAGTTGCTTCGCAAGGTGCAATTTACAGACCTTTAATTACTTTAGATAGTTTAAGGAAAATTGATAGCATTGATGAACGAATGATCATTAATTCTGCTGTAGTTACATTAACAATTGATCAATTAAAATCTTCAATTGGCAACGAAGATACGTTAAGTTTATATGTTGGATATTTTCAATCGAATTCTTGGGATGACGAGGATATTCAATATGATTTTGCTACTGGGAAAACAATTGAAAATATTACTGATCTCACAGATACGATAAGCATAAGTATTCCTTATGTTATACAAAAAATAATAGCTACAACGGATTATCAACAAAACGGTATTTTTATTCAAGTGGATAATGAAAGGTATGATTTTAATAGAATATATTTTAATAAAAACACTTTTAATTTAAATTTAGTTTACACAAATTTTATCAGGGAAAATGAATAAGAAAACATTAATATTAATATCGATTGCACTTTTTGCTGGCAATTTATTTGGGAGTATTTTTGATACTTATGGTATCGGTAGAGTTGGTATCAATTATTCTGTTGCATCAGCAGGTCGTGGATATACATCTGCATTATACAATGACAACAAAACGGTAAATTTCCAAAACCCTGCCAGTTTAGCCATGACAGAATATGCAGGATTCAATTTAGGAATAAATTCACATTTTAACGATATCGATCCGTTTGGTTCGACAGAATCATTAGTTGGTTTTTCTTATGGCATTATTAAATTTCCATTTACTAAAAAGGGTGGATGCTCTATCGGATTAGTGCCAATTGCTTCGGCAAATTCTACATATAATATTGAGAGCAGTGATATTGGATATTCCGAACAGATACTTAATAATGGTAAAATATATTCTGCAAATATAAATATTGGATATAAAATTCTACCTTTTTTAGATGTTGGACTTGGTTATGAATTTTTAACCGGTGGCTATAATTTTGTTAAAGATGTGAGTTTTGTTGATGAATCCATGGTATCTGCTAAATTAACTTCTGATTTAGGGATTGATGGAAGACAGTTATCAACAGGAGTAATATTGTCGCTTAAAGATAAATTAAGTTTTGGTATTAGCTATTCTTATATATTCGATATAAATCAACAAATAATAAATACTTACAGTGCAAAAGGGAATTATTATTCTTTAAAAGATACAACTTTCTCTAATGATAAAATATTCCCAAATAAATTGGATATTGGTATTACATATAATATTAGCAAGAAATATCGTTTGAACTTAGAATTTTTAACTTATGGGTTTAATAATATTGATAAAGTTAATCCTGTTTATGAAAGTGGTGGTATTAATAATTATTCACATTTTGGTTTCGGTTTGGAAAAAAACGGTGAGAATAGTATCTTTGATTCGTTTTTTGAAAAAATGATTTTTAGAACCGGATGTTTTTACAATAATAATTATTACCATAACAGTTCCGATGAAGCTGTAGTTTCAAAGGGAATAACATTTGGAATTGGTATTCCATACAATAAACTTAAAAGTAGAATTGACTTGTCATTTGTTTGGGAACGAAATTCCGGCACAATATATGAAGAACAAAATATTGATGCAGTAAATATTGACGAAAATGTTTATCGTATACAAATATCGTTTTTAACAACTGAAAAATGGTTTAATACTAAGGGAAAATATAGATAAAAAATTTGAATATTTAAGGAGAAAAAGAGATGAAGCAAAAATTTTCGAAAAATAGTTTGTTTATTACAATCGTGGTTTCTGTTATTTTAATTTTAACTTTTGTAACTAATTGTGTGCCACCTTCACAAAAATCTGCAGAAGAAGAGTTGGTAGCAAAAAAAGCAAGACGAGATTCGTTAAGAAAGGCAAATTATCATAAGTGTGAATTTGCAATGAGTAATGCTAATCAATATAAATTACAGGGACAATGGCAAAAAAGTATAGACAATTATAATAAAGTTATAAACAGTGGTTGCACTGAAGATTTTGCACGAAATTTATTTAAAGATATGGCTCATTGTTATAACAAATTAGGTAAAAATGATTCGGTTATTTGGGCTGTTAACGAAGCATTAGTATATAGACCTACAGATACATATTTTTTGAAATTAATTGCATATTATCATGAAAGAGAAGGGAATCTAAATGCCGTTGTTAAGGATTATGAAAAAATAAATACACTTTTTCCGGGTAACATAGAATATATGTTTAAGCTAGCAGATTATTATTTTAAAACGGGAAAATATACGGAAGAGATAAATTTATTAGAGAAAATATTATCAATTGATCCGGGAAATAAAAAAGCCGATCTTGCAATAATAGCTGCATATGAAGCTAATGGTATTGATCCGATTGAAAGATATAAAACAGTATATATGAAAGATAAATCTAATGCACAAAATGGTTATCGCTATGGAAAAGCATTATTTGATGCAACTAATTATGATCAAGCTATAAATGTTTTATCTGAAAGTAAAAATTATAATCCAAACAATAGAAGCATTATTGAATTGTTATGTAAATCTTATGATTATAAAGGAATGATTGACAAATCTTTATCTGTTTATCAAGAATTAGCTAATAAATATCCAAATGATTCAAAAACACTTATTAAAGTTACAGAATTGAATTTGAATTTATCAAATTTTAAAGAAGCGTTAGAATTTGCAAATAGAGCTGTAAAATTACCAGAAAATAAAGGCGATGCCTATAAATCAAGAGGGGATGTTTATTACGCAATTGCCGAAGATTGTTTTTCCAAAAAAGATAAAATGAGTTTTAGTGATAAATTGATTTTTCATATGGCTTATGAAGATTATCAGAATGCTTTGGCAAATGGAAATAGTATGGTTAAATCCAAATTACAAAATATGGAAAAAAATGAAATGATAATTAGTAGTAAAAGTGATTATTTCTTAGCACCAAAAACAAGTAAAATATCTTCGAGTGAATTTAAACCCGTAGGAGATTGTTATTCTTGGATCAAAAGAACAGTAAAAGTAAAATAATATTTTTGGGAGCTGACCATGCCGGATATGATGCTAAAAATTTTGCTTTAGATCATATTAAAGGTTTGGGTATAGATGCAATTGATTTAGGGACATTTTCTAAGAAGAGTATTGATTACCCTGAAATTGCATTTAAAGTCGCTCGTAAAGTTGCTGAGAGCAATGATCATTACGGAATTTTATTTTGCGGAACAGGAATCGGTATGAGTATTTGTGCTAATAAAGTAAAAAATATACGTGCTGCACTATGTACAACTGAAATCCATGTTGAAATGGCAAGGAAACATAATAATGCAAATATTTTAGCTATTGGTGGTAGAATTTCTTCAAGAGAGATGATTAAAAAAATGATAGACAAATGGTTTGCTACCGAATTCGAAGGTGGTAGACATCAAAGAAGAATAAATAAGATCAAAAAATATTCGGAGTGTTAAAATGTATGAATCTTTAAAAAATCAGGATCCCGAATTATTTAAAACTATCAAAAATGAGTTGCTAAGACAAAACGAAACACTTGAAATGATTGCTTCTGAAAATTTTGTTAGTCAAGCAGTATTGGAAGCAGATGCTAATATTATGACCAATAAATATGCAGAAGGATATCCCGGTAAAAGATACTATGGCGGATGTGTTAATGTTGATGACGCCGAAAATATTGCAAGAGATAGAGCAAAGAAATTGTTTGGAGCAGAATACGCAAATGTACAACCGCATTCGGGAAGTCAGGCTAATATGGCTGTATATTTTAATTATTTGAATACGGGAGACACAGTTTTAGGAATGAATTTATCTCATGGCGGACATTTAACTCATGGTAGTCCGGTAAATTTTTCAGGAAAATTATATAATATTGTTAGTTATGGCGTTTCAAAAGAGACCGGATATATTGATTACGATGATGTGAGAAAGAAAGCAAAAGAATTCAAACCTAAAATGATAATTGCAGGGGCAAGTGCATATCCTCGTTTTTATGATTTTGAAAAATTTAGGGAAATTGCTGACGAAGTTGGAGCATTTTTGATGGCAGATGTAGCTCATCCTGCCGGATTGATCGCAGCCAAACTTCATCCTGATCCAATTCCATATTGTGATGTTGTAACTACAACGACCCACAAAACGCTCAGAGGTCCGCGCGGTGGAATGATCTTAATTGGAAAAGACAAGGAAAATCCATTTGGAAAAGTAGCCCGAAAAAGCGGTAGAGTGAAAATGATATCTGAATTGATGGATTCTACTGTTATGCCGGGAATTCAAGGTGGTCCTTTGATGCATATTATTGCAGCAAAAGCCGTAGCTTTTGGGGAAGCACTGCAACCGGAATTTAAAGAATACAGCAAACAAATTATTAAAAATACTCAGACATTGGTTCAAGAATTGTTGTCTTATGATTTTAATTTAGTTTCAAATGGTAGCGATAATCATTTAATATTAATTGATTTGCGTAACAAAGAAATATCCGGTAAGAAAGCTGAAAAAGCATTAGAAAAAGCTGGTATTACGGTTAATAAGAATATGGTTCCATTTGATGATAAAAGTCCATTTATTACAAGCGGAATAAGAGTTGGCACACCGGCATTAACTACACGCGGTTTTAAAGAAGATGAGATGAAAACGATTGCAGGATTTATTAATAAAATTGTTTCAGATCCTAAAAATGATAAAAATATTTCACAGATAAAGAATGAGATAAAAGAGATTTCCAAAAGATTTCCATTATATAAAAATCAATTAGAGGAAATATAATTGAATTGTCCACATTGTGGCTATCCGGAAAATAAGGTAATTGATTCGAGGCACATTATTGCAGATAATGGAATTCGTCGTCGGAGAGAATGTATAAAATGTCATAAACGCTTCACTACTTATGAATATATAACTTTAAACAATGTATTTGTAATAAAATCAGATGGAAGTAGAGAAGAATTTAAAAGAGAAAAATTGATTCAAAGTATAAAATTACCTTGTACCAAAAGACCAATTTCAATTAATAAAATTATTAGAATTGCAAAAGATATAGAAACAAAATTTGAAAAAGACGGATACTCGGAAGTGAATTCGTCTCTTATTGGCGAAGAAGTGATTAAACGATTAAAAAAAATCGATAAAGTAGCATATATTCGCTTTGCATCGATTTATCATGAATTTAAAGATGTTACAGAATTCAAAAATGAAATTGACAATATAGAAAAAAATAAATAAAAATATTGACATTAATATTTTTATGTTGTAATATTTCATAAATTTAAAGGAGAAAAATATAAAAGTTCGTTATTAGGTAGTTGACATTGACAAGAGAGAAGTTAATTTAAGGAATACTTAAAACGAATTAATTTAAGAACGAGTATAATTATCGTTCGTGTTTTATTAGAAGGAGAAAAAATGAAAAAAGTAATATTTATTCTGATAGTTTCGGTTCTATTATCATTCAATTTTTTATTGGCTCAGGGTGAAGCGAGTGCAATTTTTCTATTAATCGCTCCAGGTTCTCGTGCCGAAGCGATGGGGGAAGCGCAAGTAGCTAATTCAAATGATGCATATTCATCATATTGGAATCCGGCCGGAATGGCGTTCATGCCTAAGAGTGAAATAGGATTAATGCATGTTAATTGGCTAAGAAATCTTGGTATTGATGATATGTATTATGATATCTTAACTGGTGGTGTGAAAACATCATTTGGGACATTCGGTGGACATGTTATATATTTGAATCTTGGTGAACAACAAAGAACAGATGAGTATGGAAATGATTTAGGAACATTTACAAGTTATTTAACAGCAGCAACAGGTTCTTATGGAACAAAATTATCCCAAAATTCTGCTATAGGAATAAATGCAAAAATTGTTTATCAAAAGTTGACGGATAAAGGAACAGTTCAAGAAGAAGGAAAAGGTGCAGCTTTACATTTTGCATTTGATTTTGGATACCAAAAAAGAAAAATATTTGGGAATGTGGTTGATTTTGGTTTTGCTCTCTCTAATATTGGTCCTAAAGTAACTTTTATTGATGAAGATCAAGCAGATCCGCAACCGACAAATTTAAAACTTGGATTTAATTTTAATGTTGTTAATCAAAAATATCATAGACTTTCAATTGTTACAGATATGAATAAACTTTTGGTTGCAAGCTATCCATCAATGGATACTGATGGAGATTATTTAATTTCCGATAATGAAAAAGCATATACCGATCCACTTTATAAGGCAATTTTCACCTCATGGATAGATGATTGGAAATATGACGGTGATATCGATTATGATAATGACGGTCTGATCGGCGGATTTAAGCTTAATACAATAACAGGTGAATATGAAAAAGCGCAAGATACAACTGCAATTGGTGAAATAATAGAATGGGGAGCTTGTAATATTCGTGGTAAAAAAGAAGTTGGTTCAAAAGAAGACGGTTCATTCAAAAACGAAATAGATAAAATGATCTTCAATATTGGTATGGAATATGCTTATAATAATTTATTTTTTATTCGTGCCGGTTTTGCTTACGACAAAGCGGGCGATATAAAGACACCAACTTTAGGCTTTGGAGTTCTTTATCATAATCTTGGATTTGATTTTGGATATACTGCTGCAGAATCGGGACATCCGTTGGCAAATACAATGAGATTTAGCCTACGAATGATGTTTTAATAATAATAATTGCAATTAATGACAAATAAATATCAAATGAAAAGAAATAAAATATTTTTTATTACGGGCGTTATTTTATTATCATTTTTTAGTCGATCGCTTTCTTATGTCAATAATTTTAAGGGAACTTGGAAGAATGAGAAATGTATTCCCGGTAATAAAAACTGGTTAGTAATTAGAGTTGAATTTCAAGAAGATAGTAAAAACATTACCACGGGAACGGGGAAATTTTTACAGCAATGGGAAGATGGTGATACAAGTTATGTTTTTGATCCTGTGCCACACAATCGTCAATATTTCCAATCACACCTGAAAGCAATAAATAATTATTGGTCAACTGTAACGAATAATAAATATTCAATGGATACTTCAGATTCTCAAGTTTTACCGTTAAATGAAAACTCATATACATTGGACAATACAATGCAATATTACAATCCGGCTTCTGATGAAGATAGTATAGATTTTAAATTAGCTGAGTTCGTTTACGATGTTGTAAAACTTGTTTCCGAAAAAGGCGATTATCCTACTGATCAATCAGAGATTATTATTTATCATGCCGGTGTCGGTCAGGATTTTGATTTTTCCGGTATGTTTGATCCTTCGCCTTATGATATCCCATCTTTCTATTTTGATGAGAATTTCTTAAGCAAATATCTTCCAAACGATAGATATTTAGAATTAATTAACTTGGGTTTGAATAAAGGGATTGTTGTTCCGGAAATGCAAAATCAATTGGATATT
>Ga0208905_1002027_pt1 | contig 9955 bp, 10 predicted proteins | sample AntAceMetag02UKS_FD_184776 | JGI IMG/M metagenome (GOLD analysis project Ga0208905, IMG submission 184776) | Saline lake microbial communities from Ace Lake, Antarctica - Antarctic Ace Lake Metagenome 02UKS (SPAdes) (version 2) | ecosystem: Environmental > Aquatic > Non-marine Saline and Alkaline...
AGATGCTTTGAAAATGAACGGAATTTGTAAATCGATGGCAATTCTTGTTATCTCTTCTGCCATAAACAGCGTATGTTTTTCACTCTCAATAACGCAAGGTCCAAGAATGAAAAACAATTGATGGTTTTTACCAACTGTAAAATTGTTAATTTTAATTTCCATAATATTTTACTCTTTTTTATTTGATCCCAATTCTTTTTTATACTTTAAACTTGCCTTAACAAATTCTCTAAATAATGGATGTGCCTTATTCACTCTTGATTTAAATTCCGGATGAAACTGAACGGCTAAATACCAAGGATGATTTTCCAACTCAATAATTTCTACTAAATTTAATTTCTGATTTATTCCTGAAAAAACCATTCCGGCTTTTTCTAATTGATCTTTATAGTTATTGTTTACTTCATATCTATGTCGATGTCGTTCGGAAATATTCTTTTTCTGATATGCCATATATGCCAATGAATCATGTTTAATTCTACAATCATAGGCTCCCAACCTCATCGTTCCACCTTTTTGTACAATATCTTTCTGTTTTAACATTAAATCGATTACCGGGTATTCTGTATTTTCGTTAAATTCAACACTATTGGCATTATTCAAATTCGCGACATTACGAGCATATTCAATAAGAGCAATATGTAAACCCAGACATATCCCCAAAAATGGAATTTTGTTTGTTCGTGCGAATTTTGCGGCAGTAATTTTCCCTTCGATCCCTCTTTCACCAAAGCCACCAGGAATTAATAATCCATCTATATCACAAAGCAATTCAGTAATATGATCTTTTGAACTAGATTCTAAATTTTCAGCATTTATCCATTTTAGTTCTACTTTTGTATCATTCTTCGCACCGGCATGAATAAAAGATTCCATTATGCTTTTGTATGCATCCGGTAAACTTGTATATTTACCAATTATTGCAATTTTTATACTGTTAGAAGGATTTTTTATTCTACTAACAAATTGTTTTAATTCTTCTGTGTTGATTCTATTTATATTATCTAATTTTAATTTATTTTTTATTACATTTATTATATTTTGCCTAAATAATATCAATGGTACTTCATAAATAGTTGAAGCATCATATGCTTCGAAAATAGAATCTTTTTTTACATCACAAAACAGAGAGATTTTCTCTCGTAATTCATTATTCAACATTTCCTTTTCTGTCCTGCAAACAATAATTGAAGGACGTAAACCAATCTCTCTTAATTTCATTACAGAATGTTGTGTCGGCTTTGTTTTGATTTCTTCAGATGAATAAATATATGGCAACAATGTAACATGAATATTTAAAAAATTATTATAATCAATATTTTGTTCAAATTGTCTTATTGCTTCTAAAAAAGGTAAACTCTCAATATCACCAACTGTGCCACCGACTTCTGTAATAATAAAATCATAATACTTTTCATCTAAAATGCCCACGAATCTATTTTTTATCTCATCTGTAATATGAGGAATTATCTGTACGGTAGCTCCTAAAAAATCTCCTCTTCTCTCTTTTTTAATTACCGTTTCATAAATTTTCCCAGCAGTTGTATTGTTTTTTTGAGACATTGTTTCATCTAAAAATCTTTCGTAATGTCCTAAATCTAAATCCGTTTCAGCCCCGTCATCGGTAACAAACACTTCACCATGTTGATATGGACTTAAAGTTCCCGGATCAACATTCAGATATGGATCAAATTTTTGTATTGTAACTTTATAACCGGCTTGTTTTAATAAATAACCAATTGATGCTGCAGTGATTCCTTTTCCCAATCCGGATATCACACCACCGGTAATAAAAATAAATTTTGTGTTATTTTTCTTTTTTGACATTTTTAAATGATGAAAATATTTTTTAAAACCTGCTAAATTATCATTTTTCATTATTTTTTCTGCTTCTCCATTATTGTGCAATATTTCATTCTTTTAAAATTTATCAATCGTTATACAAATTTCATATTAATTTAATATAATATTTTTTATTGAAAATAGTAAACAATTTAATTTTTAAAGTGGGAAGGAAAATATCTTTACCGCAAAGACGGAGAGGCGCAGAGAAAAAAGAATATTTCAAAAACTTCTGAAGTTTTTTGAGACGAAATCCCAAAAATTGGGAACTATGAAATTTATTAAAATATAAACTCCGGAAGTTTGGAAATGATAATTACCTTTTTTGAAATAAGAAAATATATTCGTGTTTAAAAATATAAAATCCACCGACTAATGCCCTGTATCTCCAAAGCGATTTCTGATTCCGTTTTGCTGTCGTATCTTCAAAATTTTTTACAATTGTGCTCTTCAATTTGTACCCTCGTTTCAACACTTCTTGCATTGTATAAAATCCAAGTGGGATCCATTCACCCTTCACATATTTATCTCCAATTACAACTGCTAAAAACCTCCTCTTATCCAGTATTGGAATCGTTTTATCAATTATTTTACCAAAAAGTGACAGAAATTCATTAACTGAACTTGCATTTGAAAGATCTTTTTTGTCTTCACTAAATTTAATAATATCCCAGTATGGTGGATGCATAATTAAAAATTGGATCGAATCAATTCCGATTTTTTCCAATTCTTTTTTATAATCTAATTCCGTAGAATCAGCATTAATTATTCTTATATCAGAACCAAAATTATTCTTTTCTTTATTAACATTTTCTTTTGCTAAATTTACAACATTTTTCTGTAACTCAATTCCAATTCCATTTCTGCCAAGTCGTTTACACTCTATCAAAGTTGTACCGCTTCCGAGAAAAGTATCTAAGACCCACTCATTTTTTTTGGTAAATCTTCTCAAAAATTGATTGGGGATTTGTGGAATAAAATTTCCCCAATAACCGGCAGAATGTGCGCCGGAATTATCTCGCTTATTTAAAATCCATAAACTGTCGGTAATGATGTCGTCATATTCTTTCCAACGATTTAAATTAATATCATTTATTTTGCCGGTCCTAACTTCCGTCATTCCTTTTAATAAACGATTTACATAATATTTTGTTCTTTCAATTGTTTTCGTCTCAATTATTTGTTCTAATTCCTTTTTTAAATATTCCTTTTTGAGAACTATTTCGTTCTGTTGGATTTGTTTTGGTTCAGATAATCTCCAATCAGAATTATCAAGATCCTTCTTTAACTCTTTTATACTGTTTTTAATTTTATTTAATTTATTAAAATCTAATGAATTTTTAAGTATTTGAATAATTTGTCTTTTGTTTTTTCCCATTAAATAAATTTACAATTATTTTTGTTCTTTTAAAAGAAAAATGAAAATTCAAATAGAAATAAAAATATTTTTGGCAATGTGTTTGAAATTTGCTAAATTTTGGCCGAAAATAAATGGAGAAATTAAAATCATGGCTATTACTAAAAAAACATTCATTGAAGAGTTGGTTGAAAAGATTCCGGAATCGGTCAGATATCTAAAAGAAAGGGGAATAAGATGTATTATTTGTGGCGAACCAACTTGGGGAACATTAGAAGATGCCGCAAAAGAGAAAGGTTTTTCAGATAAAGATATCCAAAAATTTGTTGACGATTTAAACGAATTTGAAATATTCAATTGAAAACCAATGTTTATAAAATATTATAATCCAAATTTACATTATGCTCAAAATGGATTTCGCTATAATAACTACACATATTTTCTAAAAGAAAAGTTTGGTGACAGAGTGCAACGAATTTCTATCGATGGCGGATTTACGTGTCCAAATAGGGACGGTACCAAAGGAACTTCCGGTTGTATATATTGCAACAACAGATCATTTTCGCCATTTATAAAATTAAAAAACCATTCTATAAAATCGCAAGTAACAGCAGGATTTAATTATTTTCACAAATTAAATGCTACAAAATTTATCGCTTATTTTCAAAGTCACACAAATACTTACGCATCTGTTACAGAATTGAGAAAAAAATATTATGAAGCAATAAAATTCCCTGAAATTATTGGAATTGCAATTTCAACTCGTCCTGATTGTTTGAACAATGAAACTCTCGAATTGTTAAAAGAATTAATTGAGTCAACTTATTTAAATGTAGAAATTGGAATTGAATCTATCTATGACAAATCTCTAAATTGGATGAATAGAAAACACGATTATGACACGACAGTAAAAGCAATTGAAAAACTTAATGAACTTGAAATTGATGTAACGGGACATATTATTCTCGGATTACCAACGGAAACACAAAATGAAATGTTGGAAATGACAAAATACTTAAATAAACTATCATTGAAATTTTTAAAAATTCACCATTTGCAAATAATTAAAAATACGCCGCTAGCAAAATTATATAAAGATGATCCATTCAAGGTGTTTAAATATAATGATTATATTAAATTTATTGCGAATTTCATTTCACATTTGCAACCAAATATCATATTGCAACGAGTATTCTCAAGCTCACCTATGGAATATTTGATTGCTCCAATATGGGATAGAAAAACTCCAGAAATAATTATGGATTTACAAAAATTTATGCGAGATAATGATTTGTATCAAGGAAAGTATTATTTATAATATTTACTGATTCATCAAACTTAATTTTTCATGATTAATTCTTTCTTTGATTTTCTGTTTTGTAATAATTCCTGCAAAAGCACCGGTATCATCAAGAACGGGAATGAAATCCGTCTGCAATTGTTCCATCATATCTGCAGCCTTAGAAAGTGTATCATTTTTTTTAATATAATCTATAATTGGCTCCATGAAATCAGAGGCCAGAAGCCAATCCCATGCAGTTTGGTCGGTAAGTGATTCTCGCAATTGCTTTATTGTAATTCCACCGACTAATTTTTTATTGTTTCCAAGAACAGGGATCATATTTAGATCACCTTTTGCAAAAATGCCAAAAACAGCTCGTAGTGTGGTGGATTCATTTACAATCGGCACATTGGTAATCAAATTATTACTGACTTTTTTTTCATTCAAAATATCTTCTGTAGAAATATTTTTTCCGGTTTCTTTAGCTAAAATTGCCGCCATTTTTACAGTTGGGGGTCCAATAATCTGCAAAATAAATGTTGTTGCGGTAACTCCGAAAATAATAACATCACCTAAATAATATCCTTCGACAACGGCAATATTATTTAGATGTTGACTTGCCATAATTGATAGTCCAATAGCAACTCCACCCTGCGAAAAAAGACTTAACCCAGTAAATTTTCGAACAATTTTATTTGAACCGGCAATTGTTGCTCCCAACCACGAACCAAAATATTTCCCGATACTACGAAATATTACATATGCTCCAATTATTAGCCACAGCCAACTTGGGAGAGAATTCAATTGCAATCTTGCTCCAACCAATACAAAAAATAATATATAAATTGGTGTTGACATGCTTTTAATATATTGAATAATTTCCTTACTACGCTTAGGTGCTTTGTTAACAACCGTAATTCCAATTGCCATAGTTGATAGAATTACATCCATATCAAATTGGTTAATAATACCAATACAGAGGAGAAGTAATCCAAAAGAAGTAGCAGCTGAACTTCCATGAAGTTTTGATTTGTGTAAAATATAATTGATAATATATCCAAAAAATATTCCTATTGCAACAGAACCGAAAAGTTCAATCATCACATGGAACAGGATTGTGTAAGTGGAAATATCCGATCCTGAAGCTATCTGTGCAATACCTGACCCCAATCCATATAGTGTCATTGCTAAAGCATCATCAAGAGCAACAATTACAATAACTGTTGTAGTCAAAATTCCTGCAGCACGGTATTCTTGTAAAACATTCAGTGTTGAAGCCGGATCGGTAGCAGAAGCAATTGCACCAAATACCATTCCACCCGCTATTGCAATACTAAAACTACCGGAAATTATATAGAGTATCAATCCTGTAAAAAACCCAACTAAAGCAAAAGCAAACAGACCTTCACTCAACAATATTGCTGAGAATTGTTTTCCATACTTTTTCATTGTAGAAAATTTTATTTCCGCACCAACAAGAAATCCAATTATTCCAAGTGCAAAAAAATTAAAAGGTGCAAGCTTAATAATTTCTTGACTTGAAACAATTTTAAAACCACTTTCACCAATAATTATTCCTGTAATTATATATCCGATAACTTGAGGTATTTTCATTTTTTTTGCGGCAAAAGCGCTGACGAGTCCGCCAAAAATACTAATACCAAAAATCAATAATATTCCATAACTAATATTCATTTATTATTGCCCTCTTTTAAAATTTTAAAAATTTCTTCAGAATTTTTAGCATTCATTAAATTTTTATGAATTCCCGTATTTTTCATAATTTGTGCAATTTGAGATAACACCTTTATATATCGTGAATGCTGCGTATTACTTGCTATAATTAATATTACTATTTTTACAGGCATGTCATCAAGTGAATCATAATTTGTAATACCATTTTTATTTATAGCCATACTCATATATAAATTTTTCATGCCATTAAGTCGCACATGTGGCACACCAATTCCCAGGCCAATTCCTGTACTCATAAGTTTTTCACGATTGAATACTGCTTCTGCTAATTGTTCACGATTTTTAATTTCCGGAATTTTATATGAAACATCAATTAACTTATTTATAGTTTCTTCTTTATTCTGAGTTTCAAGAAACAATATTCGCTCTTTAGAAAGTAATGAAATTAGAGATTCACTTTCTTCAGATATACTTTTTGGACTTGGAGACAACTGGAAATTAACCCAATTTTCAACCTCTGTTCTCTGAAACCTCCAACTTGTTCCAAACTTCCCTCCAGGCAATTTCCCATTATTTACCCATTCCGTTACTGTTCGTTCAGACATTCTCAAAAAGTTAGCAACTTCTTCCAATGTCATTATTTCGTTTTTTTCCATTATTTTTCTCCTAATTCAAAAAAATTAAGTATAATTTACAATTGTATTTCATTAAACGCAAGCATATTCCAGCAATTTCTAATAATTCCCATAATCTGCTTATAGTTTCAACCAAAAGGCACAATTTGTTATTTTTTAAAAGTATTAAAAAGGAACCTCTATAAAAATTAGAGGTTCTTTTTTACTTCCTATTTTCACTTTTTATTAATAAATTACTTTCGTAAAAGAAATTGAACCCTAAAATAAAGGAAAGCAAAATGAAAAATTTAATTAAACTGATTTTGATCATTGCCGTTACTTTTCTACTCATCTCTTGTGGAGAAGATGGTAAACTAACAGTAATCAATAAAAGCAGTGAAGAAATCGATGTGACAATTGATGGCACAGATTATTATGATCTCGATTATAATGAAGAGAGTGAAACTGTAACTTGGTATATTGAATTCAATGATAATAAAAAAGTACCTGTTACTGCTTCGGGTGAATGGTTGTTGAATTATTCTGAAGAAGTAACTGTTGGACCTGGTGATGATGTGTTGCATGAAGTGAATTCAAATTGTGGTAAGATCGCAATTTCAAATACACATCCAACATTATCTATTTGGTATGTCTATCTTTCTGTAAGCACAAATGATTCTTGGGGAGACGATCAGCTTGGATCTGACATAATTGAACCTGATGAAAGTTATGAATGGTATGCTTCGTCCGGATATACTTGGGATATTAAAATTGTAGATGAACGAGATTCTACTTATGAAATTTATGGAAATGAAATTCTTGATCCTGAGGAAACCTTAAGTTATACTTTCAGCGCTTCCGCAAATATTGTCCCAAATTCACCTATCAAAACCAAATTTCAAAATGCTTTACATAAAGAAATTGTGAGACCAAAAGTTTCTGTGGAAAAAATTGGTAAAGTAAAATAATATTATTAGAAAAATATTTTTTAAAAGAACCTCTAGAGATATTAGGGGTTCTTTTTTTACGAGTTTAAAAAACTTCTACTGTGAGAATATTTTATCTGTAATCTTGAAATTTCAAAAATATTGGAATTATCAATGAAATACTTACTATTCCGCCCATCAACATTAAAATTATTGGAAAAGACAATATGTTGGGTAATTTAATGAAAATATCAATAACAGCAATCACAACCTTGGGAATTGATTGAAAATTGAAGATCACAAAGAAGAACAGTAAAATTCCAACAAGAATATTTAGAATAATTTCTGGGGAAAAAAGTGGGTTTTGGGGAAATGTGTTTAAAACATTTTGTTTTACTTGTTTTGGTAACTTGATCGCTGCTTTTTGTGATAATATGTTTTCAATCTTATCCAATTGAGAAATTGTTGTCTGACATTTTTTACAAGTATTTAGATGTAATTTAGCAATAGAAGTAAGCGAATCCATTCCATTTTTTATATATTGTTCTTCAAAATCTTTACAATTCATTTTTTATTCCTTTATTTTTATAAATATTAGATAATTCAATTTTTGCTCTTCGAATTTGTGCTTTTATCGTATTTATTGAAACATTCATGATTTTAGATATTTCATCGTATGAGCAATTTGTGTAAAAATACATCACAATTGGCGTTTTTAATGTTAACGATAACGACGAAACACGATTTAAAATATTAATTTGGTTTGTTGCAATATTTTGCCCTTCTAATTTTTTAAAAGTATTATCATTTAATTCGTGATCTTCTTGAGATATGTAATAATTTTTACTTTTCAAAAAAGAATATGTGGTGTTTTTCGCGATACTAATTAACCAAGTCCTCAACTCCGAATCACCTCTGAATTTACCTAAATTTTTAAATGCTTTAATAAAAGTTTCCTGAGAAATATCGTTTGCGTCATCTTTGTTCTTCGTTAACATTAAAATGAAACCATAAATATCATTGCCATATTTATTCATAATAATTTTCATTGCTTTATTATATTTACCTCTATGAAATAATAGTAAAATTTCTTCATCTTGGAATTGTAAATCTTTTTTCATTAATTATATGACTCTTGATTTTATGTTTTTGTTGCATAACTTTAACGATTTTTTATTTTTTATGCAACAAATATTTTAATTATTAAGTCAAATTATCAGAAACTCCCGATGAAATATTCAGCAAGCTGAATTTCATTGGATAAACAAAAAAAGGAGAGAATATGTCAGGAACAAGTTTTGAATGGATTCCCTTTGTTGGAATGTTAACAGGAATAATCATTACATTAGGTTTTTTTACTCTAATTGGATTTTTTATTTGGTCAGAGTATAGAAAAAAAGAATTGCAAAATAAACAGATATTGGCTGCAATTGAAAAAGGTGCTAATATTCCTGAATTGAATTTAGGGAAAAAACCTGTGAATAATTTAGGAAGAGGATTGCTCTTATCATTTCTTGGGATAGCATTAACAATTGCGTTATGGATTACCGCTGGTGTGGAAGGCGGTGTCTGGGGATTATTATTAGTTGGATTGGGAATTGCCTATTTTATTATTTATCTTATTGAGAAGAAATAAGAAAAAGAATAATTCTCAAAAAAATTGTTGTTGTAGAGACACACACTCTCGTGTCTCTACAATTTTTTTATCCTTTTGCAATTTTTGAATTTTCAAATATTTCAAAAAATTTTATTATTACATTCTCAGAAACAGAATGTTCAAATATTTTATCTTTTTTATCTATACCGATAATTATTCTATCGTTTAGAAATTTTTTAATTATAATATCATCAGAAAATTTCTTTAATAATTCATTAAATTTTAATTCTTGAATGTTCTTCTTAGACATTGTTTTTTTGATGTAATTAATAATTCTGGTAATCCGAAATAGTGTAATCAAATCCAATTCATTTAACAACTTGTCAGCAGGAAAAAAACGCGTCAGTCGTGCATCTTTTACATTTTTCGGAATATTTGGTATTTTCATTTTTAAATCCGGGATATAATAAAATGGTGAAATTCCTAAGATCAACGGCAGTTCTGTAAGAAATCTCATTGTGAATAAAATATCTTTAATATTTTCGTCTGGCAAACCTGCAATAAAATAACCAACAATTTTCATATTTAACGATGCAGATTTTTCTACAATATTTTTAAATTTGTTTAAGGAAGTATATCTAT
>Ga0208905_1002029_pt1 | contig 9950 bp, 9 predicted proteins | sample AntAceMetag02UKS_FD_184776 | JGI IMG/M metagenome (GOLD analysis project Ga0208905, IMG submission 184776) | Saline lake microbial communities from Ace Lake, Antarctica - Antarctic Ace Lake Metagenome 02UKS (SPAdes) (version 2) | ecosystem: Environmental > Aquatic > Non-marine Saline and Alkaline...
AAAGGGAAATAAGATAATTCGCCAAATTAATCATCGTTGGACGCCACTTCTGGGGTAAATCCTGCCTTATTTCTTTTTGATGTTCAACCAATGCCCACAACCAGGTTCCAAAGCCATCTAATTGGTGATTAGGCCATTCTTCACCCCCGGTCTTTCCCTTCATCGTGTAACGCGTGTGCAGGTAATCCTGCATTTGAAGTGTCTGGTGTTGAGCCCTTTTTTCCACAACCCGACGCATCACGTCTTGTTTCTTACTGAGCGTCGTGAACACCCAGCTATGGAAAAGATTTGCGCTTTCGGCCTCCCCAACCCGATCCATGGCATAAGCGATGAAAGCCCCATCCCGAAACCAGCTGTATTGATATGACTTAAAGTTGGGACAGGCGATATATGCGCCCGTGTTGCTTTGTCCCCTAAGAATAATCTCAATACTTTGTTTTACCAGGTCCATTCTTATAAATCCTTATTTTCAAATTGAATCAGTATCATTGACCAATAAACTAATTTGGGCAGCCTGATTATTAAATTGCCCCGGTTAAAGATAAAGGGCAACGGCTCCATTTCAGGCGTGGCTGCATCCGGGCTGGCAACCCAAATTTCTTTGGGCTTTTTCGACATGGGTAGTGTGAAGGGAAAATCTACTCGAGGTGTTGGAGCGGGTTGCGCTTTGTCCCATCGGGGGGCTTCCAGGCCTGCCAGGTTAATCACATTGACCGCCCACCAGTTTTCATTCTTACGTAGCGTGCCAAGGGTGTCCGGTGGTAAAGCGATACCAGATTCTGTTTCCGTCACTGCCATTGGCCCTAGTAATTGACCATACCGCACCAGAAAATCTTGGTACTTTTTCATGACCTCGACCAGCTCAGGCGACCGGGTCTCATGCTTGGGAAAATACGGGTCAGCCAACAACCGACCGTTTTCTCCCAGCTCGATCCGACTCCCACCGCTGGCAATGATGACTGCATTGGCAATCCGTATATTTACCAACTGATCCGCCGGAAGATAAAGGGCAATCACAACGGGTTTATTCCCGGACTTCTCCCGAGCCTCTGTGACGATCCGCTGGAGGTCCTGAAATGCACAATCGGGAGGCCAAATCTCAATATAGACAAAATCCACCTGAGCGCTGGCAATCTCGTCAATGGGCCAGTTACCGACGGCATTAAAGACTACCGACTTTGTAGGAAATGTCGACTTAAGTCGATTGATAAAGGCTTTAAATGCCTGTGGAATATTCACAGCTTTACCTTCACTATCAAAGGCGGTCTTGGGTTTACCATATTGATCCACATGCAAACCATCAAAGGAGATTTGAGATAAAACATCTTCACATTGTTGAGCCAAGTAGTTCACCCAGGGACTAGCAGGTGCAGGATTCATCAACCCCAAGAAATCCTCAAATTTTAAGGGCTGGTCTTGTTCGTCGAACAACTGCCATCTAGGATGGCTTTCCCAAAAAGACAGTGAAGCTGCATAAACAGCCAGATAAGGCATGGCAGCCATCCTACGGGAATGAGCTGCCGCTAACAGATTCCTGACCGTCTTGATAGATAATGACCGACCCAAAGGGTCCGTGAAATCATCCTGGGGCGGGATAAGAGTGTCATGGCGATATTGCCAATCGTAAAACTGGAGTCCATTAATGTGATACGCCATGAGTGTGTCTAAAGCGGTGTCAATATCCGTGCGGTCAGGCGAGAAATCCGTCAGGAACCCATAGCGTGGAAAATCCGTCCAATGCATAAGGGTATCCACTGCCGAGAAGCTGAGATCTTTCATCTGCCCATTTTGGTCATATAAAACTGCGCAAAGCCCATAACTTTGGGGAGTATCACTTGGAGAAGGTACCAGCAAATTAACAATATTCTCACCCGGCTTAAGGGTGAGTTCCTGTTCAAGTACCATTACATCAACTGCTAGTTGTGAAACATTAACGCGCAGAACAACCTTACCAGTCTGATCTGCTGCCAAGATGAACTTCAACTTTATCGGATGCCTGGGATAAAAGAAAGCTTGCGCCGGTGTAAATTGTGCTATCTTCACTTTGGTTATCCTTTTAGCCCGGTTGTGGTTATGCCTGCGGTGAACTGTTTTTGGAAAATGATAAAGACCAGTAACACGGGAATAAAGCTGATGATAGAAGCAGCAAATACCAACCCCCAGCGTGTCAAATGCTGCGCTTGATATAAAGCAATTGCAATCGGGAGGGTACGTTTCGACGAATCCGTTATCAACACCTGGGCTAAGGCGAATTCATCCCAGCAATAAAGGAAAGTGAAAATCGTCACAGCTGCCAGACCGGGCTTGGAAAGGGGAAGAATTATGCGGGTGAAGATGGTCCAACGCCCGGCGCCGTCCATCAACGCCGCCTCTTCCAGTTCGGTCGGTATGCTCTCGAAAAACCCTCGCAATAAGAACGTCTGTTGAGAAAGGTTCATAGTGATATAGATTAAGATCAACCCTCCGAATGTGTTGACCAGATCAAGCGATTTGACAACCAGGAATTGTGGAATCAATAAGGTCACTGATGGAATCATCATCCCCAATAGAACCAAATAATAAACGATTTTCTTTCCAACGAACTCAAAACGGGCAAAGGCATAAGCCATCATCGAGGAAATCAGAACAGTGCAGATCGTGCTGATCACGGCGACGAACATACTGTTTACGAAAAACCTTCCAAAATTCTCACCCGTAATAACATTTATAAAATTATTAAATATAATTTCCTCTGGCCAAAGCCGTGGAGGAATTTCAAAGATATACGTTTGTGATTTAAACGCAGTAATCACCATATACCAAAATGGCACAATTACGAGAAGAAATCCCGAGAGCAATAAAAGGTATGTTAAGAAGTTTGATAAACGCTTTCGTCTCGTCATTTTATTTCAACCCGAATTTCGTTTCTGTAATAATTTGATTTGTAGGACGCTATAGATAAAAACAAAAATGGTCAGCATGGAACTGATCGCGGCCCCATACCCAAATTCGAGGTTGGTAAACGTACGTTCATACATATAAGTCAGAATGAAATGCGTCTGATCCAACGGGTTGCCGCCATCCGTAATAAGGCTGTTGGAAATATAAGCATTAAGACCACCTATGGAAAGCACTACCACGAGGTAAACCAATGTAGGCTTTAATAAGGGCAATGTGATCTTGAAGAAGCTGGCGGCTTTCCCAGCCCCATCCATTTCAGCAGCTTCATAGAGCTGACCAGGAATGGTTTGCAAACCTGAAAGGACGATGATCGCTGTCCAACCCACGCCCTTCCAGATACCGAGAAGATCGATCGGAACGAACGTTAGAATTGGGTCTGCCATCCATTGAATGTTCTCAGAAGTGATATGTAAAATATCCTTCAATAAATAATTGACCAATCCTCCTTGACCATTGAACATATATTCAAAAAGCAAGCTGACAATGACCCAAGATGTGATCACGGGGAGGTAATAGGCTACTCGGAAAAATGTACGTCCACGGATCTTCTGATTAAGCAGCACAGCTACAAGCGTGCCAAAGATCAATTGACCAATAACTGTGACAAATGTATAGGAAAGCGTGTTAAGAATAGCGCGCTGGAAGACCGGGTTATTAAGTGCACGGGCGTAATTCTCCAATCCTACCCGTTCCGAGCGTTCAGGTCTGATGACATTCCAATCAAATAAACTAATCCGAAATGAATATACCAACGGCCCAAAGATAAATAAGGCCATTAGAATAAGTCCTGGCAAGAGAAATAAATAAGGGATTATTCGTTCTTTAAATGATTTCCTTTTAGGTTTAAACACAATACATCCTCATCAGATTACTTTTTCTATAGCATACACTATTTCTTTCACCCAATCAGGAAGACTCGGCCCCACACCTAACTAATGTGTGGGGCCTTTGTTCTCTAAAACGCAACGATAACTAATTTAGCAATTCGTTGATTTCGTCAGCAGCCTGGTCAAGAGCCTCTTGCGGAGTTTGATCGCCACGCAGCATGCGCTGGAAAGCATTATTGATTGCGTTGTCCATATCGGACCATGCTGGATGAGGGACACGAGCCTGAGCGGTCTGAAGCTGGTCAAGGAAAACATCAAAGTATTCCGGTAAGGCTTCATTTCCGATCAATGAAACCCGTGTTGTCATCACACCAACTTCAGCCATTGCAAGTTGGGCTTCGGGGCTCATCAGATATTCCATCCATATCATAGCCGCGTCCGCATTTGGTGTGCTGTAGAATATCACAATATCCTCACCACCAACAACTGAGCTGGTGCTGCCCTCATAGGAGGGAATAAGCGAAAAATTCACTTCAAAATCAGGGTATTGTTCATTATAGATATCTACCATCCAGGGGCCATCAATAATCATGGCATACATACCGTTCGCCAGGCCGTCAGAGGTGCCCACCCCGCCACCGAGGAGGTTCGGTGAGATGCAACCTTCGTTAAACATTTCGGTCAGCATCGTAAACGCTGCCACACTCTCGGGATTGTTAATATATCCGGAAGCAGTGGTAATATCTTCATCCACTACCTGACCACCCATGGCGTAGAAGACAGGCGCGGGAGCCCAAAAGTATGTTCCACCGAGAGCATAACCATATACTTCATTTTCGGCATCCGAAAGCTGACAGGCATAGTCTCGAAACTCTTCCATTGTGGTGGGAGCTTCAGTCAAACCGCCTGCCTCAAACATATCACGGTTCCAAAGCAAGACCTGTGTGTTGGTATTTTGCGGTAGTCCGTAGTAATGGCCTTCCCAATAGTTCGTGGAGAGTGGACCCGGGAATGTGTCTGCTGCGATATCATCAAAGCCAGGCATCTCACCATCCAGTTGCATCAAGGCGCCTTCTTCAGCAAATTCAGGTACCCAGGCAATGTCCATCCTGGCTGTATCAGGTGCCACCTCGCCAGCCAGCGCTGTCAATATTGCTGACTTAAAATCATCGTATGCATAACGAGTGGCTTCAATCGTGATGTTGGGATTCTGTGATTCGAAATCTGCAATCACTTCGTCCAATTTAGCCGTTTCCGCATCGCTCATGGTATGCCAATAGGTAACCACAACAGGCTCTGCCTCTTCCTCTTCTTCAACAACAGCAGCTTCAGTTTCTTCTGCCTGTTCCACTTCTGTTTCTTCAACCTCCACAACTTCTGTTGGGGTGGTCTCATCAGCTGGGCCGCATGCGGCCAGAACTAGAGTGAACAAAACGAACAAATTCACAAGCAATAAGGTTTTACTATATTTTTTCATTATGTTTTTTCTCCTTTTTAAGATTTCAGTGATCTATTTCTGGAAAATCGAAATTATTTTATAGATTCAGCCTCCTTCGCAACCAAACATAATTTATTCAGTGAATTATCACAAATAAAAAAATTTACAAATTAAGAAACTGGAGCACGGAATAATTGTTCGAGTACAATCCCGGCCGCGCCCCGTGCCCAAGCAGTATCATCCCAGGCATCAATCACAATTTTTGTATCTCCAACAAGGCCTGGCATTGCATGCTTGTGGATGGTCTCCTGCATCGGCTTGAACATAAAGTCGCCATAACAAACGCCCTCACCACTGATAATAATTAATTCAGGGTTAAATAAGTTAAGGAGATTTGCTATCCCAATACCAAGATAATTGCCAGCCTTTTCCAATATTTTCAAAACAACAGCATTCTCTTGTTTTGCCAATTTCACCAGCTGTTCAACGGAATTCACTGGCTCTGGTAATTCACCATTCTGATAGGCTTCAGTAGCCTGACGTAAAAGGGACGGGTCAGAAACATAGGTTTCCAGGCATCCCCGATTGCCGCAAGTGCATCGTAAACCTTCAGGATCAATAACAGTATGTCCAAATTCGCCAGCGCCGCCGCAAGCCCCATGATATAAATTGCCATTGATCATAATCCCCAAGCCCACGCCTCGACCGACCGTGACAACAATAAAATTCTCGACAGCACTACCCAGACCGAACCAGCGTTCTGTCAGGGTAAAAGTATTCACATCATTGTCAATGTAAACAGGAATATCCAGATATTCCTGAAGCATGCTGCCCAAAGGCACATTTCGCCAGCCATATATAGGTGACTGCCGCAAAATGCAGTGATCAGCGTCTATAATCCCCGCTAAACCAAGACCCACACCCAATAGTTTTTGTCCGTTAATTTTGCTTTCTTTAATTAAATTTGAGATTGCTTTGCTGAGGGTGTGAATTGTAGGTTTGAGTTCGTGTGAGGAGAGGGGGATAGTACGCATGATGAGTACTGTCGCCTCTAAATCTGTTAGGACTATAGTAATATGGTCAATCGAAAGCTTTGCACCGATGATATATCGCCCATTCTTGTTCAGCGCCAACATGATTGGCCTACGACCGCCGCTGGATACCCCCATCTCTTTTTCAAGAATCAGATCTTCTTTTTTCAGTTCTGCCGTGATTCCCGTGATGGTTGCAGCACTCAGACCTGTTTTGAGTGCAATGTCCTTCCTTGAAATTAGGCCATGTGTGCGAATCGTATTCAGCACAGCTGCACGATTGATCGCGCGAATAAGATCTCGATTTCCCTTAATTCTCTCACTCATTAACTATGTTCTTTCAATGAATAAAGTATCTTCTATATTATATTTAACTTTTTCCCATTTGTCAAGCTTTTTCATTTCTCGCAAATGGATTAGGTATCATGTGTATGTCATAATGCGAAGAAAATATCTTATATACTTGCATGCTGAGGAATCTTACTCCAATCATCCTCTTTCTACATGCCTTATTACAAGGTTTAAATCTTGGTAATCCCACTCCTTTGAAAACCTTTAAATTTGTTCGCTTGTTCAATAGACATTTCCACTCATAACAGTGAGGTAAAATTAATGCATGAAACCTCCCCCCGCAATTTTCCTCTCCCCGCATTTTGATGATGTCGCCCTGTCCTGCGGCGGGCTGGTCTGGGACCTGACGAGGAAAGGGCACATGGTGAAGGTTTGGACGATCATAGGTGGATTCCCCCCAGATGAGGAATATTCCGATTTCGCCAGACAGAACCACCTTTCCTGGGGAATATCGGGCAGGGAAGCAATCCTCACCCGCAGGGAAGAAGACCACACTGCCTGTGAAATCCTGGGTGCTCAGTCGCGATATTTTGACTGGCCGGATGTGATCTATCGACGCGATCCGCACACAGGAAAGGCAATGGTCAATAACGATGGGGAACTCCTGAGTAAGCCGCCGGAACAAAGCCTGGTTGAAGCGATCGCTGCCAGGTTGAAAGCGGAAATACCTGAAAACGCCCTTCTGGTTTGCCCCATGGGATTGGGAAACCACCTTGACCATCAGGCAGTCATCCAGGCAGCCGAACGATCAGCCCGGGTGGATTTCTATTATGCGGATTACCCCTACATCCTGAGGACTTTTGACGCGCCAGTCTTTTCGAGCGGCGAATGGGAACAAATACCGCACTTTCTGGGTCAGGATGCACTGCACGCCTGGCAGAATGCGGTCCTGTGCTACGCCTCCCAGCTCAGCGGACTCTGGCGCAATGTGGAGGATATCCGACCTTCACTGCACAATTACATGGCTGGCGGCGGGGGAAGATTGTGGCAAAGAAAAACGCCGGATTGACCGGCGCTTCTTATTCTTAATTTTTATACAGATGAATACTCACCTGAAAACGATCTTGTTTTCCTCCCCTTTCAGCAGCCTGACGATGTTTGTCCTGTGCGTAATCCAAATGATCATACATAATATGACACCAAAGACGATAAACCAGGCAGCCTGATATTTAGCCCAAAAGGCAAGAGGCAGCAACAAGGCTACCCCTAAATTTACCGCACTCATCAATTTGATTACTATGATGGCCAGAATCCACATGACCAGGAAAGCCAGAAAATAAGGCAAGCCAAAAAACGCACCCATAATACCAAAGATTGTGGCGACGCCTTTACCGCCTTTGAACTTCAACCAGACAGGGAAGATATGTCCAAGGACCGGCATGATCGAAACCAATAACACCAGAGCGTTCTGGTCAAACAAGGATTTGGCAAAGACTACCGGCAGGAAACTCTTAACGAAATCCAGAACGCCAACCAGCACACCGGATTTCCACCCTAAACTACGGGTGATATTTGTCGCACCAATATTCCCGCTCCCAAGCTCACGGATATTAATACCTTGCGCTTTGGCTATAAGATAACCAAAGGGGATCGAGCCGATCAAATAAGCGCCTAAACAGGCCAATAAAACATTGATAATTGTATTCATCACGTGTTTAAACCATAGTTTTGGTGATTGGTTACTTAGGTTAACAAAGCTTATTAATTCATCCCCGTCAGGAATTGATATAAATTCAGGTGGTTTGTGAAAATTTGGACGGATGAAAGAACACTTCCTTTCCATTTTTTCCTTTGACAAACCCCTCCATTTTGCAATGTGTCATTATTAAAAGTTGACAACATCTATCTTGACAGTCCCCAACCTCACAGGTAAAATCATCATCATCCTGTAAAAAGGGCCTGTAGCGCAGTGGGAGCGCGCCTCAATCGCACTGAGGAGGCCGAGGGTTCAAATCCCTCCAGGTCCACTTTGTGCCCCGCAGCCACACGCAGGGCACGGGATATGAATTGAAGAAAAGATTAGGCCCATAGTACACAAAGCTCCCGTCAGGGAGATTGGGAATGCCTGTGGGAACAAACAAAAATTGATCTGGGCCCATAGCGCACACTGTCCCCTTCTGGGGAATTGGGAGCGCCTATGGGTAACAAAATTATTTTCATGGGCCCATAGCGCAGCTGGGAGCGCGCCTCAATGGCATTGAGGAGGTCGAGGGTTCGAATCCCTCTGGGTCCACTAGATAAAGCGTCCATCATGGGCGCTTTTTTATTATCAGCACGCAGCTCCCTCTGGGTTTGCTAAAAGTTTCCAAAGTTTTAAACTAATCGACCTGCGTATTTGTTTTCATTCCAGGGGGATGTTATAGTGTGATAAAGGCTTCCCCTTGAGGGGAAGCTGTCTGCTTCGCAGACTGATGAGGTGGGATAAATGAACAAAAAGCACAATCCAAATCTGACAGGTAATTCCCAGCGGCTGCGAAAAGAAATGACCAAGGAAGAACGGCATCTCTGGTATGACTTCCTTAAGAGACTGCCAGTGACTTTCCATCGTCAGAAAGTGATTGGACGGTATATCGTCGATTTTTATTGTGCATCTGCGAAATTGGTCATTGAAATTGACGGCTCACAGCATTACGAAACAGAAAATATGGAAGCCGATGTTGTCCGCGACGAATATCTGAATAGCCTCGGGGTAACTGTGAAGCGCTATTCGAATACAGACATTAATCTTCGCTTTGAAAGTGTTTGCGAGGATATTTATGATTTCATATTTCCGGATGACGAATGAACACCTCATCCAGCGCTGCGCGCCACCTTCCCCTCGAGGGGAAGGCTTAAGAAAAAGCACGCAACTCACGTCATTGAGATTGGAAATATGCCTCATTGGCGTTGAGAATATCACTTTAGCTCCGCCAATAGGGGACACAAGTTTAGGATGACAGACCTGCTTTTTTTATTTTATTGCCTGGGGAATGTCATAATGTGATAAAGGCTTCCCCTTGAGGGGAAGCTGTCTGCTTCGCAGACTGATGAGGTGGGATAAATGAACAAAAAGCACAATCCAAATCTGACAGGTAATGCCCAGCGGCTGCGAAAAGAAATGACCAAGGAAGAACGGCATCTCTGGTACGACTTCCTTAAGAAACTGCCTGTGACTTTCCATCGTCAGAAAGTGATTGGACGGTATATCGTCGATTTTTATTGTGCATCTGCGAAATTGGTCATTGAGCTTGACGGCTCGCAGCATTACGAAACAGAAAATATGGAAGCCGATGCTGTCCGCGACGAATATCTGAATAGCCTCGGGTTAACTGTGAAGCGCTATTCAAACAGGGACATTATTCTCCGCTTTTAAAGTGTTGGCGA
>Ga0208905_1002031_pt1 | contig 9948 bp, 13 predicted proteins | sample AntAceMetag02UKS_FD_184776 | JGI IMG/M metagenome (GOLD analysis project Ga0208905, IMG submission 184776) | Saline lake microbial communities from Ace Lake, Antarctica - Antarctic Ace Lake Metagenome 02UKS (SPAdes) (version 2) | ecosystem: Environmental > Aquatic > Non-marine Saline and Alkaline...
TTAGTAATAACATTAAATTCAGAGTTACCATGTTGATAAAAATATATTCCATATCCTGTAACATCTACTACAATATTACTAAAAACACCATAAGAAGATTCTCTACAATAAATTCCATTAACATTATCAATACTCATAAGATTAGATAACATAGTATAATTAGCAGACCTCATTCTAAAACCATATTGACACCCACTTGCATAAGAATTACTAATTTTATTCCTATTACAACCAGAACTTATTTCAACACCATAATGCCAACCAATTAATTCTACATTATTTATATAATTATCAAAAGATGATGAAGTCATTTTTATCGCAGAACCATAATTAGGAACAGAAGTATAAGCAACTCCACTATCTATATATAATTCTTCTAAAATACAATTAGAATCTCCAACAAGATATATTTGTCCTCCACCAGACCTACCATTTATTAAACTAAATCTCTTTAAAACATTCCTATTAGCTGGATAAATTGAATAAGCTGTTTCATCTTGGTCAAGAATAGTTCCCATTTTACTCTCACCAATAAGTTGCTGTCCTTCTTTTAAACTTATATGTCCAGTTAAAGTATAAGTTCCATCTTTTATAAAGAAAGTAGTATATGCTGGTTCTGTAGCTGTTGCTGTTGCTATGTCAGTATAATCTCCATTTCCTGAAGCATCAATTATTATATCATAATACATATCTCCACTTATTTCATCTCCTGTATTTGTAGGAAATATCTTTGTTCCTGCTCTACTCCAAATTGATGAGTTGCCTGTGAATGTTCCGAAGAAGTTAGAAGCAGTTAAATTATTATCTCCCAAATCAACATTTGTATTTGCTCCAGTATAAGGAACATAATTTCCTAATGAATTATTAATTTCTCCAAGTGAAGTATTCAAAGTAGTTAAACAAACATCACCTGAACAAATTTCTCCAGTTGCATTTAAAGTTCCATTTATAGCCACATGAGATTCATTAGATAATCTCATTATTTCTAAACCACCTGCAATTAAAGAAAGTTGTTCTGCACCTGCATGACCTATTCCTGTATTTGCATCAGTTCTAGCAGGAACTAAAGTTGGTAATGTTGCTGTTGGAACTGAATTTGTTAATTGCCATCCACCCACTGTTCCTGATTGTATAGAACCTGCAAACCAAAATGAATTTGTTGTACCTCCAGCTTGAAATGCTAAAATATCATCTACCAATTCATAAATTCCAGTACCCCCATTCCCAAAGATTAAACCACGAGATGGGTCTCCAGGAGCTCCACCAAGAGTTAAACCACCAGTCATAGTATCTCCAGATTTTAAAACATAATCAGAACTTCCATTCCAATCTCCGGTGAATGTTCCAAAGAAATTATCTGCTGTAAAATTATAATCATTAATATCAATATTTGTATTAGCGTTACCTCCATCAATATCTAACCAACGAGTATCAGACCAAGCATTACCACCCCATAAATCAGAATCATTAACACTAACTAAAGTATAATTTATTGCTTGTGCTACATTTAATTCTCCATCTAAATAATTGTATCCAAATTCTTCTGCATTAACTAATGGAATTAAAACTATAAGAAATAATCCAATTAAAAGAATTATAAATACTTTTGATTCAGAAAATTTAGTTTTCATTTTTAATAAAAAGATTAAGTTTTTAAACTTAATAAATCTTACTAAATTTAAGGAGTTCCACATCTTATCTTTGTTTGTATAAATAAACTAATTAAATGAGCAATTACCATAACTATAAATGCTCCTATTGCAATTCCATAAGCTGTTAATTTTGTTTTATCTATAGTGTCTCTCCAGTTCTTTATAGAATTAATTGTTATTTGTTTTGTTTCTCTTGAGATAGGAGTTTGTATTAAATCATATTCATAAATAGTTCCACCAACATTTTTAGTTCCTTTTAATACCCAATCAGATTCTACTTGTTGCCATATTGTTTTATCTCCAGAAGTTATAAAATGTATTCTACCATCAACAGAATTAGATTTAGAAAGATCAGGAATATATCCTAAAATATGTTTTTTCCTTTTCCTTGGTGCTTTAATTTTAAAATCTTGAATACCTTTATTTGAAAACATCCCACCTCTTAAATCAGTTCTTGTTTTTTCCATTCCATTTTCCATTAAAATGGTAAGAGTAACAGGAGTTTTATAAAATGCTTTATCTTTATACTTTTTATAAGCAAAATAAGCTATAGCACCAACAATAGCAATAATAACAAAACCCCATAGAAATTTAATTCCAATATTTTTAAGCATACTACCAGCTCCAGCAAATGTTCCTTTAAAAGCATCTCCTAATGGTGCAGGAGCTAAAAACATTCCTAAGTTCATTTCTTCTTTAACTCCTTCTTTTCATATCCAACATAATCAAAATATTCAAGAATCAATAATCTTTTTTGTTTTATTGATTTTAAGTGATATCCTATATTAACAATAATTAACATAATATAAATGAAAAAACCGATTGTTAGAATAAGTTTTGCTAAGGAAAGAAAAAGAAATGCAGTAGAAGAATTAATATTATACATACCAATAAATGAAAGAGCAAGGAAACTAATTGTTCCAAGTAAAAGAATTAAAAAATTAGAACTATCAATAGGTAAATTATTCTTTTCAATATTATCTATCTTTTGTCTATACTCAATTCTATCTAATTGTTTTAACTTACTTAAATCTTTTTCATTTGGGTAAATCATTGTGTATCCTTAAAAGGATTATACTTTGATAAAAACCCTTCACTTTTTTTACTTTTTTGTTCTGTGTTAGTATCTAACGCCCTCTTTAAAACATCTTCTCCATAAGTTCTTCCTAATGTATTAATATACTTTCCTGACTTAGATTTATGAAATGAAGTATCAATAAAAGATTTTAAAACAGTTTCAACAAAATTAAAATCTATTGGTTTTAAATCATAATCTTCTGCATAAAAAGTAAAGTAAGGTAAATTTTCTTCGTAGTAATGAATGATCCTTTGATTTATTTCTTCTTCTCCATAAGAAGCCCATTCGGTTTCTTGTGCAATGTGTTTTAATATTTGAACAAGTTTATATGCTCCTGCAAAATTCATAATAGGTTCTGTAACTTGAACAAAGGCTTTAGTTTTAGGATCATATTCTAATCCCCTTATTTCTAAAAATAAACTTACAATTCTTGGGTAAACACTTAAAACATTTACTAAAGCAATATCTCTTGTAGCATCATCTGGTTTTTGTTGTGTTGGAGTTAAATTATGAATGTTAGAAGTTAAATTAAGTAATTTAAGTTTATCAACCTTATTTTGAAGTTTTTGAGTAGTTGTTTCATCTACCATGTTTTTTCTTATATTAATTAAATGATTTTAGTATTTATAAATGTTTATAATTTAAAAATTAACTTTTTCTAATTGTTTTTTAATTTTTTTCTCATCTTCTGTAATTTGTAAAACAGGTCTTGTTTCTGCACCTGTAAAAGTCATCTTAGATAATCTTTCATATTCCTTTCTTGAAACTTTAATAGGTTTAGCTTGAAATGCAGCTGCTGCAAGTGATGCAGTATATTTTGGTATTCTTCTTTTTGCTTTTTTCATTGTTAATGCTTTAAATTTAAAATCTATTGGTTTTTGTTTAAGTGAAGGAAGGTAAAATTTAGGAATTTCAAGTCTTGGCTTTCTTAATCTTGAAAAATCAAGGATAGGTTTCATTACAGGAACTTGTGATGGAAGTTGAACAATTCTTGAAACTTGTCTTGGAGCTTGAGCAATCTTTGGAACTTGAATAATTCTTTGGACTTGTCTTGGTCTTTGTGTTGATTTTTTTCTTTGTTTTGTAATTGTAACTTGTTTTGTTATTGCCTTTTTCTGTAACTTATCCATATCTAAAAATGAAGTATCTGAAAGAGCATTTAATTGCTTAGCATCTAATTCTATTTTTGATTCTTCTACTGAAAATAAAACTTCTTTTTGTTTAGGTATTTCAACAGTTTTTTTAGCAGCTGTTTTTAAACTTTCTATTGAAGCTCTTGGAACATCAAGCTGTGAAAGAATATTTAAATCACTACTTTGTTTATCTAATTGTTTTATTAATTTTTGTGATTGTTTAGTTGGTTTAGTCTTTTTTCCTAAATCTTTTAAAGAATCAGTTACTTCAAAAGGTTTCATTTTCTTAGAAGGAACTCTTTCAAATTCAACTGGCTTTGGTATTTTTCTTAATCCTACTTTTGATTGTTCAGTTATAAATTTAACTTGTCTTGCAGACAATTCAAAACCTGTTTCTCCAATATCAATTAATGCTGTTTTTTCTTGTAATTTTATTGCTTTTTGAATTTCAACCATATCTGATTTTGCAGATGGAATTTTCTTTGTCTTTTCTGATTCAACAACCTTTGCTAAATCTTCATAAGTAATCTGTTTTCCTTTAGGAGCTTTAATTTTCATACCTTCAAAAGAATAAGACTTAGCACCAACAATTCTTTTTAATTGGCCATCTTCCATAAAATATTTAACCTTTGGTTTTATAACTTGTCTTGTCTTAGCAATTTCTGTAACAGGTTTTCCTAACTCTGCTCTCGCAGTTATTGTTTCAACATATAATTTTCCTGTCTTAGAACTATAAACACCAACTGATTGCCCAGAAGTTAAATCAACATAATTAACTTTCCCACCAACTTTTACTTTTAAAATTGTGTTAGCAGTATAAACATTTTCTAATGCTTTTGTTTGGCCATAAGAAACTATTTCAGTATCTGGTAATTGAGTATCAAGAACTTTTTGTAATGATTTAGTTTTTGCTTTTAATTTCCAAGTTCTTACACCAATAGATTCTCCAGCTTTTAATTGCATAATCAATTCTGCTTTTTGAAACTCTGGAATTTTTAATGCTCTAATCTGTGATTCAGAACTTAATGATTTAGTTGATAAAACTTTAACCTCTGCTGTTTCAAGAGCAGTGTTTAATTTAGGATCAACTCTAACATTTCCAACTCTTGCGATTTTCATTCCAATTGCACCACCAGCAACAAATCCAGCAATAGGAACAACTAACTCAGCAACATCTAATAATCCAGCTTCACCTGTTACTAATCCTTTAGTAGTTTTTATTGTTGGGGGTGCCATTAATCCTACACCTGCAACTGCTGCACCTGTTTGAACAATTTTAGGTGCTGTAAGAAGTAATGGAGCTGAAACTGCTCCTAATGCAATAGAACCAACAGCTGTTATTGCTATTCTTGAAATTCTTCCAGTTCTAGCAATTTTATCTAATTTATTTTGTTGTTGATTAATTCTTGGACCTAATTTATTTTCTATTTTAATTATTCTTTCTTGATCTAATTCATTAGCATAAATTTGTTGCATTTCAACTCCTTTTTCATAACTAACACTTCCAGCATTAATTTGTTTTTGAATATTAGAAGTAAAGTTTTTTAATTTATTTTTATCAATATTTAACTGATTGTTTTCTTGAGTTTTAAATGCTATTTCATTTTTTTCATTAACTCTTTCAGTATAAGCAATTAATGAAGACTGATCTCCTAACTTTGCATCTCTTATTAAAACTTGGTCTGAAGTTTCTTGATAACTAAAACCAGAAGCAGTTCCTGAATATCCTCTCATTGCAGCAGCTTTGTCTTCTTCTGATACAACATATTGTCCTTTTGATCTTTCAACACTTTCTCTAAATTCTCTTTCTTTTCTTTCTCGTGCTGTTTCTCTAATTCCACCAATTGCAATTTGTCCAGCTCCTTTTATTGCTTGTTTAGGATCATACTTCCATTTATCTTTTAAATAATTAAAACCTGATTTAATTCCTGTTCTTGTAACTTCTGGTGTAACATAACTTGAAGGAATATCTTTTGCAACTTGTGCTGTTGGAGTTGGTGTGTCTAAAGTAGACATTGGTAATTGACTTCTTGAAGAACCTCCTCCTCCACCTCCAGAAGAAGCCAATTGGGGATTTGGAGCTAATGAAATTGTTGAACCTGTTGGTGCAGTTGCAATTGAAGAGCCTTGTCCTGATGGACTAACATAAGTTCCTGAACTTGGATAATATGTTCCTCCACTTGAAGTTGAACTTGTTGAAGTTGAACTTGTAGAAGTTGAAGAAGTATCTGTTGTTGAAGTAGCACTACTTCCACCACTACCCCATGTTGAAGGTTTCCACCAAACCATTATCTAATAAACCAACTTTGTGTTTCAGAATTATATCCATCACTTGCAGAATAAGTTGGACAATCTAAAGTTGACATTTCATTTAATTCACATTCTAAATATTTTGGTATTTCATTACTTCCAATTAAATCTATTTTCCTTTTATCTGAAGTAATTACTGTTATAAATGGAACTCCTTGAACATTATAGCTTCCTTTAGTTATATCATAAAAATTAAAATTCCAATTAATATATTTATTACTTAAAGAATTAATTAAAGGTTCAACACTTTTACAATGTGGACAATTTGGAGAATGATAAAAATTAACAGTTGAAGCAAAAACACCACCAGCTAATAAAACAAAAACTCCTATAATTAAAAAATATTTTGTTTTCATTTTATTTAATAAAATAATAACATATTTAAACTTAATAAATCTTACTATTATAGAAAAAACACAAAAAGATGGCGAAAAAAGAAGAATCATCCATTGATATAATTGAAGAAGACTATATGGTTCAAGGAGTTACTTCTCCTAAAGAACTTGTTTTAAAACATTTAGATAGAATTTCAATTTACATATTTAAAGGTGATACAAACCCTTCAAAAAAAGATGGTAAAGATGGTGTTGTAATTGCTTCAACAGATAGAAGAATTATTACAATTCAAGCATTAGATTTTCTTAAAGCAATATTAAAACCTTATTATGATGATGCAATGAAGGCTTATCAAAAAGTATCTGATAATTTAATAGATACTATTGAAAATAATTTACTAACTTCTTCTATTCATTCAAAAGCATTAGAAAAAGCAGAAAATGATATAGATAAATTTAAAGAGTTAGTTAAATTCTACCAAGAACAACAAATAATTCCAATTGATAAAGATTCTTCTTCTTATGAAATTTATACAGTAGAAAAATATGATGCTTATATTAAATTATTTGAAGAATTAAATTTTTTGTTAGAGAGAAAGAATTATTTAGAAGGACAAACCTATGGAGAATAATTATGGCTATAGTTCTTTATCGTAATGAAGAAAAACCTGAAAACTCTTGGGTTAGATATTTTTTAAGGAGAATACAACTTAATAAAAATAACTTAGTTGTATTTATGGGTGCAACTGGTTCTGGAAAAACTTGGTCTGGAATTTCTATACTTGAAATAATGTCAAAAAGAGATAAAATTCCTTTTACAATAGATCATATTGTTTTTTCTTTAAAAGAATTAATGGAATTAATTAATTCTGGTATGTTAAAAAAAGGTTCAAAGATACTTTTTGATGAACCACAAATATCTATTAGTAATAGAGATTTCCAAAGTGAAGCTAATAAAGTTTTTAATTTTTTATTGACAACATTTAGGCATAGAAATTGGACTTTATTTTTCTGCACACCTTATGAAGATTTATTAGATAAATCTACAAGGAAATTATTTCATGCAAAGTTTGAAACAATGTCAATAAATGTTAATACTAAAACTTGTAAAGTAAAACCAAAAGTTATTGAATATAATTCTCAAATTGGTAAGTTTTATGAGAAATTCTTAAGAGTTTCTTATAAACCTTTAGGTTCTTCAAACAATGTTGTAACTAAATTAAAATTTTGGAATGTTCCTAAACCATCTAAAGAATTAATTAAAGAATATGAAAAAAAGAAGTTGAATTTTACTACAAACTTGAATAGAGAGATAATGAATAAGCTATTAGCTTATGATATAAAGAATAAAGGAAAGATAGATAATATATTGAATAGAAATACCAAACCCCTTACTGAATTTCAAGAAGAAGTTGTTCATTGTTGGAGTAAAGGAATTACAAAACAAATAAATGTAGTTAAAGAACTGAATAGTAGTAAACCTAAGGTCTGTATTGCTTATAAAATGCTTAAAAACAAAGGATATACTCCTAATAAAGAGACAGGGTTACTATTGGTTAATAATAACAATCAATCCCAACCTCCTAAGTCAACTATTGAGGTGTAATATTTTTAAATGATTGTAAAGGATAACCAAAAATGAAAGGAAATAAGATAAAAATAATACTAACCATCCTAATACTAATAGCAATTTATTCTTTCATGCAAAAGTTTCCTGATGAAACAATCTTGGTCTTAGGAATAGGAGCTGTTATAATAATAGGCACATGGATAATAGAACTTGAGAATCAATAGCAATTATATTTTTACTGTTGGACAAAATGTTGCTCCTGTTTTCTCAGCACACAAACGACATATGTCACTACTTAATAATTTAAAGTTTTCTATCTCACTAAAAATATAAATTCCTATTGCTAAAAAAACTATAATTAAAATTATGTTAGTTATTATATGCCACCTATGTAATCTTATCTTTTTCTTTAACAGGTTTTCTTGATTGTTCATTTTAATATATCCATATCATTGCAACTAACAATCCTCCATACATTAATATTAAAGAAAGAACTATAATCCACCAAGAATTTTTTTCAAACCATTTCTCTGTTTTAGGTTTCATCTTTTACTATACTTCCCTTTAGGAAGTTTATTTGCTGATTGAATTGCAAAATATATTATTAAAAATAATAAAAAAACCATTGCAACTAATATCCACATTGAACTCATTTTAAACGTCCGTTTTTGAGGTTTTTTCATTTAAACTATCTTTATCCCCCTTCAAAACATACCCCCTTTTCTTACGAGGTCTTCCAAGCTTCTTACCTTGTGCTACTGCCCTTGCTAATCCAGCTAAAGTTCTTTCTCTAATTATATCTCTTTCTAATTGTGCAAATGCAGCAATAATTGTAAGCATAGCTTTTCCCATTGAAGTTGATAAATCTATATTTTCACTTAAGCTATAAACCATAACTTTCTTTTCAACTAAATTCTCCATGTGGTCAATCAATTCTTTTGTGCTTCTAGCCCACCTATCAAATTTATAAATTATTAATCCATCAAATTCTTTTCTTAATAAACGATTATAAAGGTCCCATTGGACAGGTCTAGTCTTTCTTGTGCTTTCTTTCTCTATAAAAACTTCATAATCATATTCCATTCTTTCACAATATTTTTTTAAAGGAATTAATTGGTTTTCAAGAACTTGATCTGTTCGAGATACTCTTGCATATACTGCTACTTTCATATTTAAAGGGGGGTTTTATAGTTTATAAATATATCATCTAAATAACATTATATGAATACATTTATTCATTTTCTTCCTCTGATTTTCCAACTTGATAATTTATATATGCTAAACATACTTTATTATGTTCTTCTCTATCTACCATAATACCATTTCCATTCAAACTATCCATATATTCCTTAAAATAACTTTCAACTTTCTCTTGATTATCATTTTCAATATTTAATGTTATTTTAATTATTAATCTATCTATTAAATTCATCTTCCAGCCTCGTTTTTCTTTAACATTTCTTTAATCTTTTTCATGGCTCTCTTATCCTTTCTAATATCTTTTATAATTTCCCTAACTTCTTTAACTTCTCTTTTTTCATTCATCTTCCAGCCTCACTTAGTGTTTTGTTTTTCATTTTGTATTTTGATTATAAAGTTGCTGGGAGATCATCCCAGCTTTAATAAATTAATTTACAATTGTATAGTCATTCTTTACTCCATCGCTTTTTACAACAACAGAAAACTCTACATCTTTTAATTGATTAGCATGTTTTGTTGCTAATTCAATTAATTGGCCATAAGTTGAGACTGGTGTTTTTCCTTTTCCAAAAGTCCAAGTCTTTTCTTCATCAGCAATTAAAATCTTGATCTTAAATTGCTCATTTTTTTCTTCTTGTTCTTTTCCATCAACAACTACTTTTTTAATATA
>Ga0208905_1002033_pt1 | contig 9948 bp, 9 predicted proteins | sample AntAceMetag02UKS_FD_184776 | JGI IMG/M metagenome (GOLD analysis project Ga0208905, IMG submission 184776) | Saline lake microbial communities from Ace Lake, Antarctica - Antarctic Ace Lake Metagenome 02UKS (SPAdes) (version 2) | ecosystem: Environmental > Aquatic > Non-marine Saline and Alkaline...
CAATGGAACGGAATCCTGATTCTGATGTTGAGCTTGGCGACCCAACAAGTATTCCAAAAAGTGTTTCCAGAGAATTTGGTTTAACGAGAGAAGATATTAGGGCTTTGCAAGAAGCTGCTGATAAACGGTGGACGCGAAGAAAAACTTTAACGGCTCTGACTCTTGTGGGCACAGCCGCGAGTGTTGCTACGACATTATTTTTACATTTTTATGGAGATAGTGCTTGTTAGTAAAGCAAGTTCACATTGAATGTTTGTTTATAAAAAAGACTTTAAAATTAAGATGAACAGGTTTAGCCTGAAAAGAGAGGTATTGAACAACGCCTCTCTTTTCATTAACCTAAGACTTTAAGTATTTATTATATTGTGTTTGACCAAATATTTTAATGCTTTGCGTCTTCCAATTTCAGTAAACTCGGTGCCATGTGGTTCGCAAAGTGAGCGCCATTTATAGGTGTCATGATGACGGTCTAAAGATATAGATTCGTTGTTGGTGCATATTGCGACTATTAAAACATCGGGTGTTTGACTAGGACAGTTCCATGCTGAATATAGGGTTGCCGATACGCGGTCTTTATTTATAGGACATTCTCCATAACGTAGAGTGTTGTCGGCTGATGGTTGAGGAGCGCGTAAGCAATAGTTTTTTTCCATTCCATGCATCATATATCCAGGAAAAACTGTTAATGAAAGCATGAGAAATAATTTTTTTTTCATAGAAGGCATCTTTCTTTATATGTGTTCTAGGTGAGATAATTTTACATTTTTTACATATGACGTCAAGAGCGCTCTGGTTCGTTCTATAGGGGTTATAGCTTTGGGTGTAGTTTCTTAAGAGTTGAAGTACTTTGTCTTCAGAGCTATTTATGCTATAATAAATAGTATGGATAAGGGTTTTTTTAGGGGTTCTTCAATTGTTTCTTTCAATAAAAATAGGTTTTTATGGGTAGGTTAAAGTTTATTATATTTTTAAGCGCTCTATTTTGTGGGGTGCTATCTTTTTTTGTGTACAAACCCATAAAAAAAGGGATGGAAAGCTATGCTTTATCATGTCTATATGAATCGCATGGAAATATGTCCCTCTCAAGTGCGATAGAAAGCAGCGTTGATGCCATAGTAAAAAAGATGGATCTATCCGAAGAAGTGAGCATTTGCAAGATGAATGTTAATTTGATGAGGAGGCTTGGATATCACAATGCTTGTGCCTGTTATCCTAGTTTGTTGTGTGGTTTTATTATATTTAATAAACCGCATTTTTTCATTAGTGAGGGGTTTTTTGAAGATTTATCAATAGAGGAGCAAAATTTTATCATAGGTCATGAATTAGCTCATATAAGAGAGCATCACTTACTGTATCTTCCAATACTTATATTATTAGTTACCCTAATGTTTTTAATTTTTTGGTGGTTCGTCGTAAGAAGGTATATAAGAAAGTTGGCCTCAAAATTTGATATTAAATATTATAAGAAAATTGCATATACGCTTTTAGTTATAAGTTTTTGCTGTTGCCTTTTTCTGTCTGACTTGATTGAGTTGGCATATAGAAGACATATAGAGCGTGATGCTGACAGTAAGGCTTTGCACATGATTAAATGTCATGAAGGTGCCTTAAAAGTGATAGATCGTTGGAGTAAAGAATCTGGGGTGCCATTGAATAATGATTATTATGGTATATTTTGCGATCATCCATCATCAGCAGAAAGAATAGAATATTGTTTAAAATGTCGCTAAAAGGTTAAGGATTTTATATGAAAGTGCCGGTTTGTATTTTTTTACTTTTAAGTTTGTTTGCTGTTAATAGTTCTCAGGCAAAGATGGTAGAATATGTTGAAAACATATATTTATCACCAGCGCCAGATGAGATAACAAAAATTGTACATAACGTTGCAGAGAAAAATTTTGATGAGGATTATGAAGTTACCGTTCCTAAGAAAGCAGGTATGCAAATTAATCCTTGGAATAAATTTATTGCATCAGCAAAAAATCCTGCGACAGGAAACTTGCTTTTGATAATTAATCCTGAGTGGTTTTCACAGCTCTTTCAAGATGAAAAAACTTTTCTAATAGTACGAGCATTTCTTTCTGCTAAAAACGCACAAGGATTGCCTATAAAAATAGTTCCTTGGGTATTTTTTGTGATATCGATATTAACTATCATATTATTAACATTATTATTGGGTAAAATTCAAAGATTATCCAATCTAAAGCGATGGATGAGAATAGTCATAGCGATGACAATAATGGCTATATTAAATTTACTGGTTCTCAACAAAGTTCAACTAAAAATACTTGAATATTTAGCCTTTCGTCAGACTATGCGTAAAACTCATTTAGCTATTCAAATATCTGGGGTAACTAAAGATGTAGCGATAAATGCATTATCCAGGTTTGATGTTGTTATTAAAGATGGATTAAAAAGTGGCGAATCATTTTGGAAGCCATTTGAGACAGCTTTTGAAAAACAAGTTCAAGCGTTGCAAGAAGGTTGATGAGATGTTTCTTAAAAATATTAGCCTGATGCGAAGAGTAAGAAGGTTGGATCATTGACGAAATAGAGTTTTATCTCTTTTTGTCTAAAAATTTCGCGATTAGTATTTTATAAAACTTGTTCTGTGGCTCTCTCTTTAGGGATAACTATAAAAGCCTCTGACACTGGACGTTCTGCATGGCCAGAGAATGCATCTCCACTTTTCATTGTGGTCTTACCAAAAAGTATTTCGTTAATATCAAATGGTAGATAGCTCAAAACTTTGTTGTACCAGAGTGGTATTGAGCGTTTTCGATATAGCAGAATCTGATGTAGTACAAGAAGGTCAACTTCGTTTTTTTGGTTCAAGAGAGATTTTGATTGAATACCCCAATGCGTTTGCGACTTTGGATAATTTGGCTACAGATGTTGTGGAGTATCCCCCTTTTTCTAGTCGAGCAACTGCAGGTTGTTGAAGATTTAAACGTTTTGCAAGTTCTTCTTGTGAATAATGCGCATTTTTTCTTGCTTTAATAAATTTGCAAATAAGTTCAAATTCTGGACGCAAAGTTTCATACTCGGCTTTAAATTTTTTATCTTGAAGAGCCTTTTTTTTGAATGCTTTAAGATCTGGTCTTTTAACCATCGCTTTTTACCTCTTTCATTCGTTGCTTTGCCAACTTAACTTCTCTCAGTGGTATTTTTTGTGATTTTTTGATAAATCCACTAAGAATTATCATGACCCGTTCTTTACTAATACAAAAAAAGGCACGCCCAATGCCTTCATTTCCTTTTGCCCTAATTTCAAAAAGACCGTGACCTAATGTCTTGATGTGAGGCATGCCAATTTCATTTGGTCCAAGTTCTTCCAGAAGCTCCACTATACAGGTGAATTTAGCCTTGATTCCGGTTGGCCATTTTTGAAGGTTTTCCATGACTTTAATGTCATAAAATCTGACAGTCCACTTCATCGGGGTCTCATTTTTTTGAATAATAAGCTTACCATTGTGATTATAACAAATATGTTATATGTGTCAAGTGGAAAATAAAATTACAAGGCAATTGTTAATCGTTTTTGAAGAGCGAAGACTGGCGTCCCTAAGGGGATTTGAACCCCTGTTTTCGCCGTGAAAGGGCGACGTCCTAGACCAGGCTAGACGATAGGGACATATATGAGAAAGATCACGAAATCTAAAGCGTGCCATGCTACTACGCTGCTTTACAGCTACGAAGCACTGTGTTGTCCTTCGATACATCCGACTTTGCCAAGGCTTCGCAGGACACGGCAGAATGAGCGGTTTCCCTACCAACACTCTAGTTAGTACCAGGAATATCTAACCCCGATCCAACTGGAAGTTGGTGGTGAGCCGCGTTGGATTCGAACCAACGACCCACAGCTTAAAAGGCTGTTGCTCTACCAACTGAGCTAGCGGCTCATACTCTTTAACTAGTCGCTTATATCGACTAGTTAGACATTAATAAATTTACAGGCTTGAGTAGTGTCTGTCAAGAAAATAATACAAAAAATCCAGTGAAAGGCTTTTTTTATGGTGTTTTTGTCTAAAAGGACTTAAGAATGAATTGTGAGATTACGCAGTACATGAGGAGGCCTAGTATGTCCATGCCGGTGGCAAGGAATGGAGCTGCAGCATAGGCAGGGTCAAGGCCAATTTTTTTGAGGATAAATGGAACGGCGCTTCCAAGCAAGACTGATGTCGTTACAACGGCACTGATTGAGACGCCTACAGCTATGCTTATTAGGAATGAGTGTTGACTGATATAGTAAACGCGTAAAAAAGCTGTGATTCCGAGAACGATGGCTAGGCAGAATGCCATAAAAAATTCTCGACGTAAAAAGCGCCGAATGTTTGAAGGATGGATTTCTCCTGAAGCTAAACCTTGAACGACAACGGCTGAGGTTTGTGTACTTGTGTTGCCTCCTGTGCTGACAAGCATGGTAGTAAAGAAGAATAGTGCTGAGCCTATTAACAGTGTTTCATAGTGTTCAAATATGAGAGTGGTAAATGATTGTGCCAACAATAAAGCAATTAAAATTGATCCGCGCTCAAAGAGTAGTCGCAAAAAAGGAGTTTCAAAATATGTATGTTTTAGTTTTGTCATAGCAGAAATACGCAAAATATCTTCGCTAGCTTCTTCTTCTAAGATGTCGACCAAAATTGGTGTAGTGATAGCGCCAAGGAAATGATTTTGTGCGCCAACTACAGGGGCTGAAATTAATTGGTAATGGCGCATTTTAAGTGCTACATCCTCTTGATCATTTGTAACTTGTGCTAGATACACATTTTTTTTCATGAATTTTGCGATGGGCGTTTCTGGCTTTTGAAGGACTAAATCTTCTAGTCCAATGTTTCCAACGAGCTTATTGTTTTTGTCCGTAATGTAAATTGTTTTATGTAGCTCTTGCTCTGGGTGTAGGCGCTGAAGGATTTGAATGCCTTTTTCGACGGTTACGGTGTCCTGCAAACTTACAACATTGATATCCATTACGGTGCCGACTGTATTTTTTTTAAGCTTGAGAAGTTTAATTACCTTTTCTCTGTCCTTTTTTCTTAAAAGTCTAAAGTATTCCTTTAGTTCCTTGTCGCTTGTAAAGTCGACGATATCTGAAAATTCGTCCATAGACATACTTTCAAGAAACTGGAGTCTTTGTTTGTCGTCAACGATGTGAAGCGCGATAGCTTTACGTGAATCAGAGAGGTGTTCAAAGATATTTTGTTGTATATTTAGGGGGAAGAGTGCAAAAAGTTCTTTAAATCGTTCTTGCGAGAGATTGGATAAATATTGTGCGATGTCGGCGTGGTGTAATTTTTTTAGTTCTCGTAATAATTTTTGACCAGCATTTGTTTTTGAAATGATTTCGTCAAAATTTTCGTTAATTGACTTAAAGAGCTTTTGTGGGGTCATAGATTACCTCCCCGTAACATGGTTATATCTTTCCTGCTTATCGTACTGAAAAGACCAATTTATGTCTATAAGAATGTATTTTTTTGTTTTTTTTTGTTATGTTTTATTTAAAATAGAGGTGTTTGCACCCTACGAGACAGCATCTATCGATGCTTCCTCAGGGCGAACGGTTAGGAGAAAGAAGGTTAAACAACCCGTTCGTGGTGAGGAGCGAAGCGTCTCCCTTCGATGCGCTACTGCTTACTCAGTATAAACTAAACCATATGAACGCCTTATGTGTTTGTAATAGAGGGGATTATGGAAATAACAGAACAGGTAGCTCCTGGTAGCTTTTATCAATTTACCGTTATGCTGGGTGATTCTGAGAAGCGGTTGGATCATTTCTTGTCAGCAGTTTTTAATCGGTATACTCGAAGTTTTTTTAAACGATTACTTGATGATGGTAAGATTTTTGTCAATGAGAAAAAAGTTAAGGCTGGTTACTTGCTGCGTGAGGGTGATTGTATTTCTGTTACCTTTCCTACATTGCCAGATCCAAAAGATTTAAAACCATTTGATGACAGCTTTGGTGTAAAAATTGTTGCTGAAGAGCCAGATTTCTTAATTGTATACAAGCCTGCAGGATTAATAGTTCATAAACCAAATTACTATTCTGAAGATTTTACTTTAGTTGATTGGCTTATTGCGTCATACAAAGACATTGCGCAAGTTGGCGTGGAAGATCGACCAGGGATTGTGCATCGATTAGATAAAGACACTTCTGGTCTTTTGATTATTCCGCGTACAAATGAAGCTCACAATATTTTTAGTGGTATGTTTCATGATCGTAAGATTGAAAAAACGTATTGGGCGATTGTTAAAGGGCATCCTGATCGTGAAGGAACGATTGATTATCAGATAGGCCGTGATCCGGTTCATAAGCATAAGATGAAGCATTTTGTGCAGCACCCAGGTGCTCGCGAAGCACTAACGCATTACAAGGTTTTAGCGTATTACAAGAACTATACACTTGTTGAAGTACGTTTAATTACAGGACGAACACATCAAATTCGTGTCCACTTTTCCGCTCTTGGCCACCCTGTGTGGGGTGATTCTGTGTATAGCAAGAAAGCTCTTGATATAGGGCGGCAGGCATTGCATGCAAAAAAGATAAGCTTTACCTATAAAGGTAAAACATACGAATATGATCAACCTGTTCCTGAGGATATGCAAAAGTTGCTTGATAAACCTACAGTTTAAATTTCATTTCGACTTGGCTTCCTATACTACCTTGTTCATCACGGAATGCTTTAAAGCACAGGCCTTCAGATGGTTTGTAGTTAATTTCCATTGCTGGTTCATCTTGTGCGTTTAGATTCTTTTTAATTTTTGCTTGTAGCCGTTTTCCAATATCGAGTTCTACTCCTCCAGAAAGGCCCTTTTTTCCTGTTTCGTCAGTAAATTGTGGTGTAAATTTAATATATTTTAACGGTTTGATGAGGCGTTGAATGTGGCGTTTTGACGCAGGAAGATTTGTTCCCGACTCAATGAGGATGTTTTTTAAATATTCAAAGATGAGCGTTGGAACAAGTGTATTAAATGAAAGCTCTTTTGATCCTGCAAGAATAAGGGATGTGATTTTTTCTTCTGGCAATGATGGTGACGAAGATAAGCGGAAGATTGGATTTTTTAATGTGCCACCGACAAAAATGATAATACTATAATTGCGAATCGTTGTTTTTGCAATAAGGTCTATGCATGGATCAAGTGAGTTGTCTGAGGTGAAATGCATTGACCCACGCAACAACTTGATACGTGAATATGGAAGAAGAACAGAGCCTCCGCGCAATGTAATAGTTCCGGTAATCTTGGGCTGATTATTTTCATAACTACATGAAAGATATGGGTATAAAGATGTTTCTATATGCGTTGTTCTTACGCGAATTGGCTTTTTTGCCTCAAGTAAAAGATTAACTTTTGGTGAATATGACAGCATAAGAGAGCTTGAGTTTGTTTTTTGTAAGAATGGTCCAAGGTTGTGTAGGTGAACTTTTTCACATCGGATGGTGCCATCTATCGTTGGCGTTTTACCTGAATAGGAAAGTAATATACTTCCGGAAAAGAGGCCAAGGTTTTTATTGGAACCGAGCAGACATTTTTTGAGTGTTATAGGTAGTGATATGAAAGTTGGAGTCCAGGCATTGTTAAAGGTGATAGTAGCGTGTGGCGATGTGATTGATCCTTGGTGTAAGGTGCATAGAACATTTTTTATTGTGAGTTTTTTTGTGAGATGATCAATCTGTGCGTGGGCTGATAAATTTGTAACCATGTTGTATGTCTTTCCCAAAATGATGCCACCTTTTTTTAATGTAATATGTAGAAAGGTGTTTTTGAGAGAACTTTCTCCTTTGACTTGAATAATGACAGAACCATCAACAAACTGTCGGATTGTTTCAGGTAAGAAATGATAAATTTCTTGAAGGTGAATGGTATTGTTGATTGATAGTTTTCCACTTTTGTAGGAACAGTGAAGAGAACATAATTTGTTTTTTTTAGGGCTGGAAATGATGCATTGAGCGATTTTTATCTTGGGACTAATTTTACCGGACGCTTTGTATGTATAGGCATCAACATTGCCTTCAAGCTGGAAGAGTTTTTTTGCAAGGTTAAGTGTTGCATTGATTGGTATAGTCTTGTTGCACCGAGCGTGATATAGATCACAAGAGGCATTTGTTTTTAGAACATTGTCTTGAGGTTGGTATTCAATGTGGATTTGTGCCTTGTGTGGTTCTAAAGTAAATGGTGAAATTTCAATTTTGCCAGTATTTGTGATTGATAGTGATGTTTTATTTTTATTGCCAGACCAGGAGCCCTTTATTGGAAGTTTTGCACATGATAGTGAGCCTTTGTGGTCAAGATGTTCGTTGAGATTAACTTTGCCTTCAAAGGTTAAAGTGTCTGATGGAAGCATGTCGTTTTGTAAGAATTCAGTTATTAGTTTTGTATAAATGGAACCATTGCAGGTTAATATATTGTTTTGAGCTGCAAGATTTACTGTGCATGTGTCGTTCGTATTGTAGATGTTAAGGTGTCCGTTTTTATTGTGTATTTCACCTGTTATATACCATGTTTCATTACAAGCTAAGCTTTTATTTTTTTTAGCGATTGTGACTGTATTATCTATAAAGACGGTATTTGTTCCTTGGCGCGATAATATGCTATATAGTTGTCCGTTGAGATAACTAATAATTGGATTGCTCTTATGTGTGAGGGATCCTTTTTTTATGTACAGAATCGATTTAAGTTGATCGTTAATTTTTTTACTGAAACCATCCCAGTATATCTGGGCGTTAAGATCGTGTTGTGCATTATTCAAAATCAATATAGCATTGCGAATCTTCAAAGATTTTATGGCGAGCGGAACATTAAGTTTTGCTCCAAAGAAAAGGCGCTTAAGATGATCTGCGATAGGCAGTGATGCATGGTCACAAATCGACCGTGTAACAAGACCTTCTGTTGTGATGTTAGCGTCTAATTTTTGATGAAAAAGCAATGAAAACCATGAGAAGTCAAATGTTAATTTGTGGCAGTGCCATGACCACAGATTGTGATTTATTGGAGTAACGTGAATATCTTTGCATGTTAACTGCAATTTAAAAAGATTAAACGAGTCGATGGTATGATTAAAATTACAATCAAGTGATTCTTTCATAAGTTGGCTAATTTTTTGAGCAGCAAAATATTTAACTGTAGTATGATTTTGAATAAGAGCGACACCGACAATAAAACTGACAATAAAAGTACTGATGAAGGCAATTCGCAAAGCCTTCGCTTGTAAAGCCTTCGCTTGTAAAGCCTTCGCTCGTTGAGCCTTCGCTCGTTGAGCCTTCGCTCGTTGAGCCTTCGCTCGTTGAGCATTCGCTCGTTGAGCCTTTACTTGTGATGTGGTTGTTTTTATCTGTGTTTGTGCCATGAGCCATTTTTATAGTCGTATATTTGAATGTGCGGGACATTACCAACGGGAATAGTTATAGCATATAACAGTTTATAGTTGCCGTCGACTAAGTATATGGACCCAGATGTTGTTGTGCCGTGTGGATAAAAAATAATTTTATTGTGAGAAAACGTTATAGCTTTTTTTATTGCCGATGTAGGCTTGAGCGGTGGTCCTGAAACGCCAGGAAGTGTGCCAAATTTAATCGAGGAGCTTAATTTGTGATATTCTCCGCCTCCGCTATACGATTGGTCAGTTTCGTTGAAGGCAAGCTCAAAATTTGTGTTTTCGGCTAGTGAGCGTTGTTGAAGATACCAGCATGTAGTTTGTATGTGTAATGCCTCGTTGCTAATTAACTTTTTTTTGTAAAGTGACATTGTTGGAATACAAAAAGCTGCAATTAGTGCAACAAGAGCAAGTGCAATGGTGAGTTCTATGATTGAAAAGGCCTCCCGTTTTGCATAAAGCTTCGTATGACACGGTAGGGCGATCCTTCGACTCCCGCTCAGGATGAATGCTTTGGGTTTGATCATGGTGAACTGCTTTTCTTTCCGCTCGTGGTGAGCGGGAGTTCCTTCGTCTTC